>Ga0272448_1005762_pt1 | contig 13573 bp, 15 predicted proteins | sample YNPCB0191_FD_202220 | JGI IMG/M metagenome (GOLD analysis project Ga0272448, IMG submission 202220) | Hot spring sediment microbial communities from Yellowstone National Park, WY, United States - YNP-CB-019-1 | ecosystem: Environmental > Aquatic > Thermal springs > Hot (42-90C) > Sediment...
ACGCGGCCCTCGAGCGCGCCCGGGAAATGGGCGCGAAGACAACCCGATTCGACCCGGCGAGGATGCGGATCCTGGACTGTGATGCGTGCCGGAGCTGCCTGGAGAGCGCGGAGGCCCGCTGTAAGCTGGACGACGATATGCAGCAGGTCTACGACGCGCTGTCCAGGGCCGAGGCCTGGCTGCTGGCGACGCCAGTCTATTTCTATCACGTGACGGCCCCCTTGAAGCGGGTCATCGATCGGCTGTATGCCCTGTTCACCGAGGAAGGCGGCTGGCACTGCGGGCTGGAGGGAACGCGGAAGGCGGCCGTGATCGTCGTTCAGGCCGACGCCGAGTCCGAGACGCCCCAGCGCGTCGCAGACTACCTGGCCATCGTAGCGCGGGACCTGAAGGCCGAGGTTGTGGACCGCATCGCCGAGGGCGGTCTGGGCGGGCCCGACGATGCATCCCGGCGGCCCGACTTGCTGGATCGGGCGCGGCAGCTTGGCGAGAGGCTCGCCGCAAACTAGTCGCGCGTCTGGCGAGCGAGCCAAGTGCAAATGCCTTCCGTGAGTCCGCGGAGACCGGGCCGCGCCTGCCTTTCGCGCCCAGCGACCCCTTTCCGCCCGGCACCACCCCAGCCCGCCGCCGACCCGGCGCGCAAGCGCTTCGGCTGCTAGCGGCCCCGCAATGCGGGCCGCGCGCTCGTCCCCGTCATGTTGCTGTCGGCTACCTGCCCCCTGGGCCGGCGGCGTCTTCCCGGCCTTGTTGACAGCGAGGCACCTGAACCTGCAGACTTGGCGCAAGTGGCCCGCGCCGCAGCAGCGCGCGGCGGGACGAAGTCCGGTTACATCCCGCAGCGCTCGAGCGCGCCGCCGGTCCCGCTCCTTATGGCTGCCAGCGCTTCGACCCGAATCGCGGGACAGATGACCGGCTCCCGGCGGAGGCCCGGGAGGGGCACTAACTGCGGGTCGCGGCGAACCGCGGAAAGCTGGGCGATGCGTCGGACGCTGGAGGTCGCCACCCGGCTGCCGCGCGGCAGTTGGAGCAGGCCCGCGCCGTCCGGGGTCACTGGGACGTCGCTGGGGGCCTCTCTGGGGGCATCACGAACGACTTCCGACCACCTGTCGAGCTTTCGTCGTGCTCGCCTGCGTCATGCTCACGCTGGCACTACTGTTGAGATGACTTTTGGCGAGGACTGGAGGCCGGCCTCCAGGTGACTCGCAAGCCCGCGCGAAGACCCCAGGTCGGCCAGGCGCCGCGGCGTACAACTCGACACGGTTGCACGTGACGAGCAAGATGCACTCGCCCGACCGGAAGCTGCCAGCCACTCCGGCCGCGGTGGTGCAGCTGGTCGCGAGCCGCTGCTGGCCGGTCTGACGCTGCTCCCGATGGGCATCGTGATGGGAGTTGTCGCGCCGATCGCGGGGCGGCTCTCTGATCGGATCGGGTCGAAAATACCCATCACGGCCGGCCTCGTCATCGTGGCCTACTCGATGTACCTGAACTCGCGGATCACGCTCGACACGAGCCGCACGACTATCTACTGGTGGCTGATTGTGCGAGGCGCGGGCATGGCCATTATTCTCTCGCCCATGACCAGCCTCGCGCTTGTCATGGTGCCGCGGCAGAAGGCCGGCCAGGCATCGGGGCTCATCAACGTGGTTCGGCAGATCGGCGGCAGCTTCGGCATCGCCATCTTCGGCGCACTCCTGGTGCGCCGGCAGTTGTTCCACCTGGTCTTCTACTCGGAGGCCGTGTCGGGGCGCTAGCCGGACTCTGCCACGCGAAGCACGGCCGCCCCGTCGATCTCGTCGTGCTTGAGCCGGCGCAGCGCCTCGTTCGCCTCCGCCAGCGGGAAGGCCTGCGTGTGCGCCGTCAGCGGGATCTCGGAGGCGAGCCGCAGCAACTCCTGGCCGTCCTCCCGCGTGTTTGCCGTGACGCTTCGCAGGTTCTTCTCCCAGAACAGGTGGCGCTGGTAGTTCAGGGAGGGGATATCGGTGACATAGATGCCTGCGATGGCGAGCGTTCCGCCGCGGTCGAGGTCCTCCAGCGCTGGTGGCACGAGGTGGCCAACCGGCGCGAAGAGGATCGCCGAGTTCAGCTTCTCGGGCGGGTGCTCCTCGGAGCCGCCCACCCACTTGGCGCCCATCTTCTGGGCCCGCGCGCGGTGCTTCTCGTCGCGGCTGGAGACGTAGACCTCGCAACCCCAGTGGCGCGCGATCTGGATGACGATGTGGGCCGATGCCCCGAACCCGTACAGCCCGATGCGCTCTCCCTTGCGGACATCGCTGCGCCGCAGCGCGCGGTAGCCAATGATGCCGGCGCACAGAAGTGGCGCGAGAGTGTCCGTCGGTAGGTCCCTGGGGAGGTGGTAGGCGAATGCATCGTGTGCCAGCACATACTCCGCGTAGCCGCCGTCGACGTCGTAGCCCGTGAACACCGGGTTCTCGCAGAGGTTCTCCTGGCCCCGAAGGCAGTAGGGGCACTGCCCGCAGGCGCGGTGCAGCCAGGCAACGCCGACCAGGTCACCGACCCGGAACCGCTTCGCGCCCGGGCCGAGCTTCTCCACGCGGCCCACGATCTCGTGGCCGGGGACGACGGGCCGCTTGTGGGGTGGTAGGTCGCCCTCGACGACGTGCAAGTCGGTGCGACACACGCCGCACACCTCGACCCGAACGAGCAGCTCCCCTTCGCCCGGCTCGGGGACAGGGAGGTCGACAGCCACAAGCGGCGATTCCTCGATGGGCTTTGATTCCGGCAAGACCATGGCTTTCATGTCAGACCTCCTGGCGCCCGGCGGGTCACTCGGGAATGAGCGCCGCACGCGTCCCCAGCGGAGGAAGCGGCCTTCTGCGCGGCAGGCGCCACCGCAGCGCTGCTGGCCGGGTCGCCCTGCGGCTGGCATCGACAAGAGGTGTCGGATACACGCCGAGAGCAACGGCCGCGGCGGTCAGCAAGCCGATGACCACGCCGGCTGCGGGATAGGTTCGGGGCAAGCCCAGGTGCCGCCTCTTCCGGCATATGTATAGCAGCGCGGGGATGCGCTAGTAGTAGACGGCGCCGGTGGCGGCGTTGCCCAGGCCCAGGACGAGCAGGAACCAGAGGTTCGCGTGCGCGGCGGCCGAGAAGATGTAGAACTTGGCCATGAACCCGGCGGTGGGCGGGATGCCGGCGAGGGACAGCATCATGATGGCAAGCGCAGCGGCCAGTCACGACCGCTGGTAAGCCAAGTTCGCGTATGCGTCGCCGTCCTGCATCTCGCGGTAGACCGACGAGAGGGCGGCGATGGTGGCAAGGGTGCTGACGGTGTCGATGAAGTAGGCGACGAGGTAGAAGCCAATCGAGGCGACGCCCTCGGGGCCGGCGGCGAGCAGGGGGAGGAACAGATAGCCGATGTGGGCGATTAAGGAGCAGGCGAGCATGCGCTTGATGTCGCGGTGGATGAGCGCCAGCAGGTTGCCGACGAACATGGTGAGCACCGCGACGATAGCGAGGAAGAGGGATGGCTGGCTTGACAGCGCCAGATAGGCCAGGAAGCGATGAGGAGGAGGAAGACCGAGGCCTTGGAGCCCGTTGCGATGAGCGCGAAGACCGGGGCGGCGGCTGTTTCTGATTGATGGGTCGAAGGTGCTGCGCAAGGCGATTGGCGATGTCTTCAGGAAGCACAATCCGGCGCAGCGATGCCGGCATCACACGCCGGAGAACGTGCTGGGATATCTTTCCAAGGAACGCCAGAGGCAGGTCGGCGCGGCGCGCTCGACGGCGCGGACGCTGGAGCCCAAGGAGGGGATCGCGCGGCTGCGCACCCGGATCGAGTGGTTGGAGCGAAGCTGCCCGCAGGCGGCAGCCATCCTGCGAGAGGGCCTGGAGAAGACCTTGCTGACTAGTCGCCACTACAACCGAGGCACAATCACGACAGCAGATGGGAGTGGAAACCCCTGAACCTGTAGCTTCCTCAACCCGATTCCGCCCGATTTTAGGGGGGGACGCGTACCTGACGCGGGTTGTGTTCTACAAGGAGCGGAGCTTCTCTCGGGAGCAGTTTCGGGACTTCATGTTTGCCCAGTGGCAGGCCCACGAGGACATGATCCAGCTCGTGCGCGCCCTGAGAGGATACCGCGGGCTCCGGGTGGACGTGATCAGCAACGAGGGGCGAGAGCTTGCCGAGTTCCGCAGCCGCAAGTTCGGGGTGACCGAGTGCATCGACTTCTTCATCTACCCCAGCTTCGTGCACTTCCGCAAGCCGGACGAGGACATCTACCGCGTCGCCTTGGACGTCTCCCAGACGCCTCCTGAGCTGAGCGTCTATGTGGAAGACCGCGCCATGTTGGTGGACGTCGCGCGCGGCCTGGGTATGCACGGGATCGTCCACACGGGCATCGAGTCGACGCGGAAGGCCCTTGCAGAACTGGGCCTGACGCCCGCGCGGTGAGCGCCGTTTGGCCAGGTCGGGCGATGTTTGACGCCCCTCGCGCGCCGCTGGTATACTGCCTGTGCCACCGGCCGGAGAGGCCGGTACTTCTTCGTGAGCGGAGGCAGGTGCATGCAGGCGGTGAGCGTCAGCGCGGCGCGGTATGGGGGGTTCGCCCTTCTGGGGGTGATTGTCGGGGTGTTCAGCAGCCTCTTCGGGGTGGGCGGCGGGATCATCATGGTGCCGGCGCTCGTGGTGCTCACCGGCTACACCCAGCACGTTGCGCAGGGGATCTCGCTCGCGGCCATGGTGCCCAGCGCACTGGTGGGCGCGATCGGCTATATGCGCGGTGGCAACACGAACCTGCCGGTGGCGCTCGCGCTGGCCGTGGGCGCGATACCGGCCGCGCGCTTCGGCGCCGACCTGGCCCAGCGCCTGCCCCAGACGACGCTCCGGACGATGTTCGCCCTCTTCATGGTGGCCGTGGCCGCCCGCATCATGCCCACAGGCACCGTGCGCTCCATGAGCCTACTGGTCGGGATGACGTTCGTCGCGGTCGGCGTCAGGTTGCTGCTGGCCCGCTAGGCCCGCGCCGCCCCGGGCGCGAGCCGGCCCCGCCATCGGCGGGGCCGGTCCCTCTGCCGTCCACGCAGCTACGAAGAAGATCGGGTCTCTAAGGGGTGTTGAAAGTGTAGCTGACCCCGACCCACCAGTGTCCGCCGAACGTGCCGCCCTTGAGGGTGGGCCACCCCGGCTCGGGGACGATGGTGAGACCGGTGATCACGTCCTGCCCGTCGTACAGAGCGACTGCGCCGACGGCCGGCGACGCCGGGCGAAACAGCACCTGGACGCCGCCAAAGAGGCCCTCATGGCGCTCCTCGCCGAAAAGCGTGCGGTCCTCGGTGCCAAGGCTGAGGTGCAGCCGGACGATCGGCTCGGTTGGCGGCCCCGCCACCGGCGGGTTCAGCGTCTTGGCAGCAGACACGAAGTAGGACGCGTGACCATATACCCGCGAGAGGTCCCGCCCGCCGACGACAACCTCGGGGCGCTCGGCGTCCTCCTTCGCCACGGCCACCGTCGCATTGAAGATCGTGTCCGCCCCAAGCTTGTCCACGTCGTAGCGATGCACGTCGATCTCGACCTCGTCCGTGACGCCCACGTACATCGTCTGGACGCGCACGAACCCGATATCCAGCGGCCGCAGCGGAGGGATCAGGCTGTCCCTGTCCACGCTGATGTAGTACGTCGCGAGGTCGACCTCGCCGGCGGCGAGCTGGTTCGCCGTGGGCACCGTAACGATGTCGGCTGCGAAACCAGCTCCAGCCGTCAGGCAGGCCAGCGCCAGGCCGGCCGCGAGCACGAAAAGAAGCCTCCCCGACATGGGTCCCCTCCTCGCCAGATAGTGGGCTGCCCAGAACCTGGGCTAACGGCGAGCAATATAGCAGAGCCCTACACCAGTGTCAATCGTCAGGCCGGCAAGCTATCAGGCCCCCGGGGAGCTCTGGCAGCCCCCCGGCCGGGGACCGCGGGACGACGTTGACACTGCGCGACTCCGGCGGCTATACTGTGTCGATCCAATCGGGGAGCCCGCCCTTGAAGCTCGGCCTCGACTCCTACAGCTACCACTATGCCGCCGGCCTGTGGGAATACACCCCGCGTGAGAACCCGCCGATGACGGTCGAGCACTACCTCCAGAAGGCTTCCGAGCTCGGCCTGGATGGGGTTCACCTCTGCGATCCCCGTCACCTGGAGAGCATCGAGTACGGCTACGTCACCGGCCTGCGCGATCGGGCCCAGGCGCTGAACTTGTACCTCGAGCTGGGCACCGGCGGCACCAATCCCGACCACCTCAGGAACATGATCCGGGCCGCTCACGTCCTCGGCTCCCAGGTGGTCCGCACCTTCGTCGGCAGGGAGCGGCCCACCTCGGCAGACGCCATGGACGCGCTGCTCGCCGAGGCGGCCGCCGACCTCGTGCAGGTCGTCCCCCTCTGCGAGCGCTATCACATTCACCTGGCAATCGAGAACCATCAGGATCTGACCTCCGACGAACTGCTTTCGCTCTTGGACCGCATCGGCAGCGACTGGGTCGGCGTGTGTTTCGACACCGGCAATCCCCTCGCGCTGCTCGAAGACCCCCTCGTCGCAGCGGAGGCGCTCGCGCCGGTTACGAAGACCGTACACCTCAAGGACTACCAACTCGCCGCCCAGTCGAACGGGTTCTCCCTCATCGGGTGTGCGCTCGGCGAGGGCGTCGTGAACCTCCCGGCGATCCTGGAGGTGCTTTCCTCGACCGCTCCCTCGGCCGCTCTGAACATCGAGTGCTACCTGGGCAAACACCCGTTGCCTGTGCTGGAGGAGGACTACCTGGCGCGGGTTTTCCACGCGTCGGCGGTGGAGCTGGGCCGCACGCTGCGGCTGGTGCGAGACCAGGGACTGCCCAGGATGCCCCGGCTTCCGCTGGAGCGCGGGGTGAGGGAGGCCGATCTGCTCGCCGCGGAGGACGACCTGGTCCTCCGCAGTGTCCGCTGGGCGCAGCAGGCGCTGGGCCGCCCGGCCGCCGATTTCGGTGAAGACGGTGAACGCACGGCCGCGGGGTAGCGTTATCGACACCGAGGTGGGCCTCGTCTTGCGGGTCGAGGCCCCTCGGTCGGGGGTGCAGGAGCTTGTCGTGCAGACTGCGGGCCGGCAGGAGCGGGCGATCAACTACACGGACCTGCTGGGGGCCGTCTCGGAGGGAGAGCGCGTCCTGCTGAATACGACGGCCGTGCGAGCGGGGCTTGGCACAGGGGGCTACCACTTCGTCATGAAGCGGGAGAGCCCACAGGGCCCGCCGCCGCGAGCCGGCCACATTGTGAAACTGCGCTACACCCCGCTCCAGTTTCTGTGCCAGACCGTAGAGGAGCAGGGCAGCCCGTATCGAGCCGCCATCGAGGCCTGCGAGGGGCTCGACGGGATGCCGGTCATCGTCGCGGCGATCCACAGCCAGATCGCCCCGGCGGCCGCAGCTGTAAAGTCGTTGAACGCACAGGCTCGGGTCGCCTACGTCATGACGGACACCGCGGCCCTGCCGCTGGCCTTCAGCAGACTTGTCGCGGACTTGAGGCGCGCGGGCCTGCTCGACGCGACCATCACCGTGGGGCAGGCCTTCGGGGGAGACTATGAGGCGGTGAACGTCTTCTCCGGTCTGCTGGCCGCGCGTGCGGTGGTGGGCGCCGCGGTGGCGATTGTGGGCCAGGGGCCCGGAAACGTGGGGACCGAGACGGACTGGGGATTCGGCTCTATCGCGCAGGGCGACCAGCTCAACGCCGCGGCGATCCTGGGCGGGTTCCCCATCGCGGTGCCGCGCATCAGCTTTGCCGACCCGCGCCCGCGGCACCGGGGCGTCAGCCGGCAGTCGCTGGTGGTCCTCGGGCGAGTCACCCTGGTACGGGCTGTGGTGAGCGTTCCGCAGATGGCGGCGGAGCGACTGGAGCTGGTGCGTCGACAGCTCGACGACGAGGCCATCACGGTGAAGCACGACGTGCTGGTGGCCCGCGGCGAGCCGGGAATCGAGAGGCTGCGCGACGCGGGCATCGCGGTGACGACCATGGGGCGGTCCATAGAGGATGACCCCGAGTTCTTCCTGGCCGCGGGCGCCGCGGGCGCCATCGCGGCTGAAAGGCTGACATGGGACGAGAGCTCCAGGAGCGACTGATCTCCTCCGAGGTGGTGTTCGAGGGGCGCCTGATATCGGTGCGGGTGGACGAGGTGGAGCTGGCGGAGGGCCGGCGCGCGCGGCGCGAGGTGGTCGTGCACCCGGAGTCGGTTGCGGTGGTGCCGCTGCTGCCCGACGGGCAGGTCATCCTGATCCGGCAGTATCGGCATGCCGCTCGCCGCGTTCTCTGGGAGCTGCCGGCGGGCATCTGCGGGCCGGGTGAGGGGCCGGCGGACTGCGCGCGGCGCGAGCTGTCGGAGGAGGTGGGATATGAGGCCGGCGAGCTGACCCATCTGTTCTCGACCTACCTGAGCCCGGGCTTCAGCACGGAGCTGATCCACGTGTTCGTGGCCCGCGGGCTGACGCGCGTTGGACCACACCTGGAGCCCGACGAGGAGATCGAAGCGCACCCGGTGCCGCTGGAGCGCGCGGCGGCGATGGTGGCCCGGGGCGAGGTGCAGAACGCAGCCGCGATCTGTGGGCTGCTCGCGGCGGCTCACTTCCACGCAACGGGGGGAGGAGGCAGCTCCGGGGCCATTGAATGAGACACCAGAGCTTGCGCCGAGCGCGAGGCGCGACCGCCGCGCCGGGCGGGTGCTGTGCGCGAAGTGAGGCTGCTGGGGGGCAGCAGATGGAAGGAGCAGACGTAATGTCGATGCTGAGACGAGTTATCGTGGGAGCAGCGGTCTGCCTGCTGGCGACCGCTCCGGCCGGGGCGGCTTCGGAGGCCGCCGAGAGCGCCTCCGAGAAGCCGCCCGTGCAAGTGCTGGGCGAGGTGCCGATGCGGCCCGAGGTCCAGGATCTTTCGGGAGTTCGGGGCTGGAGAGTCAACGGCGACGAGATCACCGTCGAGGACGTGCGGGATGCCGCGGTGCGGGACCACGGTCCGTACATACTCCACGACATGGTCTGCGTGCTCCTGCTTGAGCAGGAGGCGAAGCGCCGCGGCATCACGGTGACCGACGAGGAGATCGACGCGAAGCTGAAGGCGCTGCTGGAGGCCGAGGGGGTTTCCACGCAGCCGGCGCTCGACCGCTACCTGCGGGCCCGCCGGGTGACGCCGGCCTGGCTTCGCGAGAAGGCCCGGGGCTACCTGCTGATGGAGAAGGTGCTGTCTGACCAGGTGTACATCAGCGACCGTGATGTGGAGCGCTTCTTCAACCAGTATCGGGACTTCTACCGACGCGGAGACACAGTGAGCTTCCGCATCATCAGCGTGCCCACGGAGAAGGCGGCCCAGGATGCGCTGGCGGCGCTGCGCGCCGGGCGGAGCTTCGAGACGGTGGCGAAGGAGTGCGCGCCCCCGGAGAACCAGGCCGTCGCCGGCCAGTTGCACGAGTACGAGCGAGGCCGGGGGCCAGGCCTGGCGCCCGAGCTGGAAGCGGCTATCTTCTCCGCGCCGCTCAACCAGGTCGTGGGCCCGATCAAGGCCAACGACTTCTACCACCTGGTGCGCGTTGAGAAGAAGATCGACGCACACCAGTTCACGCTCGACGAGGTCCGGGAGCAGATCCGCTCCCAGCTTCGCACGCAGAAGCTGGAGCAGGAAGTCTGGCCTCGGTGGATTGCCCAGCACCTGAAGGACGCGAAGATCGAGGTGCTGCGCGGCGGATGATGTTCGTCGGATAGCGCCGGCGGGCCGCCTGGGGCGGCCGGCCGGAGAAACCGAGGCAGCGGAGCCCGAGCTCAGCGCGGGGTCCGGTGCGCCAATCGTCTCTGGAGGGCGAAGATGCGAACCATCAAAGCGGGGGTGATAGGGACGGGGTTCATCGGGCCGGCCCACGTGGAGGCGCTGCGCCGGCTGGGATTCGTGCAGGTGGTGGCCCTGGCCGAGCGAGACCAGGCGACGGCGGACCAGAAGGCCGCCGCCCTCTCGATTCCCAAGGCCTACGGCGACTACCGGAAGCTGCTCGCGGACCCGGAGGTGGAGGTGGTGCACAACTGCACGCCCAATAACCTCCACTTCGAGGTCAACCGCGCGGCGCTGGAGGCCGGCAAGCACTGCGTGTCGGAGAAGCCGCTGGCGCTGACCACGAAGGAGTCGCAGGCGCTGGTGGCCCTCGCCGCGAAGACCAAGCTCGTCAACGCGGTCAACTTCAACTGCCGGTTCTATCCGCTGGTGCAGCACGCGCGGGAGATGTGCCGCGCGGGCGAGGTGGGGCAGGTGTACGCGGTCCACGGCTCCTACCTCCAGGACTGGCTCTACCTCGACACCGACTACAACTGGCGGCTGGAGCCTGAGGCCGCGGGCGAGAGCCGGGCCGTCGCGGACATCGGGTCCCACTGGTGCGACCTGATTCAGTTCGTGACCGGGCTCAAGATCACGCAGGTCATGGCCGACCTGGTGACCGTCCACAAGACGCGCAAGAAGCCCAAGGGCCCCATCGAGACCTACGCCGGGAAGCTGCTGCGGCCCGAGGACTACACGGAGGTGCCCATCAACACCGAGGACTACGCGGCGGTGATGCTCGCCCTCGAGAACGGCGCGCACGGCGTGCTGACGGTGTGCCAGGTGGCGGCTGGCCGCAAGAACCGACTTTACTACGAGATAGATGGCAGCAAGTGTGCGCTCGCGGCCGACCTGGAGAACCCCAACGAGCTGTGGGTTGGCTACCGGGAGAAGCCCAACGAGATCATCATCAAGGACCCGTCGCTGCTGAAAGAGGGCGTGCGGCGCTACGCGCACTACCCCGGCGGGCACCCGGAGGGCTACCCGGACGGCCCGAAGAATCTCTTCGCCAACGTCTACGCGCACGTGGCCGGCGAGTCCGCCGGCGGCGACTACCCGACGTTTGTGGACGGCCACAACGAGGTCGCGATCTGCGACGCCGTGCTGGCGAGCCACCGCGCCCGCAAGTGGGTCGAGGTCAGCTACTAGCCGGCAGGCGCCCGCCGCGGCCCAACAGGAGGCAGGGATGAGGATCGGCGTCTTTACGGTTCTGTTCGCCAACATGGGTTTCGAGGAAATGCTGGACCATGTCGCACAGGCGGGGTGCGAGGCGGTCGAGATCGGGGTAGGGGGCTATCCGGGGGACGCGCACTGCAAGGCGGCGGAGCTGCTGAAGGACGAAGGGGCGAGGAAGAAGTTCGCGAAGGCCGTCGAGAAGCGCGGCCTCGTCATCTCCGCCCTGAGCTGCCACGGAAACGCGGTGCACCCGAACGCGGATGTCGCGCGCGAGCACCACGAGGCGTGGCGGAACGCGGTGCTCCTCGCGGAGGCGCTCGGAGTCGAGCGCGTGGTGACCTTCTCCGGCTGCCCCGGTGACAGCGAGGGCGCGAAGGCGCCGAACTGGGTGACGTGCCCATGGCCGCCAGACTTCTCGGAGACCGTGAAGTGGCAGTGGGAGGAGAAGCTGATTCCCTACTGGCGGGAGGAGGCCAAGTACGCGCGGCAGCACGGCGTCAAGATGATCTGCTTCGAGATGCACCCGGGCTTCTGCGTCTACAACCCGGAGACTCTTCTGAAGCTCCGGGAGGCTTGCGGCGAGGAGATCGGCGCCAATTTCGACCCCAGCCACTTGTTCTGGCAGGGCATCGACCCCGTGGCCGCCATCCGGGAGCTCGGCTCGGCCATCTACCACGTTCACGCCAAGGACGTGAAGATAGATGCGATCAATACCGCTCGCAACGGCGTCCTCGACACCAAGCCCTACACCAACGAGGCCGCGCGGTCGTGGATCTTCCGGACGGTCGGCTGGGGGCACGACGCCGCGGTGTGGAAGGACATGGTCTCTGCACTGCGGCTGGTCGGATACGACTTCGTGCTCAGCATCGAACACGAGGACAGCCTCATGAGCATCGGCGAGGGGTTCCGCCGCGCCGTCGCCTTCCTGAAGGAGGTGACGATCAGCGAGCCGCCTCCCAAGGTCTGGTGGGCCTAGCACCGGAGCCGGAGACTTGCGGCCGCGGCCGCACAGCGACAGATCGCCTGGCCGGCCGGAGGAGGGCCGGCCAGGTCGCGTCTGGGGGCGCCGCCGTGTCGCTTAATAGAAGGTTAGCCCTTCGTTCATGTGGGGTTAACCTCACTGCGATAGCGTGTCATCAGCGCGCCGGCCGCACCAAGCGGCTAGCTGGGCCAGGGAAAGGAGCGAGCGAGGGATGGCGAGCGAGCGGTATCGCGAGCGGTTCGGGGTATGGGCGGCAGTGGTGCTGATGATCGCGCTGCTGGGGGGCAGCGCGTGGTGCTCGTCGGGGACCATCGGCGCGGCCGACTGGCAGTACCAGGAACTCGATGCGCTGTCTCGCGCGGGCCTTCTTGCGGGTCACCCGCAGGGACCGCTGAGCGCCTGGTGCGATAGTCTCACCCGGTTCGAGGCCGCCTCGCTTGTCCTCCGCGGGGTGGAGGGCATAGCCGCGGCCTACCAGGCGGAGGGGCGGTCGCTGCTTGAGATCGCCAAGGCGGAACAGCCCGCGGAGACCGAGGCCCCGGCGCGCGCGAGCATCGAGGACGTCGCGCGAGTCGAGAAGCTGATCGAGGAGTTCCGCACCGAGCTGGTCGCCATGGGAGCGAGAGTCGACGACCTTGCCACAGCGCTGAACGATGTGCAGCGTCGCCTCGCCAGAGTAGAGGAGGACCAGAAGAAGCACCGCATCGACGGGTACATCCAGCTTCGATACAGCGACGATGAGGCGATCGACCGCTCGGAGTTCCTCGTCCGCCGCGCCCGCATCAACCTGCGCGGCCCGGTGAGCGAGCGCGTTTCGTATCGGCTCGAGCTGCAGCTCGACGCGACGGAGGAGGGAAAGGGGCCGACGAGCAAGACGCAGGTGCGCACTGCCTACGTGGACTATCGCCTGAACCAGGGCCTGCTGCGAGTGGGTCAGGCGAAGGTCCCATGGGGCTACGAGCTCGGCGAGTCGTCGGCCGACCTGTGGGCAGGAGAGCGCGCCTTCTTCCTCGACCGCCTCTTCCCCAACCAGCGGGACATCGGCGTCCAGTGGAGCTACCAGGCGAACGCCAAGGCGCCCACCTACGACCTCGGGCTCTTCAACGGCACCGGGATCAACGCCAGCGACAACAACAAGGACAAGAACCCAATGGGCCGCGTGACGTTCCCGGTCAGCCGCGGTACGGTCGCCCTCTCAGCATACGTGGGGCAGGACGGAGCAGGGGCGGCCCAGACCGACCAGGACCGGTTCGGCATCGGCTCCCGGTTGGCGTTCGGCCGGACCGAGTTCATGGGCGAGGCGATGGCCGGCAGAGACCGGGGGCATGATGTGAGCGGATGGTATGCCCAGCTCGGCCACCCGATCCGCACGGGCCGCCCGAACATCCTCTTCGCCAAGTACGATACGTACGACGAGAATGCTGATGCCTCGAACAACCTCTTCCGGCGATGGACACTCGGCTACTGGCTCGATCTCGACCCGGCGACCCGCCTCACCTTCCTCTATGAGCTGAGGAAGCCGCAGCCGGGTTTCTCCGAATACAGCAAGTACGACGGGAACGCGGCCTTCCTGCAGCTTCGGGTAAAGTACTGACG
>Ga0272448_1005765_pt1 | contig 13569 bp, 10 predicted proteins | sample YNPCB0191_FD_202220 | JGI IMG/M metagenome (GOLD analysis project Ga0272448, IMG submission 202220) | Hot spring sediment microbial communities from Yellowstone National Park, WY, United States - YNP-CB-019-1 | ecosystem: Environmental > Aquatic > Thermal springs > Hot (42-90C) > Sediment...
ACGCAGCATCTTGCGATAGTCGGTGTAGGTGGCCCGCACGCCGAGCCGTTCCGCAGCCTTCTTCAAACCTTCGGGATTTTCGTCGGCCACGGCCACGATCCGCGCGTTGGGAACGAACTTCCAGACCGTATCCAGCATGTGGCCGTAGCCGCCTCGCCCCGTCCGCCCGATCACAGCCACGCGCCATGTCCTCATCGCGTTTGCCTCCCTGCGGATTCCAGCGCCCGCACGGTTTCCCGCGCGATCAGCAGTTCCTCGTTGGTCGGGATCACCCAGACGCGCGTGCGCGCATCCTCAGCCGAGAGATCGGCCTCGCGACCCACGGCCGCGCAGTTGCGCTGCTCATCCAGGCGGATGCCCAGAGCGTCGAGCGATTCGCACACCCGCCGGCGGATCTCGGGGGCGTTCTCGCCGATGCCACCGGTGAAAATCACCGCGTCCGCCCCGTTGAGCACCGCGTAGTAAGCGCCGATGTATTTGCGAATCCGGTAACAGAAAACCTCGATGGCCAGCCTCGCCCGCTCGTCGCCTCGCGCCGCATGCTCGAGCAGCGTGCGCATGTCGTTGGAGATCCCGGAAATTCCGTAGAGCCCGCTGCCTTTGTTGAGCAGCGCGTCCATGCGTTCCACGCTCAACTGCTCCCATTGCATCAGGTGCAGGACCGCGGCCGCATCCACATCGCCCGAGCGCGTGCCCATGACCAGGCCCTCCAGCGGCGTCATCCCCATCGAGGTGTCCACGCTCCGCCCGCCCTCGATGGCGCACATCGAGCAGCCGTTGCCCAGATGACAGGTGATCAGCTTGAACTCTTCCACAGGACGCCCCTGAAGCTCCGCGTAACGCTCCGCCATCCAGCGATGCGAGGTCCCGTGAAAGCCATAGCGGCGCACGCGATAGCGCGCACACAGGCCGTGCGGCAGCGCGTAAGTGTAGGCCTTGGGCGGCAGCGTCTGGTGAAACGCAGTGTCGAAAACCGCCACATGCGCGGCGTGGGGCAGCAGGCCGCGACTGGCGAAGTAGCCGCTCAGGTTATGAGGGTTGTGAAGCGGGGCCAGCGCTACGCAATCCTGGATCGCGCGCACGACCGCCTCCGTCACCACCGCAGGCTCCTGGAAGCGATCGCCGCCGTGCACCATGCGATGGCCGACCGCCTCGATTTCTTCCCAGCCTCGGATCGCACCGATCTCCGGCTCGGCCAGCATCTCCAGCGCCAGCCGGATCGCCCGGTTGTGATCCGGGATGCTCGCAGGACGCACTCGGCGGCGCCCTCCGGGGATTTCGCACGAGGCCGTGCCCTCCGTCGCTCCGATCGGCTCGATCAATCCGCGAGCCAGCGTTGCGTCACGCCCGTCGCCGGTCTCGATCAGCGCGAACTTCACCGATGAGCTGCCGCAGTTGAGCACCAGGACCTTCATCCTTGCTTCCCTGCCGTGGCCTCCGCCGCTTGCAATGCCGTGACGATCGAGACCCCGTACACATCCTCCGCCGTGCAGGCGCGCGAGAGATCGTTGGCGGGCTTCGCCAGACCTTGCAGGAAAGGCCCAAAGGCGGCCGCGCCCGCCAGCCGTTCCACCAGCTTGTAGCCGATGTTCCCCGCGTTGAGGTTGGGAAAGATCAGCGCGTTGGCCTGCGCCTCCAGCGCCTGAGCCGCATCGCCCGCGCACAGCGTGTGCAGTTGCGGCGCGCGCTGACGGATCTCTTCGAACGCAAGCCTGACTTTCTCGGCCTGCGCGTCGTCGGCCACCGCTTCCACCGAGCACGCCAGCATGGCGATTTTCGGCTCAGCTTCGAGCAGCGTGCGGACCGACCCCGCCGCGGCCAGCGCGATTTCGGCTAGCTCGCGCGCCGTCGGATCCACGACCACGGCGCAGTCGGAGAAAACGAACAATCCGCGGACGCCCCAGTCGCGCCGCGGCAAGGCCATGATGAAGAATCCCGAAACCGTGCGCACGCCGGGCGCTGTGCCGATGGCGTGCAACGCTGCGCGAACGGTTTCCGCGGTGCTGTGGGCCGCCCCGCCCACGGTCCCATCCGCATCCCCCGCAGCCACCATCAGCGCCGCGAAATACAGCGGACGGCGGGCGATGCGGGTGGCCTCGCGCTCGGTCACGCCGCGCGCCTTGCGCCGCTCGTAGTACAGCGCCGCGTAGCGATTCGTATCGGGGGAAGTCTCCGGATCCACGTAGCGCAGACCGTCCGGAGAACTGCTGCGGCCGATCAGGATCGGCTCCGCCAGACCCTCGCGCGCCAGACGCTGAGCCGCGGTGCGAATCCGCGGATCGTCGCCCTCGGGAAACACGATCCGGCGCGGCCGGGCCAGACGTCGCAGCCTCGCGACCTGCACGTCCATGAATTCCTGCGCGGCTTCCGGCAACGGCACAAGCCGAATATTGTAACGTTTCGCCGCACGCAGGTTTCCCTCATCCGCGACGCTTCAGGCCGGCACTTCAAGCAGTCGGTCAAAAACTTGGATGCAGATGGTTTTCCTCGTCGGCGACGCTTCAGGCGCGCACCCGCACCACGGCCAGCGTCAGATCATCCTGCGCCTCGCTGCGCCCGATGAAGGCCTGCACACGCCGCAGAATTTCATCGCGGATCTCCGAGCAGGGCCGGTCCGCATTTTCCAGGATGGCGGCGCGCAGCCGCTCCATGCCGAAATCCGCGCCCGATGCGTCCTGGGCTTCTACCACGCCGTCCGAGTACATCACCAGCAGATCGCCCGGGCGCAGCGGAACGCAGCCCTGGCGATACTCGGGATTCTTGAGCACGCCCAACAGCGGCCCGCCGTCCTCCAGCAGTTGCACCTCGTGGGCGCCGTTCTCCTTCGGACGCACCACGATCGGCGGCACGTGGCCCGCGTTGATGTACCGCAACAATCCGGCGCCGGGCTCGTAGTAACACCAGAAGAGGCTGGCGAAGCGCTCCGGAGCTGTGCGGGTGCGCAGCAGTTCGTTCAGACGGTGGGTGGCGGCCTCATGGTGGGCCGGGCCTTCGAGCCACGGGCTGAACCGTACGGCGCCCAGCAAAAGGCCGGCCACCACGGAAGCAGGCAGACCCTTGCCCGAAACGTCGCCCAGGGCCAGGCCCACGCGCCCGTCCTCGCCCGGGTACACGTCGTAAAAGTCACCGCCCACCTGCCAGGCAGGCGTGCAACCTGCGGCGAACTCCAGCGTCTCCAGTTGCACGTCGGGCGCCGGCAGCAGGTCGTGCTGCACGCGCCGGGCCAGCTCCGTCTGCTGCTCGAGTTGCTTGCCGCGCACGTAGTCCGGGAAGCGCAGCCAGAGGATGATCATGGACGCCACCAGTCCCACGGCGGCGGAGGTGTTCACGATCAGGTTCGTCAGCAACCGGCCGAAGTTCGCCCGTCCCCCGGCCACGTACAGCCCCACTTCGATGAAACGCGGCCCCGTGCGCGGACCCGCCGGGCGCGGCGGCGGAGAACTTCCCGGCGTGACGGCAGCGGGCGGCCGGCGCGGCAGCCGCAGCGGCAACACCGTCACCAGAACGTTACCACGCGGCGTGGGACGAATCTCGGAAATTGGCGTAGCCAGCTCGAACGCCATCCAGAGCCGCTGCGCCGGGAACGGCTCGCCCACAGGCTCGCCTTCCTGCACGATCGTGTTGCCCGCCGCATCAATCACCCGGATCCAGGCGATCCTTTGCGGCGCTTCTTCCCGTAACTCACGCAGCAGCGTCAGCAGCTCCAGCGGATCGCTGACGTTCAGCCGCCGGGCTTCCCGCTCCAGCGTGCTCACGTGTCGCTGGGCCTCGCGCCGCAGCTCGGCCGCAATCATGGAGCGCGAAACCTGGTAGTAAGTCGCGATGGATTGGGCCAGCAACAGCAGGCCCAGCAGCGAGCCCAGCACCAGGGACAGGTAGAACCATAAATATCGCGGGCGGAATCGCACCATGCTCCATTGAATAGCCGCCCGGACGGAGCTTGTCAACCGTGCAAAGCCGCTTGCACAGCCTTTCTGCATCCGGGCGCAAGTCCTTGGCGTCTACATATCGTTAGACGACGGGCGGGACAGGAGCGTCAACCCCATGGAAGTGAAAATCTACGTGGTCTTTTACAGCATGTACGGGCACGTCTACCGGCTGGCAGAAGCGGTAGCCGAAGGCGCGCGAGAGGTGCCCGACGCCGAAGTGACTCTGTTTCAGGTGCCCGAGCTCGTCCCGGACGACGTGCTGGAGCGCACCGGCGCAAAAGCTGCCCGTGCTGCCTTCGCGCACGTTCCCGTGATTCAGCCCGCACAACTGGCTGAAGCCGACGCCCTCATCTTCGGCACGCCGACGCGCTTCGGGAACATGGCAGCCCAGATGCGCAACTTCCTCGACCAGACCGGACCGCTGTGGCAGGCCGGCGCGCTCATCGGCAAAGTGGGCAGCGTCTTCACTTCCACCGCCAGCCAGCACGGCGGCCAGGAAACCACCCTGATCAGTTTCCACACCACACCACCCTGCTGCACCACGGCATGATCGTCGTCGGCGTCCTGTACTCCGCCGCCGAGTTGCTCACCATGGGCGAGATCAGCGGTGGCACCCCGTATGGCGCCAGTACGATCACCGGACCGGACGGCAAGAGGATGCCCAGCGCGAACGAGCTGGCCATCGCACGCTTCCAGGGCCGCCACGTCGCCGAGATCGCCCGGCGCTTGAAAGCCGGCAGCGCTGCGCTAGGCTGAGCGGCCGCGGGATTCCACGCGTGATTCGATTGACTTGGAGGCCGGCCCGGGACTAGACTGGGGGAAGTTTTCGAGAGGGCGCTGGCGGCGGGTTGGACGAAACGGGCGGCCCGGGATGTGCCCGCTCGGCCTTCATCCCGCAGCCGACACGCCTCGGGAAGGAGCGTGAGATGAGGGGAGTTCCTATGGGCATTCACCGGAGCCGCCGCTGCATGCCCTATGCCGCCGCGGTGGGCGGATCGGGCGGATCGGGCGGTTCCGAGGATTTGATTTTGAGCGTGCCGGTGGGCGCCGGCGGCGCCCTTTCGGGCCCCGATGTGGTTCGGGTGCAGAAAGCGCTCAACCAAATCCCGGCCGAGTACGGCGGCGCATCGCCCAGGCTGGTCGAGGACGGGCGTGTGGGGCCGAAGACTCTGGGCGCGATCTCGGCTTTCCAGAAACGCCACTTCGGCTGGGCTGACGGCCGCGTGGACGTGCTGGGCAGGACGCACGCCAAGCTCAGTTCGCTGCTGCCAGGCAAAATCCAGCGCATGACCATGGCGCGGCAATATCTCTCTCAGGCCCAGCAATGTATGCTGGCGGCCCAGGCCGGCCTGTTGGCCGCCGGCGTCCAGTTGCTGAGCGGCGGGGGCTTGTTGGGGGCGCGCGAGTTGGATCTGGCCGACAAGCATTTCGACATTCGCAAATCGCCCAACCCGGCGGCGGCGCTCAACCAACTAGGCCAGGTGTTCGCCAGGATGCTGGGGGTCTTTGCCCGTCCGGGCGGCTTGGGTGGCTGGATGGCCTTCGAAGCGGAACCCTTCACCACCGAGTTCAACGCTTTCACTTGGTGGGGCGGCTATTATCGCCCGGGAGAATATGCCGGATGGATGCGGCTGGACACCATCTACCTGAGCATTGGTTTCGACGAGGAGACCGACGAGCACCGGATCCAGACCATCCTGCACGAGCTGGCTCACTTTGTCGGGCCGACCGCTGGCGATGTGATTGACGACTACGCCTACGGCCAACAGGGGGATCCGAGCATGTTGGCGCTCACTCCTTATCAAAAGCAGCACAACGCCGAGAGCATCGCCAATTATGCCTTCGAAGCGCGGTTCGGCCGCCCGCCGATGTAGCCGAGTGCGCTTCCTTGTCCGGTCCCCCGCCCGGGCGCCTGCGTTAGCATGAACGTAGGCGCGACCATGCCCAGGCGGCTTCGCGCATTCTCGCGGCAACTGTGGCCGTTGCTGGCGCTCGCTCTGCCGCTCGTTTTGGTGGCCAGCGCGCTGACTACCCTAGCGCGACTGAACGAGCTGCGCGAGCTCTATCTGCGCAACCGGGCCGCCGCGCTGGCCGCGCGCCTGGAAACTTTGGCCTCCGACCCGACTGCCGAGCAGCTCGAGGCATTGGTGGAGGAAGAGCCCGCGCTGCTAGACCTGCGCATTCTTGAGCCCGGCGAACAAGGACCGGATGCCGAGGCGTTGGCCGCCATCCGGGAAGGACGCGAACTCTACCGAACCCAGCGCACGCGCGCGGGCGACATCGAGGTCTTCCGCGCCTACATTCCTTTTCACACAGCGAACAGGCTCCGCGTGGCCCGCATAGATCTTGCCGCCGGCGCTGCGGACTGGCTGCTCGCTCCCGCACGGCGCAACGTGATCGTCGCTTCGCTCAGCGGCGTGGTGCTCGTCCTGCTCGCGCTGTACGCCCTCTGGAGCCTGCGCCGGACCGCCCAATTGGAAAAGCGCCAACTTGAAATGGAACAACTGGCGCGCCTGGGCCAGATGGCCGCCACCCTGGCTCACGAAATTCGCAACCCGCTGGCGACCATCAAAGGCTTCGTCCAATTGGCTGCCGAGAAGGCCGGCCCGGAGACCGCAGCCTTGCTAACGCCGGTTCCGCCCGAGATCGAGCGGCTCGAACGCCTGGTCAAGGATCTGCTGCTTTATGGCCGGCCTGTCGAGGCCAGGCCCGCTTGGGTGAGCTGGGACACGCTGGCGCGCGAGCTGGAAACCAACGCACGGCAACTGGCCGGCGATCGGCCTATCCGCCTCTCCGTCCTGCGGAGCAGTTTGCAAATGAACACGGATCCTGATTTGCTGAAGGCAGCGTTGCTCAATCTGTTGCGGAACGCTGTGGAGGCTGTGAACGAGCACGGCGAGGTTCGCGTCAGCGTCCAGGCTTCACGCAGCGGCCTTGTCATCACGATCGAGGACGACGGTCCAGGCCTCAGCGAGGAAGCGCGCAAGCGCCTGTTCGAGCCGTTTTACACGACCAAGGCGTTCGGAAGCGGTCTGGGCCTCGCCACCAGCCGCAAACTCATCGAAACTCTCGGCGGACAGTTGCGACTTGTGCCCCGTCACCCGCGCGGCACGCGCGCCGAGGTCGTGTTGCCGCGCGTTCCCTGGACCCAAAGCGTGCGCGAGGAGGCCGAATCATGGCAACGATCCTGATTGTGGATGACGATCCCGGGTTCCGCAAGCTTCTGGAAGCGGTACTGAGCGGCGAAGGTCACAGCATCCACAGCGCGGGTTCTGTCCAGGAAGCCGTGCGCGCCGGAGCTTCCCGTCGCTTCGACCTGGTGCTGTGCGATCTGCGATTGCCCGACGGCGACGGGTTGCTCATTTTGCGCCGCTATCGCGAGCTCGCGCCCGGCACGCCTTTTGTCATGATCACGGCCTTCGGGACGGTCCCCACCGCCGTGGAAGCCATGAAACTGGGCGCCGTGGATTTTCTCGAAAAGCCGCTGCGCAGCCCGGAGGAACTCCGCCAGATCGTCCGACGGGTGTTGAGCAGCGCCGCAGCGCAGGAGAGCGCGACGCCGGCCCAAGCCGCGGGCTTTGCCTGTCCCGACCTGATCGTTCACGACCCGGCGATGCGCGAAGTCGTGGACCTGGCGCGCAAGGTCGCCCCCACGAACGCCACGGTGCTGCTGATGGGAGAAAGCGGCACGGGCAAGGAGGTATTGGCGCGCTGCATCCACGCCAACAGCCGCCGCGCCCAGGCCACGTTCCTGGCCCTGAACTGCGCCGCGCTGCCGCCCACCCTCATCGAAAGCGCATTGTTCGGTCACGAAAAGGGCGCCTTTACGGGCGCCATCGCTCAGCATCAAGGAGTCTTCGAGCGCGCTCACGGCGGCACGCTGTTTCTGGACGAGGTGGGCGAGTTGGACGCCGGCTCCCAGGCCAAACTGCTGCGCGTGCTTCAGGACCGCACCTTCGAGCGGCTCGGCGGAACCCGTCCCATTCAAGTGGACGTGCGCCTCATCGCCGCCACGAATCGCGACCTCAAGAAGCTTGTCGAAGAAGGAAAATTTCGCGAGGACCTGTACTACCGGCTGAACGCCTTTCCGCTGGAGATTCCGCCGCTGCGACGGCGCCCGGCCGACATTCTGCCTCTGGCGCGCTATTTTCTGGCCAGGGCCGCGCGCAACCTGGGCAAACCGGAACTCGAACTGGACGAATCAGCCTGTCAGGCGCTGCTTGCCTACTCCTGGCCGGGCAACGTGCGCGAGCTCGAGAACATGATGGAGCGCGTCGCCATCCTTTCCGAGGGCAAAGTGCGCGCCGGGGACCTGCCTTTGCCCAAAACTCAGTCCACGGCTCGCCCCGTCCGGTGGAAAGAAATCGAAAAGGAAGCCATTCTGGAGGCGCTGCGTCGCCACGGCGGCAATCGCACGCGCGCCGCGCAGGAGCTGGGCATCAGCCTGCGCACCTTGCAGTATCGCCTGAAGGAATACGGTATCCGCTGACGCGATTCAGCCGCGCATCTCGACCACCGCCTCGGTGATCTGCCCCAGATACTTGCCGTCGCGGACCACGTCGGCCGCGATCGCGAAGCGCGGCGCCGGCGGAGTCCAGTCTTTGGGAATCGTGACCGCGATCTGGCGCCTGGTCATCGCGCCCGGTTCAGCGTCGAACCGGAGGACTTCCGGCTCCAGCCGCCACTCGGCCGGCGTCACCAGCGCGATCTCCATCCGCATGGCCTGCGGCTTGTAGTTCTGCACCCGCACCTCGAGATTCACGCGCTCGCCGCGTCCGGCCAGGATCTGGTAAGGATAGATGCTCACCCAACTCGGATTCAGCCCGAAATTGGTCTCGCCCTCGGGGAGCAACTCCTCGAAAAGCTGCTGCTGGCGCAGCATCTTCTTCTCGGTGGCTTCCAGCAGCGCGCGGTCTACCGGAAACGGACGCCCGTGTCCCGGGCAGATCAGGGTGGGCTGGTGGGCGATCAGGTTGCGGATGGACTTGACGTGGCTGTCGCTTTCCACCCAGTTGCGGAAGATCAGGTTGTGACGCATGGTGCCGTCGTTGCGCGGGTTGGGCATGAAGAAGGCATCGCCGGTGAAAGCCACGCGCTCTCCGTCCAGCGTCACATACAGCGCCATCTGGTATTCGGTGTGGCCCGGGTTGTAGGTCACCTCGAACTCGAAACCCTCCCAGCGGAACTTCTCCCCGTTGCGGAAAGCGCGCGCCACCTTGAAGGGTTCCCCCAGAATGCAACCCAGATTGTAGCCGCGGGGATTCTGGAAGACGTCCACCATGTTCTCGTAGCACCAGATCTGCGTTCCGTAGTTGCGGATCAGGTGCGGGAAGCCGTTGATGTGGTCGTCGTGCATGTGGCTGGGCATGGCCACGTCCACGCTCTTCATGCCGAAGCGCCGCTTGAGCAGATCCAGGTTGTGCTCGACGAAGCGGATGCGGTCGTTGACCGCGGTGGCGCGCTCGAAATTCGAGAAGTGCACGCCGGAGGGCGAGCCGTAGTCCACGAATAGCGCCTTGCCGCTGTCGGAAAGAATCACGTAGAAGCTCGAAGTGGTCTGGTGAAAAGCAATCAGGTGCGGGCTGACGACGATGGGCTGGCTGGCGATCGTGGGTTCGCCCACTTGGAAGCGGTAGTATTCCGTGAGCCGCTCGATCGTGCGCCGGATGCCTTCGTCAGGATCGCGCAGCGGCTCGCCGTGGGAAGGACAGAGCAACTCGGGCTTGTGCTCGCGCAATTGGGCCAGCGAGTAAATGCTCAGATCAATGCCTTCGCTGCCGCCGTAGTTGATCTGGGTGTCGTAGAGGTTCAGGATCTTGCCGGGCGCGTACATCAGATCGCCGGAGAAAGCCACCTTGCGGCCGTCAATGGTGGCGACCAGGGTGATCGAGCCCAGGGTGTGGCCCGGCGTGGGTAAAACAAAAAACTCGATTTTGTTCCAGCGGAAGATCGTATAATCGGCCAGACTGCGGCTGACGCGGATGTTCTCGGCCGTGGTGTTGAAGTCGTTGCGTACGTAGTAGAGGTGGAACACGCGGCGGTTGCGCCAGAAATTGCGGGCGTCCTCGAACAGGTGACGCTCGTGGCGCGGGACGGCGATCGGGATGCCGCGTTCGACGGCCTTCCAGTCGCCCTGGCACTGATCGCGGTGGTGATGCGTGTGCAGAATCCAGTCCACGCGGCTGACGCCCAGCTCGCCCAGATAGTCCAGGATCTTTCCCGAACCGAAGTCAATCAGCACGCAGGCGTTGCCGTCGCGCACCAGGTAGACGTTGCAGGTGTCCTCGAAGAGGAAGAGATTATCGCTGAGCTTGTGCGGGCGACTGGCGGGCGCAAAGGGGGTGCGCCGGTATGCGCCGCGTCGGGGTTCCGCGGACGAAGTCTGCTCCGCTGGCGTGAGGGATGCTGCCGCCAGCGAGCCCGCCGATTCCAGGAAAGTGCGCCGGGTGGTCTCGCTCATGGCAGCTAGTCTACACCGGAACCCGTCCGCTGGCGAATTGAGGTGAGATTCCCGCGCTCTGCTCGGCACATAATTGTTGGACTTTCGTAAGACCGTGGCGAGACCGGGTTCCAGCGGCCGTTTCGCAATGGACGCCGGCCACAAGCCGGCCTTTCCGTGGTATTGCAGTCGAGCACCCGATCCTGCCGATGTCTCCCCGCACACCGGCGGGGCTTGCCCCGCAACAACTCCTGCACGCCTTGTGGAAACAAAGGACGTGCTGGATTCTGCTCTGGCTGCTGGCGACGGCCGTCGTGCTGGCCGCAGTCTGGTCCATGCCTCGGAAGTTCAAATCCGAGGCGACCCTGGCGGTGGAACCCCTGCGCCAGCCTGGGCGCAACTACGCCGTTCCCTCTGACGCTGAGTTGCGCGCGCAACTCCAGTTGGCCCGCCTCCGGGTATTGCGTCGCGACCGTCTGCTGGAAATCCTGCGCAAAAGCTGGCCTGAACTGGTCGCACGCTGGGATGCCCGGCAAGCCCCGCGCGAGGCGGAACGTCTGCGCGACCGCATCACGATCGCGACCCTGCCCGAATCTCGCGGGCGCTTCAGTGCCATCCGGGTCGCCTTTGAGTCCCGCGATCCCGCTCGCGGCGCTGCTGTGGTGAACCGCCTGGCAATCGAACTCGTCCAGGAATTCGACCGCCTCACGCCGCCCCCCGCCGCGGACTCAACGCGCCAGCAGCGCCAGGCAGCCTGGGCCCGGCTGGCCGAGTGCCAGCAGACGCTGAACGATTTCGACAGTGAGCACGGCCCCGACTTGCAGCTTCGCGAACAAAGTTTGCTCAAGGCAATCGGAACCTTGCAAGCCGATCTGCTCGCCAACGAGCGGATGCTGGAGCAGACTGCCGCGGCCCGCCAACGCTTGGAGGAGACGGTGGAAGCGGGCGCTTCAGCGCCGTCGGAACCTGCCGATCCCGCCGGCGAGCCTGCGACGAAAGAATCGGCGACCGTGCGGCAGCTTCGCGAACGGCTGGCCTTGCTCCGTGCCCGCTACACCGATACCCACCCGGACGTGCGCCGGACCGAGCAGGAACTGGCTCGCGCGCTGGCCTTGGAATTGCCATCGCGCGACGCCGCTCCCGACAACGGGCCAGGACCCGCGAGTCGAACCGCCGACCGCGGCCTCGAACGAGCTCGCGCGGAATTGAATTCCGCTTCGCACCGACTCCGGCAGCTTCAGCAGGAACGCCAGCGGCTGGAGTCCCGACTCGAAGAGCTACAGCAACAGTTGACCGAAGTCTCCGGGCTGCTACGTCGCCGCGAAGCCTTGGGTCGCGAATGCAAGGCCGCGGAGGCGGCTTACCAGAGCCTTTCCGCGAAGCCTGAGGCAGAGTCTCCCGGTCCGGGTTTGCGGCTGGTGCTGCTCGAAGAGGCCCTGCCCGAAGGCCAGCCGGCGCGGCCCGACCGCCGCCTCCTGGCCCTGTTGGGCGCCCTGTTCGCTCTGCTACCGGCCACCGTGATCGCGGCCAGCCGCGAGATCGGCGCGCGCGCGGTACTGGAGGCTTTAGGCCTCGCACCTCCCGCCGCCAACGGCCTCTCTATCACCCTGACGCAGCCTGTGGGCAACGGAGTCAACGCACGCCACGCCGCGCACGCCGGCTGAGCTTGCATCCCAAGCTGCGCTTCGAGCCCTCCGGTTACAATAAAACCAGCTCTCTATGATTCAAACCCTGTTCGGCTCCGTACAGTCGCAACCTTCCCTGCTCGAGCGCCTGAAAAGCGGAATTCAGAAGACCCGCGCCGGTCTGGTGGCCCGACTGGAGGAGGCGCTGGCGGGCCGCAAAGAAATTGACGCCGCGCTGCTGGAGGAACTGGAAGCTACCTTGCTCGCGGCCGATATCGGCGTCCGCACCACCACCGAGATTCTCGATCGCATCAAGCAGCAGGTGGACCGGCGCCTGCTCGCCGACGCGCAGGAGTTGCGCGCCCTCATCCGCGAGCATTTGATCGAGGTTCTGCGCGCCACGGAACGCCCGCTGGCCCGCGTCTCCGAGCCGCCGGCCGTCATTCTGGTCGTAGGCGTCAACGGGACCGGCAAGACGACTACCATCGGCAAGCTGGCCCATCTGTTCAAGTCCGAAGGTCGCTCGGTGTTGCTCTGCGCGGCGGACACGTTCCGTGCTGCCGCGATCGAGCAACTGGAGATCTGGGGCCAGCGCGTGGGCTGCGACGTGATCCGGCAAAAGCCGGGCGCCGATCCCAGCGCCGTGCTCTACGATGCCATCCAGGCGGCTCGTGCGCGCCGCGCCGACTACCTCATCGCCGACACCGCCGGACGGCTCCACACCAAGTCCAACCTCATGGCCGAGTTGGAAAAGATGCGGCGGACTGCGGCGCGCCTGATCCCGGACGCGCCGCACGAAACCTTGCTCGTCATGGACGCCACCACCGGCCAGAACGGCCTGGAGCAGGCGCGGCGCTTCACCAGCACAGCCGGCGTCACCGGCATCGTCCTTACCAAAATGGACGGCACGGCCAAAGGCGGAGTGGTCATTCCCATCGCACGCGAGCTCGGTCTGCCCATCCGTTATCTGGGCGTGGGCGAAAAACCCGAAGACCTGGTACCTTTCGAAGCTGAAAGCTTCGTGGCCTCGCTGCTGGAAGCATGAGCGAGACGGCGCCGGACGCGGCTTACATGCGCCAGGCGCTGGAACTGGCGCGACGAGGCCTCGGCCGCACCAGTCCGAATCCCGCCGTGGGCGCCCTCGTGGTCAAGGATGGCGAGGTGGTGGGACGCGGTTTTCACACCTGGGCCGGCGTCAAGCACGCGGAAGTCCTCGCACTGGAGGAGGCGGGCGAGCGGGCGCGCGGCGCCACTCTTTATGTGACGCTGGAGCCTTGCGTGCACCACGGACGCACGGGACCGTGCACGGAGGCCATCGTAGCCGCGGGGATCCGTCGCGTGGTAGCGGCTGTCGAAGACCCCAATCCGGCAGTCCATGGCGCGGGCTTGCGGCGCCTTGCCGAGGCAGGGATCGAGGTCGAGCTCGCCGAGAACTTTCGCGCGGAGGCCGAGCGTCTGAACGAGCCTTTCTTTCACTTCATGCGCACGGGGCGGCCGCTGGTTACGCTGAAGGCCGCTCTCACGCTCGATGGCCGGATCACTACCGGCGCATGTGGGGAACGCTGGATCACCAGCG
>Ga0272448_1005766_pt1 | contig 13568 bp, 11 predicted proteins | sample YNPCB0191_FD_202220 | JGI IMG/M metagenome (GOLD analysis project Ga0272448, IMG submission 202220) | Hot spring sediment microbial communities from Yellowstone National Park, WY, United States - YNP-CB-019-1 | ecosystem: Environmental > Aquatic > Thermal springs > Hot (42-90C) > Sediment...
GCCGGTATTCGATAAGGAGTGGGGAGTACGGGTCTTGACATACTACAAGAGGGTGTATCCCTTCGGGCGCGTTGGGGCGCAGGTCATCGGTTTCTGCGATCGCGACCAGGCTGGTCTGGCCGGGCTTGAGCGGTACCACGATGCGGCTCTTACTGGCATCAGCGGGGAGAGGAAGATCGAGGTGGACAGCCGGCGGCGCGGGTTTGTAGGGGAGGATTTGTACGTGCGCAAGCCCGTGGACGGTGCGCGGGTGGTGCTGAACCTGGATATGTACATACAGAGTATCGTGGATGATGCCCTTCGCGAGCTGGCGGATAGATGGGACCCGATCTCCGCGGCGGCGGTCGTGATGGACCCGGATACGGGGGCCGTGTTGGCTATGGGTTCGGTTCCCACCTTCGACCCGAACGAGGTACACGGGCTGGCCCCCGAGGTCCTCGAGGAGTCCGAGAAGAACCGGGCCGTGACGGACATCTTCGAGCCGGGCAGTACGATGAAGCCCTTCGTCATGTACGAGGCACTGTTGTCCGGAGTGGTCACACCCGAGCAGAGGATATTCTGCGAGAACGGTCTGTACATAGTCGGTCCCAGACGGCTGCGCGACCACCGCCCGTTCGGTTGGCTCTCGGCGAGCGAGGTGATTATGAATTCGAGCAACTGCGGTATGGCTAAGATCGGCGTCATGCTCGGTGCTCGGCGTGTTCGGGAAGGGGTGTGCAGGTTCGGCTTCGACGGCAAGACCGGGGTGGACTACCCGTACGAGGAGTCCGGGTGGGTGCATCCGCTGAGCGCGTGGAGCCTGTACACGGTGACGAGCGTGCCGATCGGACAGGAGATTTGCACGACCCCATTGCTTCTTCTGCGCGGGTACTGCGCCCTGGCGAACGGGAGGTATCTCGTTACGCCCCGGCTGACCCGGGCGGTCGGGGATCGCCAGACGGAGGTGCGCAGGAAGGAGGTTCTCGACCCATCCACCGCCAGTAAAGTGCGGAGCATGTTGAGAGAGGTGGTCGAGAGGGGGACCGGCAAGCGGGCCAGGCTATGCCGGTACAGCCTCGCCGGCAAGACCGGAACGGCGCAACTGGTTGACAAGACGATCCTACCCGATGGGCGGGTACAGGCCAGCTTCTCTCACACGAGGTTCGTTGCCTCCTTCTGCGCGTTTGCACCTGCGGAGCGGCCGAGGATCGCTGTCATCGTCATGGCGAGGGAACCCCGGAAACCCGGCTCCCACTATGGAGGAGTTGTCGCGAGCCCGGTCGCGGCAGAAATCATCGGAACGGTCCTGCCATACCTGGGAGTCGAGCCGGATCAGGAGGGGGATTATGTCAGCGTTGGCGCATTTGAAAGAACCAGTGATTAGCAGGCGCATTTGCGAGATTCTGCCGACGCGCGAACTGATCGAGGTCAGAGGCGATCCGAACACAGAAGTGCGGGGCGTCACGAACCACTCGAAGAAGGTGGAGAAGGGGTGCGTCTTCGTAGCGGTCCCCGGAACGCGGGAGGACGGGGCGGCATACGCCCAGGAGGCGTGCCACAGGGGCGCGGCAGTCGTCGTCGCGGAGTCTCCGCTTGGGGTGAATGCGGTCGAGGTGATCGTCAAGAATGCGCGCCGTGCACAGGCTTTGATGGCAGAGGCGTTCTATAACTACCCATCCTCGAGACTCGTCATGGCCGGGATCACGGGTACGAACGGCAAGAGTTCGACGGCCGTATTGCTGAAGGCGATGCTCGACGCGGGCGGGGTTACGTCTGGGCTGCTTGGGACGATCTTCTATGACGTAGTCGCAGAGAGACGGGACGCTCCCCTGACGACGCCCGACTCGATCGAGCTTCGGCGACTGCTTGCGGAAATGCGCCACCACGGCGCGACACACTGCGTGATGGAGGTCAGCTCGCACGCGATCGCTCTGGACCGGGTTTACGGGGTCAACTTCGCCGCCGCCGTTTTCACGAGCTTCTCCGGCAAGGAGCATACCGATTTTCATGGCAGCGACGAGGCTTATCTCGAGCAGAAAATGAGGCTGTTCGAGTCACTGGGCAGGGATTCCTGCGCGGTTCTCAACTGGGACGATCCGACTGTCCGGGGTGCAGAGCAACGAACTACGGCCGGGCGGAAGCTTCGTTACGGCTTCAGCCCCGATGCCGACGTCAGAGTGCTGAGGAGGCAGTGCTCCCTGGACGGGACGGTGATCGAGTTGATGCTGCCGGGCGGGGAGCGTGTGGAGATCCGGAGTCGGCTGCTCGGCGGTTTCGTTGCGTACAACGTCGCTGCCGCCGCGGCGGCTGCGATTGCATTCGGCCTCCCGCTCGAGGTGATTAAACGAGGGGCGGAGTCGGTCGCGTGTGTGCCGGGACGGATGGAGAGGGTGACCACCACGGAGCCCTTCACCGTCTTGGTTGATTTCGCGCACAATTGCGGCGCTCTGGAGACTGTGATGCGGACGCTCCGCGAGGATCTGCGGGTGAAGAGGTTGATCGCTGTGTTCGGCTGCGGCGGGGACAGAGACCCTCGCAAACGCGCACCCATGGGGCGTGTCGCGGAGAGGTATGCCGACTTCACGATACTGACTGCAGACAATTCGCGGACGGAGCCGACCGAGGGGATCCTGAAGCAGATAGCAAGCGGCTTCGAGGACCCTAGCCATTACGAGATCGAGCCGGACCGACGGACTGCCATATGCCGGGCCGTCAACCTGGCTGCGGAAGTGGAGGATACTGTGGTTCTCTTGGCCGGGAAAGGCCACGAGTCGTACCATCTGATTGGCGGACAAAGACTTATATTCGACGACCGGGTCGTGGCAAGAGAGGCCGTGGGTTCATGGCGCCTTGAGCATGAGAGGAGGAGAAATGTTGACCGGGGTCGCTGAGAGACGAGGTTCTGTACAGACCCGCGCCTCGCGGGACAGCATGATCGAGGGGAATCTGGGGACTGCTCGTCTTGTCGCTCGGGTGACGGCGATGCGGTACGGTGTGGAGCACCGGTACGAGGAGGTGGAGAGTGCGGCCCTTGCCGCTCTGGTATCTGCGGCGGATCGGTTCGACCCAGGTGCGGGTACCAGTTTCCGGACTTACGCAATCGCGCGGATGGTCGGTGCGACGGTTGATGAGTTACGGGCGCATCTGGTGCTTCCGGGGTCGGCGGCGAGGGAGTTAAACCGGATCCGCCGGTTCTGTGAGCAGAACGGTTGCCATGTGGGGTGGGCGGCTGCAGCGGAAAGGGCCGGGGTCGGTGCGCGAAGAGGCTGGGCTCTTGCCAATTGGGCCGGCTCCGTCGTGAGCATCGGCCCCCGGGAGGACGGGGAACCCGGCTACGAGCTGCCGGACGATTCCCCGCCGCCTGACCGGGTGCTGGAGCTGCGCGAGTTCATGGACCGATTCCTTTGCTCCCTCCGGCCTCAGGAATTGGCGGTTTTCAATCTTTGCTACTACGAGGGGCTTACGATGCGCGAGGTCGGCTTAGTTCTCGGACTGGGTCGGACGAGGGTCTACAAGCTCTTGAAGAATGTCAGGCAGAAGGCGAGGCGGCTCCTGTGAAGCGCTCGGAGGTGGTCTTGATCTTGGCTGTCCTGGTCCTGCTGGGGATGGGAGCTGTCATACTCTATGGGACGACGAAGATCGGGACCGTCTCCGCTCAGTACGCGGAGCAGAGCGTCCAAAGGCATCTGCTGATTGTCCTGTTCGGGCTGCTCGTGATGGGCCCCGTATCCATGTGCGACTACCACCGGTTGATCCGCTGGAAGTGGGTTTGGATGGGCATAGCGTGGGTGCTTCTGGTCGGAGTCCTGTTCACTGCCGGGAGGAACGGTGCAAGGCGGTGGTATTTTATCGGTCCGTTGACGGTGCAACCTACCGAGATCGCCAAGGTGGCCGTGATCCTTTTCCTCGCCGGCTACCTTTCGGCGAAGGAGGAGTTGATCCGTAAGTGGAAGGGATTGCTCGTACCGTGCGCAGTCCTCGGATCGTGTTGTGTCCTTGTCTTGGTTCAGCCCGATTTCGGCTCTGCGGCAATACTTGGCAGCGTGGGTCTTGTGATGCTCTTTCTCAGCGGGGTGTCGCTCTGGTACGGCGTGCCGCTCCTGCTCGTGGCCACGCCGCCCGTGGTCTACCACGCATTGAGTTCGGAGTACCGGCGCAAGCGGATATGGGACTATGTCATGGTCCTCCAGGGCCAGATTCCGGAGGGGCAGATCCGGGAGGCGCTTATCGCCCTCGGCTCTGGTGGCTGGACAGGTATCGGCCTCGGTGAAAGCCGCCAGAAGCTTTTCTACCTGCCTGAAGTGAGAACGGATTTCATCTATGCTGTCGTCGGCGAGGAACTGGGGTTCATCGGGGCCCTCGCCGTGGTTTTCCTGTTCTGCCTCGTGCTCTGGGCCGGCTTCAAGATTGCCGACGAGGCGGAGGACAAGGCCGGCGCGCTCATCGCGATCGGGATCACGACGAACATATGCCTGCAAGCGTTCATCAACATGGGAGTGGTGAGCGCGCTCGTACCCAACAAGGGGCTTCCCCTGCCGTTCATCAGCAAGGGCGGTTCCTCGGTGCTGGTCCTGCTCGTGAGCATCGGTATTCTGCTGAATGTCGCGGCTCACCGCAAGCCACGCCCTGGTGTGGACTGGGTGGGGGATGCCAGGCTGGTTGATCTTCCAAAGGAAGGATAGGAGCCTTGAAAATCCACATGCTGGGAATCGCTGGAGTCGGGATGAGCGGGCTGGCGAAGCTCGCACAAGATCGCGGAGATACGGTAACCGGGTGCGACCTGGAGGGGGGGGCGGTCCTCGAGGAGCTTCGCGGCCGGGGAATCCCCTGCAGCGTGGGCCACAGCCCGGAGCATATTGACGGCTCGGAGATCGTAGTCAGATCCACTGCGGTCCCCTGCTCCGAGCCGGAAATACTCGAGGCGTACCGCCGGCAGAAGGTCGTTCTTACCCGGGGCCGTTTCCTTACGAAGATCCTGCCGGACAAGGAGATTATTGGCGTTACAGGTTCCCATGGAAAGACAACGACGACGTGGTTGATCTCGGCTCTGCTTATACGTGGGGGCTTCGACCCGTCCGTTATCGTCGGCGGGCGTGTGAAGGAGCTCGGAGGGAATCACCGGTCGGGCAAAGGGCAGTACTTTGTCGCTGAGCTGGACGAGAGCAACGGGTCCCACCTGGAAGCGACGCCGCTCTACTCGGTCCTGACGAATATCGATCGGGAGCATACGGACTACTATACGAGCCCAGCCAAGATCCGGACGTCATTCGAGGAGTACGTGCGTGCGGCAAAACCGGCGGGTTGCGTCTTCGGGTGTTGGGACGATCCACTGGTCAAAGATATCCTGCAGGTCCTTGGGAGCGAGAGGCGCTGGCGGAGCTACGGTCTCTCTCCCGACGCGGAATTCACCGCGGATGACTTCCAACACGGGACCGATCTGATGTCTTTTACGGTCAAGCGGTGCGGTACCGCGCTTGGCCGGGTGCGCATGAGGCTACCGGGCGAGCACAACGCTACGAACGCCCTTGCGGCGATCGCAGTGGCGCTCGAGGTGGGCGTTCCGTGGGATGTGATCACCTCCACCCTGGCGGAGGTTTCGGGAGTTGACAGGCGTCAAGAGTTTCTGGGAGCTGCCGGCGGCGTTCGTGTTTACGACGACTATGGCCACCATTTCACGGAGGTCAAGGCGCTTCTTCGGGCCATGAGGACACGGATCAAGGGACGGATGATCGGCATATTCCAACCCCACCGCTTCACGCGGACGAAGGACTTGTACGCGGAGTTCGGGGATGCTTTCACGGGGCTCGATCAGCTTTTCGTCATGCCGATTTATGCGGCGTGCGAGGAGCCGATTGATGGCGTCTCGAGCCAGTTGATCGTGGATGCGGTAAAGGCGAATGGCCAGGTCCGGGTGGAGTCCAGCGATAACCCGGTGCACCAGGTGCTCGGAGTGTTACAGCCCGGCGACACGGTGATCACCATCGGCGCCGGGAACGTTTGGAGGGTAGGAGTCACAATTCTCGATGAACTCAGGAGGAGATCGTGTCAGTGAAGATTCTGGTTCTCTACGGCGGGCAGTCGGACGAGCGTGAGGTGTCGCTCAAGAGTGGAGCGGCGGTTGCCGCAGCGCTTCAGCGTCTCGACTACAATGTGGTCTTGGTTGACGCTGTGCTGCCGATCGAGGCGATCGTGGAACAACACCGCCCGGACCTCGTCTTCATCGCACTTCACGGCGGGTTCGGTGAAGACGGCCATCTCCAGGCTCAGCTCGAGCGCTTGGGAGTGCCATACACGGGCTCCGGCGTCGAGGCTAGCCGCCTGGCGATGAACAAGGTCCTCTCCAAGGAGGTCTTTCTCCAGCACGGAATCCCGACGCCCCGGGGCGTCGTCGCCGAGAAGGGCAAACCGGTGCCCTCGATCGCAGAGATCGGGTATCCCGTCGTCGTCAAGCCCGCAAATCTCGGCTCGACGATCGGCGTGTCCGTAGCGGAGACACCGAGCGAGCTCGGCCCGGCACTCGACGCTGCTTTCCGTAAGGACGATACCGTCCTGCTGGAGCAGTTCCTGGCCGGCCCGGAGTTCACCGTGGGAATTCTGGACGACCAGCCGCTGCCGGTGATTCAGATCGAGTACCCGGGCCGCATCTTCAGCGAAGACCTCAAGTACAGATCGAAGGACACCATCTATGTGGTTGATCCGAGGATCGAGTGGGGTTTGGAGCAGAAGCTCCTCCGACTCGCACAGAAGGCGCACGAAGCGCTTGGCTGCCGCCATGTCTCGCGCGTTGATCTCAGAGCAGATGCCGAAATGAACCCGTACGTGCTCGAGGTTAACACGATCCCTGGCATGACCGAACGGAGCCTCGTGCCCAAGGCAGCGAGGGCACGCGGGATCAGCTTCGAGCGGCTCTGCGAACGAATACTCCAACTGGCACTTGGGGAGAACTGCCGTGCGCAAGAACTCCACACCCGAAAGTGAACGGTCTCGGTTCGGCGTCGCCGCCGGGTGTCTGGGGATCGCCTTGCTGACGGTCGTGCTCCTGCGGCTGCACTACGACGGTGTTGCGAGGACCGTTGCGTCCTCCGAGCGGTTCCAGGTAAAGCCCGGGAACGTCAAGTGGAACGCCCCACCCGCGCCCATCCGTCCCCACGCCGACGAAGACCTCTGGCGGCGGTTCAGCGGATTCCGCCCTCGGAGTGCGTTCGACGAGGACCTCGTGAGCGCGGTTGGGACCCGGTTGAGGGCGAGTCCGTGGGTGTGGAGGGTAGATTCGATCGAGAAGGTGTTCCCCAACGAGGTGCGGGCCAAAGTGCAGTGGCGGAGACCGGCCGTTTTCGTTTACGATGGCGCGTACCAGTTGGTCTCGGAGGATGGGGTACGGCTTCCCGTCACCCGTACGACGCTCGGAAAGGACTACGTGGGGATCATCGGGGTCGCAGGTTGTACTCCCCCCGTGGGCTGCCCCTGGACGGACGAAGCGGTCGAGGGGGCGGTGAAGTTGGTCGCTCGGCTGAAAGGGAGCGCGGCGATTCGTAAGCTCGGCCTCGCCGCGGTGGATGTCTCGAACTACCTGGGACGGCGCGAGCCGTGCGCGAGCGAAGTTGTTCTCTTCACGCGGAGCAATGTCAGAGTGATGTGGGGTCAACTCTACCCGAGTCCGAGCGAGCCGAGCGTGGAGTCGAAGCTAACGCGTCTCCAGAGCCTCGCGACGAAACAAGGCATTTCAGAGGTTGATCTGCGATTGGCCGAACCGGCAGGAGGAAGTTTGTGAGGGACAGGTCGAGCGAACAGCCCGTCGTCGGATTGGACATTGGCAGCCATACCACCAAAGGGGTGGTGGGTCGCGTCTCCCAGGGGCAGATTCGTTTGCTGGCGGCGCATGCGGAGCCGACCGTCGGAGTAACGCGCGGCCGGGTCACAGACCTGGAGGGATGCGCGGCTACGGTGAACAAGGTGCTCCGTCAGCTATCCATCACGTGCGGAAGCGAGATCACGGACGTTCATCTCCAGATCTGCACGCCTGACACTTGCGCGATCTCCCGGACCGGCTTTGTCGAGATCGTGCGGGAGAGCCAGCAGATCAAAATGGCCGACCTGCGGGAAGCCAGGCGCCGGGCCGAGCGACTCCCCCTGCTCGGATCCGATGCCAAGCAACTCGAGATCATCCAGAGCATCCCGCAGGGGTTTTTCGTGGACGATATCCGCGTCCAGGACCCGCTCCAGCTTGCGGGCTCGCGTCTCGCCGCCCAGGCGTTCGTCATCGCGGAGGCGCGTGCGAACATGATGAACGTCTACAATGCGCTGCGGAAGGCGGGACTGCGCACGATCCAGGGGATGTGGTTCGGGCCGCTGGCAGCGGCTGAAATGGCGCTCACGCCGGAGGAGCAGGCCATGGGGGCCGTCCTGCTCGACATCGGATATGAGAAGACGGCCGCCCTCGTCGTCTCCGGCGGGCGGTTGCGCGGGTTCCATTGCTTCCCCGTCGGTGTTCGCTCCGTGATCGAGGACATCGCCACCTGCTGCTCCGTGCCGCGCGAGCAGGCACTCGCACTCCTCCTGGAGCACGGGGCGGCCTCGTTCCTCTCCGTCCCGACCCAACGCTTGGCGGAGCGGATCAAGGTCAACTTCGACACCACCAGCCGCCAGATTCCGGTTAAAATGCTCACGGAGATCATCTTCGACCGGCTCGACGAGACGTTCACGCTCGTTCGCAACGGCCTCAACGGCGGGAACTATCGAAACCTTAGAGTGAGCACCGTCGTGCTATGCGGCGGCGGCAGCAAGATTCCGGGCGTCGGCGAGACGGCGACCGGCGTCTTCGGCTGCTCCACTTTCCGTATCTTCCTACCGAAGGTCGAAGGTCCAAGCATCGCTTCGTCCGCAGAGTTCGCAACCGTCCTCGGTCTGCTCCGCCTCGCGTCGGACGACCGGACGACAATCCGCTCGCGCTATGCGTCCGATCATCTTCTCGCACGGATCGGGCAGTTGTTCAGGGAGATCTGCTAATGGAAGGCAAACCTCTCGTTCTGGTTGGTGTCGGGAAGGTTGGGATCGGGATTGTCTCTCGGATCCCGGGGTCGGCGCGGGTCTACGTCGACACTGACTCCAGGACACTCATGGGGCTCGAAGGGACGACTGTCTTCATCGGTGCCGAGACGGGCGGCACGGGCACCGGCAAGGCACCCCGGAAGGCATACGGCATGGCTCAGCAGGAGCGGGATGCGATCCACGCCGCCCTGTCCGGAGCAGAGGCGGCGATAGTCGTCGGGGCCGCCGGCGGCGGGACTGCCGCAGGTGCCTCTGCAGTCGTGGCCGAGTGCGCCAAGGAAGTGGGCATTGCCGTCGCAGTATTCATGCTCGAACCGCTCGGCTTCGAGGGCCAATCCCGTCTAGCGGCAGCCAAGCAGTATCTGCGCCTCATCGAACAGCACGCGGACGCCCTCTTCGTCCTGCCCGGCAAGACATGCAAGGAGCCGATCGAAACTGAGCCGACGCTCTCGCAACGCTTCGCCGCTATCGAGAACGGACTCCTCGACATCTTGCACACATTCCGCGACTGCTTGGATCACGGACTCGATATCGGCGATTTCCGGGCTCTCCTCGAGTCGTGCGGGCGGGCGCAGATCGGCTTCGGCTCCGCAAAGCTCGAACAGGGCATCGAGCTTGCCTTCGAAGCTGCCTGCCGTCGCTCCTTCCTCGACATCGAGTCCTTCCGTGTCGCGCAGGGACTATCCCTCCTCGTCGTAGCTCCCCCAGAGCTGAATGCCGACGACCTGCTCAGAGTCACCCGACGCTTGGAAGGTCTCGTGCCAAACGCGTCCCTGGACACGCATCTCGTCGCCGTACCGGGCGCCGACGCGCTCTGCCGCGTGCTCGTGATCAGCCGGGCGATCCCGGCCGAGGTGGAAGCCCCGACCCCGGACTCCGTCGAGCAGCCGAGCGACGAGGAACTGGTCCTGAACGGTGTCAATCTCGAAGTTCCGACATACGTCCGCCGTGCGCGGTTGCGGATGCTGTAGCTCGGACAAACGAGGGAGGATCGGGGCGGTGTCGGGCGGCCGTTAAGCACGCTGCCCGTGGCTGAAACATGTTCATACCGTTGATCTCCGGGCTGCTCGCCCTCGCCGCCGTGCTGGCGCTCGCGGCCAGCCGGGGACCGTCGCCTTTTATCCTCACTATCGTCGGCGGCGCCATCCTCGCATCCATCGTACTGCTCCAGCCCATGAGCCGTCGCGGGTGGCGTGAGCGGATTGCGAGTGCGCTTCTCTCTCTCCCTCTGGTTGCCCTGGCCGGCCATCTCGGAGGCTTCCAGCCAGAGCCTACGATCCTCGTCGCCTCCTATATCACCGTCCTCTCCATTGTCGCCTTGGCCGCGGCCGAAGGGTTGCTGTATGCATGTGGTGCGGTTTGCCTCCTCGCCTTGCCCTTCATGGGCTGGGCACTGGACGAGTTCTTCCACATCGGCGGCTGGCTATCGCGCGCCTCGCCGATTTGGGCCCTCGACGAACTCGCCCGCGGTACGGGGACTGGCCTCTGGGGTGGACTCGCATTCCTCGTGCTGTGCCTGCTCTCCCGTGCCCACCGCCACCTTACCTCGTCGAAACCGACTCCCGATTAGCACCTCGCCGCGTGCGTTCGCCAAACGCCCTCTGCGGGATTCCGTCCTCCACGTCTCCCGAGCGAGCGCACAGGGAATAGCCTCTTCCTTGTGGAGAAAACACCGTACCCCGCGAGTCCCACGCTCAGACGCTCATCTCCGAGCGGGCGATCATGTCGTCCTGGAACGCCTTCTCCAGTTGAGTGAAGTAGGCGCTGAATCCTCCGACCCGTACCATGAGCGAGCGATAGGCGTCGGGGTTCAGTTGCGCAGCCTTCATATCCTCGGTGCTTGCGATCGAAATCTGAAGCTGCTGCCCCCCGCGCTGGAAGTAAGTCTCGATCACCGCTCTGAGCTTCGCACGCCCTTCCGGCCCGCGGACGACCTCTTTCGGGAAGCGAAGGCTGAGCGCCATCGGCCCGTGCGTACGAAGGTGCGGTAGCCTGAGCACCGAGTTCAGCGTCGCCGTCAGGCCGAGCACGTTCCGTCCCTGGGCCGGGCCCGCACAGTCCGCCAGCGGTTCGCCCCGGCGCCGCCCGTCAGGAGTCGCACCAGTCTGCGAACCGTAGTACACAGAACCCGACCAGCCGATGATGTCCATCCCCCACGGGCCGCCGAACACCGTCCGATGCGACTTGATATACTCGTTGATCCGGTTCACCTCTGCCGCCGTCGCCTCGTCCACCTCCGCATTATCGTTCCCGAACTTCGGCACCTTCCGCAGAAAGTACAGCCGAAGCGACTCCTTCCCCTCCCAGTTCGTATTCAGGATCGAGACAAGCTCCCCCAGCGAGACAACCTTCTCCTCGTACACGCCGCGCCGGATCGCAAAAAGCGAGTCAGTCACCGTCGGCAGTCCCACCATGTCCACCATTCCCTCGCTGTACTCCGCACCGCCCTCGTTCCAGTCGAGACCCCGCTCCACGCACGACCTCGTGAAGAGCGACCTGAGGAAATTGAAGGTACGCCCGATCAACCTCCGGCGATGCTCGTTCACCCACCCGATGTGAGCGGAGATGTACGAATCCATCTGCTTGCGATAGGCCGCTTCGAACTGCTCGTAGGAGAGGAAGCTCTCCGGCTTACCAGTTGACGGGCCGACACGCTGACCCGTCACCGGATCGACACCGTCGTTCAGCGCGAACTCCAGCGGCTTGGCCGAGTTGATCACCACGTCCTCGTAGTTCCCGTGACCGCGCCCGTGCGGATACGTCTGGCCGCAGCCGACGAACGTATACTCCCGCGCATCCTCGATCGCGACACCCCGCTCCACGAGAGCAGGCAGCATCGCCTCGTCGTTCACGAACGCCGGGTATGTCGCCCCCTCCGCCACAGACTCGCACGCCAGCTCGAAAAGCTCCCCCGATATGCCCCGATGCCACCGCAGGGCAGTCCGCGGCGACAGCAGCCGGAGCCGCCGGATCGCGTTCACGCACAAGAGCGACAGCTCGTTGCTCGCGTCCGAACCGTCACGCAACTGGCCGCCCAGAGTCGCACCGTAGGCCGTCTTTTCCTCGAACTTCAGCCACAAGCAATCTACGATCTCCTGCGCCTCCGCGATCGAGAGCCGCCCCGCCTCCCGGTCACGTCGGAACGCCGGGTACAGATACCGATCAATCGGTCCCGGCGAATCGTGCTCGCACACGCAGAAGAGCAAGTAGAATAGCTGCACCGCCTCGTAGAACGATCGTGGCCTCCCGTGTGCCAGATACCGGCACGCCTCCGCGATCCGCCGAAGCTCCACCCGACGGCTGCCATTCTCCGACTCCGCCGCCCTCTCCGCTGCCGTACCGTGAGCCCCCACATAAGCCGACAGCCCGTCCAGCACAATCAGCAACCCCTCGTACCACCCGGCACACTCGGGACGCGAAGCCGTGTTCACCCCCTTCCACCCCCGTACCCACTCCCGCATCCCGTCCAGCCCCAGCTCCAGCGGCAGTTCCCACGCGAGCGACGCATGGCAAGTCATCGCCGCATAGTCGCGATTATCCGCCAACCACTTCTCCCAGTACGCCTCGATCTCCCTCAGCTTCGCCGCCGCATCGGGCCGCTCCGCCCGCAGAGCTTGTAGCAGCGCCTTATCGAACCGAATCCCGCCGCCGAACGATCTCGGTACACCCGACACGACCGACTGGACAGCATTGTTCCCGATCACGAGCTCGCCCGGTCTCACGAACGGCTCCGCCGCAGCCATCTCAGCCGCCTGAGCACGCGCAAAGCGAATACGCGGATCCACACCCTCGTTTGCCATCCACGCCTCGTGAAACGGCTCCTTCCACACACGCCCAACGGGTGTCCTCAAGTGCTCGCGAATCAACTCCACTCGCTCCATATCTCGTCCCCGTTCTTACCCCCAATCTTATTCCCATCCCCGATCCCCTTCCACCCGTCAAAGCACACCGGTGGTGTACGAAAAGTTTTGCTGGGTGAACCCGGCCGGAGGGCGCGGACGGTTCGAACTGCCTACCTCCAGGCAGGCGCCAGCTGAGAGAAAAAGGGCGACGAGATCGCTCCTGCGAACCCAGCGCCTGGCCCAAAGCCGGCCGGCGCGGCGCGCCATTGCCCGCCGTCCCTTCAGCACTGGCTGGCACCCAAAAGAAGGCCGCCCAGTCCCGCAAGGAACAAGGCCGGGCCGGGATCGCACCGGCCCCTGAAAGGCCTATCACCGCGTCCCGTAGGGACGATGGGACGGGGATCGTCGTGCGATCCTTCGTAACGTGCACCCACGGCCCCGTACGGGCCATGACAGCCCTGCGTCACGCCTCCCGGCCCTGCCGGCCCTCCAGTCCAGCGAGGAACAACGCCCGGATTCGCCACGCAGGACCCACATACGATCACCCCCGAGTCCCGTAGGGACGACGGGGAATTGCCCAGGACGGAGCCAAAGGCGAAGTCCTGGGGCCGACGGCAAGCTACACTCGTCCCGAGTCCCGCAGGGACGACGGAAAACCAATCCCGCCGATCCTCCGCCATCCCTACGGAACTCCGGTGA
>Ga0272448_1005768_pt1 | contig 13564 bp, 11 predicted proteins | sample YNPCB0191_FD_202220 | JGI IMG/M metagenome (GOLD analysis project Ga0272448, IMG submission 202220) | Hot spring sediment microbial communities from Yellowstone National Park, WY, United States - YNP-CB-019-1 | ecosystem: Environmental > Aquatic > Thermal springs > Hot (42-90C) > Sediment...
AAGAAAAAAATATCCAAAAAAATATTAAATGTTTTCATAAATATATGTGACCGCAATTCCTCCCAGTTACAAGTAACTGGGTCTCCTTGCGGTGATTTTTATGAAGGTTTTTTACTCCGATATGTTTCTGAAGCATTCATTAGGTGCAGGTCATCCCGAGTGTCCTCAGCGTCTTTCTATAATAAAGAAGGAACTTCAATCATCGAAAAACGTCAAATTTATTGAACCTAAAGACATTAAAGATGAGGAACTTTTTCTTGTTCATGAGAGAAATTACATCGAAAAGCTCAAGCAATTGTCAGAAGAAGGTGCAGTCTTCCCAGACAATATCTTTTCTGATGACACATTCAAAATTGCACGTCTTGCTGCAGCTGCAGCGAAAGAAGCTGCCTTAGAATCTTTGAATGAATTCTCTTTTGCTCTTGTCCGTCCTCCAGGACATCATGCAGGAAGATATAACTTTGCAGGATTCTGTTACTTAAACAATATTGCATTTGCAGTACGGTCGTTACAGAAAAAAATAAAGGAAATCAAAAATGTGATGATAATCGATATCGATTATCATACAGGCAACGGAACATGGGATATTTTTTATGACGATCCAACAGTATTATACCTCTCGTTTCATTGCGACCCTCACGTGGCATATCCTGGGACTGGATTTGAACATGAAAACACTGATCATATGATCAATGTCATTATGGATCCAAGAACAGGTGATGAAGAATATCTAGATAAATTCGAGAAAACAGTCAAGAAACACTTTTTAAAATTCAGACCAGATGCGATAGCTGTCAGTGTTGGATTCGATACATGGTATGAAGATCCGATTGCCGGGCTTGGGCTTAAGGAGCCTGAAACATATGCTTCGATTGCAAGAATCATTGCTTCTTTTAAGAAGCCGACATTTGCAACTCTAGAAGGAGGTTATTATCTTCCAAAATTAGGTGGACTCTTCAAAAATTTTATCAAACCCTTTCTTTCATGAATGCTCCAGCAACTATCAGGGGGAATGCAATTGTTGCATCGCAGAACACCTTGACAGTGTTGTCCTTTCCTTTTATCTTCCCCCAAGAGACTGCCTCGTCAGGATTTGCACCGCTGTCCGACCCTCCTTCCTCTGTTTCTGTTGTTACATAGACAGCATAGTCTGCCCCTCCTCTGAAAAGGTTAGCATTGCAGGCATGGTGTTTGACAAACCCACCACCCAATACAATTATCCCTGTCTTCTTTGCATCAAGTGCGATGTTTACAAGCTTGCACATATCGTCGGCTATGTCCACTTTGAAATCAGAATTTGATCTGTCACTTTCCTTGAAGAAGAAAATCATATCTCCAATCGATCCGTCAGTCAATGCAGGACAGAACACAGGTATGTTGTGCTTGCTTGCCCAGTAGTAGATAGAGCTTTCATCGTTCATCTCAAGACCAAGCTTATATATGAATTCAGACGCAGCGATAATATGGCCTGTTTTTCTCTGTTCTTCTAAAAGCTTCTTAAGAAATGGTTGCATGATTTTTTCAAATTCAACATATCTGTCGTTCGGTACGAATACATTCCCTATTCTGTTTATTCCTCTTGATCTTAATTCCTTTCCAGGTGCCTTGAAGTCTCCTGTGAGGAATGGTTTTTTGGTCTTCATTATGTCCTCCTCCACTCCCCCAGCTGTTGTTATCAATACATCCACCATCCTGTGCTGGACAAGATATCTTATAACGTCCCTTATTCCTGAACTTACCATATTCGAATTATAGGCAAGGAATATGACTGCCTTGTCTTTTCTCATTTTCTTGATTATTTCTATAGCCTTTCCAACATTACTTGCCTGCATGCCAGTGACAGAAAAGCTTTGTACGAACCTATCTAAATCGAATTCCTGGTCGAAGTTATATCCCTGAATAGGCAGCCCTTCAGGCTCTTCCACTCTGACTTCGAAGTCAACTTCATGAGCTTTTTTTATCTTGTCTTCTTTGTTATTTTCGTTTTTTGTCATATTTTCACCTTTTTAATAAGGTCGTCTTATTTATATTTTCATCAATAGATCATTTCATCAACAGATGAAAATTAGTAATAATTTTATGTTTTAATAAGGTGTCAATCAATTTAAATCTTACTACTCTAATACACTTATGGAACTTCCAGAAGCAAAGCTGATAGAGTCAGAAATTGTGTTAAGAGAGATGCATTTGACAGATGATGTAGCGATGACACGAAAGTCACTTGTTCGATGGTTGGCCCTGGCATTAGGAATCGTATCACCACGCGAATCAAGACTTTCTGTTCTTACAATACTTGAAGCAATATTGTATTATCATTTAAAAGAAAAACGTGGGGCGAGTTATGAGGACCTTGTCGATTATTTTAAACAACAAGGAGTAGAAATGAACGAGAAAACAGTGCGTTATCATATTACTCAGCTTCGAAAAGCAGGAGTGCTAGAGGACGACAGAGGTATCTATCGTTTCGTGAATTTCCATGGTGAAGATCTAACTGAAGCACTTGAACAAAGTCATAGACAGCGAGTAAACGCCGCGTTCTATAATATAAAACAAGCGATAGATACATTAAAAAAAATGTATGAACAATAATTGTACGAACAATAATATATGATCAATAAACACGAATGATGATATACGAATAATAAATATGCGGAAGAGCAAAAGGTATATATGGTGTGGTAGTAGGGTATTAAAAATTGTAACAGCGCACGCTTTTGTGAACTCTTTACAAACAAAATCTATCAATTTCAGGAGCTTATGAGGATATATTCACATAATTGTTTACAATATGAGGAACGAGAATACATAGATATACTCAGCTCAGACAATACACTCAGATAACGAGATGGTAATTTGATAAAAAATTTTGTGAAAAATCTGGAAAAATTAAAAGTTATGCATTTCATAACAATTATTATCATACTTACTGCGCTACAGATATTATTGATCATAGCTGGAGTGATACCTCCATTAGCTTCACATTCAATAGAAAATCTTTTTTTTGATTTCGTTGGCTTCATCGTTATTTTTTTGATGGGGTTCGCATTATCAAAACATGGACTTAAAAAAGTGGCATTATTTGGGGCATGCGTAACTACGGCGAGTTTTATCATTGTTTGTATTGCGCTTATTATCAGCTCCTATCTCTACAGACCTATCCTTGGTATTTCAGTTCCTAATTTGGTTTATTTAACAGTGATTCTTTTAACGAGCCTTATATTTAACATTGTATTAGGAGTGATAGTTGCAATCGCTGGCGCCTTTATCAAGAGCGTATTTGTTCCTAAACCTAAAAAATCAAAATCGAGAAGATAACGGATAATCGTTCGATCTTTCGTTGCTTATGCTCTCACATTGACTTCACACCTATACGTTCCAACCTGTTCACTCGCACCATTACCTTTTTATTATAATCCAACATTATAATACCATGTCTATTTCTTTGGTCGAAAAAAAATTTGGAGTAGCTACGGATGTTCAGCGTAGAGCAATGCCATTAGTTGCTGAAGGTAGAAATGTCCTTATCCTAGCGCCAACAGGATCAGGAAAGACAGAAGCAGCAGCGATACCGATAATGAAAAGGATCGCTGATGAAAAACTTCCAGGTATAGCTGCGCTGTATATAACCCCCCTACGCGCATTGAATAGAGACCTATTAAAACGTCTTACAGAATGGGCGCGTGAGCTTGGTGTTACCATAGCTGTAAGACACGGAGATACGCCTCAGTCAGAAAGAGCGCTTCAAGCACGCATTCCCCCTCAGTTTCTCATCACAACACCTGAGACACTTCAGGCGATTTTACCCGCGAAAAGAGTAGGTTTAGCTCTTCGCAATGTAAAGTTCGTTTTGGTAGATGAGATTCATGAGTTGTGCGATGATAAAAGAGGAGTCCAACTCTCCCTTGGTCTTGAGAGGCTTGCTGAGAAAGCAGGAGAATTTCAGAGAATAGGTATCAGCGCTACTGTAGCTGACCCCCACATCGTTTCTCGATTTTTGTGTGGTTTCAGAAACTGCGAGATCGTTGATCTTAATTATACAAAGTCGATGAAATTTGAGGTTTTATATCCAAAACCTAACTCTGCAGATGAACACATAGCTAACGAGCTTCTCATCGACACATCAGCGGCTGCGAGACTCCGTGAAATTAAGAATATAATAGCGGATAAAAAGACATTAATATTTGTGAATACGCGGTCGATCGCTGAAATTCTTGGATCGCGACTGATGAAACTCAATGATAGAACAGCAGTTCATCACGGCTCTCTTTCACGTGAAGCGAGAATCCAGATCGAAGACGATTTCAAAAACGGACATTTGAGCGCACTCGTCGCGACATCATCACTCGAGCTTGGCATCGATATCGGAGATGTAAATCACGTTATTCAATACATGTCCCCGCGTCAAGCATCGCGGTTGATCCAACGAGTGGGACGTAGCGGCCACACAATACGCGGGACTTCTACAGGGACGATCATATGTGCGGATCCTGACGACATACTTGAAGCGACAGCTATAATAGAGCTTATAAACAATGGAATACTTGACGCGCAACAGATTTATACAAATGCGCTTGATGTTCTTGCGCAACAAATTGCGGGCGTTCTTTTAGAACGCAGCGAGATTCTGCCCGAAGTTCTTTTTGATTTTATAAAGAGAGCATATCCATACGCAACTCTAAGCAGCGATGAGTTCATATCATTGATTGATTTTCTCATCGATAGACGTCTCATCAAAAAGACGCTCCATGGAACATTACAAAAGACCTCTCGTACGAGAGAATATTACTATTCGAATCTTTCGATGATTCCATCTGTGGAAAAGTTCGTGGTAAAGGATGCTACCACAAATAAGATTGTCTCAACATTAGACGAAGATTTCGTCGCATTCCTTGAGAATGGCGACATGTTCATTACGAAGGGAATTCCATGGCGTATCCTCGACGTGGATAATGATAAACGTATGGTCGTCGCTGAACCCACAGAAGAAATCAGCGCTGCAATTCCAGATTGGGAGGGCGAGGAAATACCAACGTCATTCGAAGTATGTCAGAAAGTAGGTGAATTGCGAAGGCGAATTATTAATGAAGAACCTTCGATAAAACCTTTGACAAAAGATGCCTCAGAAATTGTTACGGAACTGAGAGAGTTTGATAAAGGTTGTGTTCCAGATGAACACACACTCTATATTGAAGAATGGGGGGACGCAGTAGTACTCCACATCCTTGGTGGGCTAAAGGTGAATAGGACTATTGCGACTATCATAGGGGAAAGATTGGCAAATGATTACGGTGCTTCGCTACGTACGCTCGTTGATCCTTATCGCATCGCGTTTGTTTTTCCACGTGATGCTGATGCGCATAAAGTTCATCAACATCTATTTTCAATTATTAATGTTGAAGAAGAACTGCGTGCAGTATTACCCAAGACGCAATTATTCAAACACATATTCATTCGTATTGGCAAAAAATTTAATCTCTTCAAAGAAGAGACCCCAAAATTATCTGAACGATTCCTCTTGTTGTTTAAAGGACTTCCGCCCTATGTCGAAACTGAAAGAGAGATACTACAAACGTATTTCGATGTAAAAAGAGCAGCTGAAATATTGAATATGATACATTCAAAATTACTGAAAGTTATCCATCGTTCAAAGAAGACATTAACTTCGATAGGAATGCGAGCGTTTCATAGATATCATGGGGCGGAACTCATCGCACCAATAGAACCAACCTCAGAAATCGTTAAAGCATTCAAAAACAGGTTGCTGGCAAGAAAAACAATATTGTGTTGTACTTATTGCAATCACGATTGGATGTCGTTTGTTGGAACATTACCTCAAAAAATTGTGTGTCCTCGTTGTGGTAGTAAAATGATTACTCTTTGCGATAATATCGATGATACTAAACTTATGAAAAAAAAGGGGAAACTAACTGAGGCCGAAAGGAAGAAAAAAGAGCAGTTATTAAAAAGTGCTGCAATTATCGCAGCTTCAGGGAAAATGGCTGCGGTAGCGTTGTCTACTTATGGAGTTGGACCTAAAAAAGTAGCCACCATTCTGAGTAAAAATTATAGAACAGAGGATGAGTTTTTTGCAACACTTTTGGAAGCTCAGAAAACATTCATACGCACAAAAAGATATTGGGAATTTCATTGATCGTCATTGACTTTGAAAGATATGAACACAACACATAAAATTATATAGTTTATGCAATTAAAATGGTTATAATAAGAGTGTTTTATTTGGAATGTTATTTAGAATGATAATATTTAGTACGATAATATTTTAGATGTTGAATGTCTTAAACTGTTATATTAGATATTTATATTATTCATATAGATATCCATATAATCTCAGTATTATTTGAATACCAACGCCAATACTCACGTTTCTTAATACTGTCTTTACGATAGAATTTCTACCATAAGTAACGACGTATAAGGATACGTGAGATGTACAAAAGAGTATACAGCTTTTCATACAGTGTCAGTGATACTATGGAAGAGATAAACTATGAAATTCTCAGGAGAATACAAGCGAAAGAGAAAGGTCCTACACTTTCAGAAATTCCTGACGATTTCTACCAGCTGGTCTCAAAACTGCTTAATAAGTATAAAACAGAACAAAAATTTAGAGAATACGAAAATGTTTTAAAGATAATAAAATACATACATTCTAGAAGACAAGAAAAGATAGTTAACGCTGCTATCAATAGTCAGCGAGGTGTTGAGCCACCCTCTGAATTGAGTCCGAGGGAACATGTTCTATATAATAATATCAGAGAAATGCTTAAAGTAGATACTGAAGAATTTATACGCATAATCTCAATAGATGAGATGGGGGAGTTTAGAAACAAAGATAAACCAACAGCTACAACAGAAACAAAAATGATACCTGCGGTTGCTGTAACAGTCGCTGCAACGGTGCCGCAAGCTTCGTCGTCACAAGCACAATCGTCACAAGCACAATCTCCATCTGTACAACCGCTAGTGCAGACATCAACCACAGTATTAAATTCATTAATTGGTTCAGTAACTAAAGCTTACAAAAAAGTTCTTATCATTAAAGATGTTCCAGAATTTATGGGTTTAGATGGCAAAGCGTATGGTCCATTTAAGAGTGGTGAGCTTATAGAGCTGCCAATAGAAGAAGCGGATACGCTTATAAATATGAAAAGTGCTGAATTGAAAGAATGAATTGAAAGAATTATATGAAATATATGAAAACAAAGGCACAAAAAAGTAGTAAATAATAAATAAAAAAGTACAGTAAGTAAAATACATAAAATAGAAGAATAGAAGAGATAACATCAAGGAATACGCGAGAGGAACCACAGGGAGTATACAACGTACGAAGGGTATATAAAAGATAAAAGAATAACGAAAGATAAACCGAAATATAAACAGGATATAAACATTGGAAACATTGAGTTATCAAACGGCAAAGTAATAAATGATAAGATAAAAGATGATAAGATAATAAGACAGATGCAATAAAAGATAGGGTGCAATAGAGAAGATAAACAAGATAACAGATGAATATATAAAGATTAAAGATGAGACAAAAAATGTAAAATATGTAAAAAGTATAGCTTTTATCTTTGGTACAGCATTATAAATTAAAGTAAAGTTAAAGTAAATATCAAATAAAAAATAAGCACCATAATACATTACATTTCAAGCGAAGCGAAAATACTAAAAAATACAATAATCATCATTCATCATAAAACATAAACTTATACATGAACAAATAAAAAACTAGGTAATGATTGGACTGGAGCATTAAGACGAAAAATAAGTAAGTTAAACAAGGAGGTTATAATATGAAGATAATAGACAAAATAAGGACATATTGTCCAACATGCAAGAAACACACAGTCCATAAGATAATAAAACTTGTCAAAAAAGGAAAAGCAAGTCCCTTCTCATGGGGTGAACGGCAGCATAAACGAAAACTCAGAGGTTATGTTGGTAAAGTCGCAGGCATAAAACCTGTAAGAAAAAGAGGGAAACATCAAAAAGTACTCATAGAATGCAGTGAATGTAAAAAGAAGCAAGAACGAATCATAGGCTCAAGAACAGAAAAAATACTCGAAATTGTTAAGGCTGAGACAAAATAATCATAAGTTCTATGTACTTGAACGAGTATAACTCTACACAATAACACCAAACTAGAATTATAATCAATAGAATAATGTAGGATGATGAACGAATGACATATACAGCTATTAAAAGAATTGACAAGTGACAAGTGTTGTATTGTTCAAACTTACCTATCACTATCATATCACTATCAAGCACACTAATATATCAGATATTGTGTATTGCCGAGGTGTTATAATGGATAAGAAAATAAAAAAATCAAAGTTTTTCCTTGTGAGATGTAACTGCGGTAATGAGCAATATATTTTCAGTAACATTGCAAGTGAAGTTAAATGCGTCCTATGTAAGAAGAGACTTGCAAAACCAACTGGAGGAAAATCAAAACTTTTTGGAAAAGTTATCAAAGGGATAAAATAACAGATGATGAAAAGTAAAAATCGATGTAAAAAATCAATCAGCTGAAAATACCTCAAAACATAATAAAAACATAATAAAATAAAAAACATAATAAAATATAATTAAAATATAATATTCAAGGAGTAGATTGAATGAAAAATATGCCGGAGATTGATGAGCTTGTTATTATACGTATTAAGAAAATATATCCTTATGGTGCTTTTTGTCAATTTGAGGAGTATCCCGGGTTAGAGGGTTTTGTACATCTTTCAGAAGTTGCTTCAAGATGGGTTAAAAACATACATAATTTTTTGAAAGAGGGTCAACGGACAGTAGGTAGAGTATATAGAATCATTCCTGAAAAGAACATGGTTGATGTGTCTTTAAGGCGAGTCACTGAAAACGATAAAAACATAAAAATGGAACAGTTTAGACGTAAAAAAAGAGGAGAAAAGTTACTCGAAGTAGTCGCAGCATCGGTTAAAAAATCAAAAGTATCTCTACGTGAGATAATCCCAATCATCGAGAAAAAATACGAAGATATTTATTCTGTTTTTGAAGACGTCATGGTGAAAGGGGCAGAGCCGCTAGAAAAAATTAATATACCCTCCGAATGGATTACAAAGATCGTTGAAGTTGCTGAGAAGAATATCAAAAAACAGAAAAAGCGGATATATGGAATTTTTACAATATCTATTTCAGCACCAAACGGCATCCATATTATAAAAGAAGCGCTAAAAATAATTACGGACAAAGGGGGTGAAGTAACTTATTTAGGTGCGCCAAACTATATGGTTCATGTTGAAGCTGAAGATTATAAAAAGTGCGAAAAGAAGTTGAATTTGATCGTTAGTGCAGTTAGCCATTATATAAAAGAAAATGAGGGTAATTGTTCATTCAAAAAGAAAGAAGACTAAGGAAGAGATTAAGGACTAGTGAGATTGTATTAATGTGTATTAATGCTGTCATATCAATGGTGTGATTAAATGGTAGTCAACATGAGAAGAACAAGAAGAATAAAAAGTAAAATAAATAAAAGAAGTGAGAAAGGAAGTGGAAACGTTGCGATCTTTCCAAAGAAAGCGTTAAAGACACGCATAATATTGATGAAAGAACTTCCAAAACTATCATCACCTATTCTTATAGAAGGATTACCTGGAATAGGTTTTGTGGGTAAACTAGCTGCCGATACGATGGTTGAGGAATTGAAAGCTGAAAAAATTGCTGAACTTCACTCTCACCGTTTTCCTCATCAAGTACTAATCGAAAGAGATGGTTCAATAAAATTATTAAAAAATGAAATTTACCTTAGTAAAAGGAAAGGAGGAGATCTTATTATCCTTGTTGGTGATGTTCAACCAACCTCACCAGAAGCTCAACACGAAGTGATGAATGCAATCCTTGATTTCTTTGAATCGATTGGAGGAAAAACAATTTTTACTCTTGGTGGTTACAGCATTGGAAAAATCGTCGAGAAGCCACGTGTCTTAGGTGCAGTAACCGACAAAAAACTAATACCACTTCTTAAGAAACACCACGTGGTATGTGGGGGGATCGATGGTTCTATAGTAGGTGCGGCTGGTTTACTGCTTGGGATAGGTAAACTGAGAGGGATGGAAGGAGCATGTTTGATGGGCGAGACACATGGTAGCTACATCGATCACAAAGCTGCGAAATGCATCATCGAAGTTCTCAATAGTCTCTTACAGCTCTCGATAGATACAACAAAGCTCGAAAAGAAAGTAAAAGAAAGTGAGGAGGTTATAAAGAAACTCGAAGAAGAAGCAAGAAAGGGAGAGGCACCTGTGCCTAATATTCCTGTACAACCACCTCAAAAACCAGAAACATTAACATACATAAGATAAGATTATATACAAGAGATTATACATAAGATAAGATTAATCTCATATCCTGATCAAGCTCATAGCCTGATCCTACTCTAATATCATACACTAACACATGCACTAACCCAAGTTAGGAATAAGCTAAGATTAGATTAGGATAGATTAGGAATAATATCTTATCTACTTCTTCTTTTATTATTTATCTATATTGTTCTCTTATTCTCTAAATATAGATTAGTCCATCATTCCACAGCTCCTATAAATATCTTTTGCATTTCGATGGGTTCTAGTTCCTCAAAAAGTTTTATTGCAAATGAAAGTTTTTCTTCGCTCTCAGCTATAATTTCAAACAACGTATCCCCAACATTTACTTTATCCCCCATCTCACAGTGCATGATAATTCCAGCACCTTGATCTTTTGGTGCACCTGCAGCGCGGGCTATCTTTGATATCTTTTTATTATCAACATGAGAAATACGCCCACTTCTCTCTGCTTTTACTTCATATCTGAAACTTCCAATAGGAAGATCATCTATTTTTATCTTTGGATTTCCACCTTGTGCTTCCACAATTTCCATAAGTTTATCATATGCTTTACCACTTTTTATGATATCCACTGCAAGGGAAGCCCCCTTCCCTGGCGGTGCTCTCCCAAGAAGTTCAAATATATTTCCAGCCAGAAGGCAGCTTTTATCTTGCAGTTCAAGAGGGCCATTTCCTTTCAATACATTCAAGACATCTCTACATTCAAGGCCAGGGCCTACTCCATATCCTATAGGGTCGCTACCATCAGTGATAACACAACGAGTTTTCATTGTGAGACGTTCTCCAACTTCTATGAAATCTTTAGCAAGATCTCTGCCATCTTTTTCGTCTTCTATCTTCGCACCTCTTCCTATAGGTATATCAACAACGATATATTCAGCACCAACTGCTTTCTTTTTCCCAAGTATGCTTGCGAGAAGAAGACCTCGAGGGTCAAGATGAAGGCTATGTCGTATTCTGATGAGTTTATCATCCACAGGTGCAAGATTGATGGCGCCGCCCCATACAATACATCCTTTCGTTTTCAAAACAACCTTACGAAGTTCTTGAATGTCGAGGACAACAGGAGCCAAAACTTCCATCGTGTCAGCAGTTCCTGCTGCAGAGGTTATAGCGCGTGATGATGTTTTAGGGATATAAATGCCTGCTGCTGCAAGAATAGGTACAAGTACCATTGTTGTTCTGTTGCCAGCAACGCCACCTATACAGTTATGCACGCAAACAGGGGCGGTTCCTGCAAAGAATCTCGAAGGACCGTCCACTCTAAAATCGTAAGTCCATTGCGAAGGTGATTTTATCCTGCGGATTTTCTTTATTTTTATAACACCTATGTCCCCCTTCAGAAGTTTTTTAACGTCCTCGCTCTTTATTTTTTCTATTATTTTTAGCAGTTTCTGTTTTGTGATATATTGCTTTTTCAACGCCCTTCTTAGCGTCCAGTCAATCGCTCCACGCTTGTCAATATTTTCGATTTCCCCGATTTCAGATGTCGGCAAGAGGTTAGTAAATGCAACATTTGATTTTTCTCCTCCGCCAAAGATTTCTCTGGCCTGTGTATAAATACAATAGCACTTGTTGATATTAGAGTTGATGTTAGACGTGATTGCTCCATTTTTAGTCTTGAACATTCTTCTTGTTGCCTCCTTCTCAGCCATCGTTACAGACATACCCATAAGCGACAACAAGTATTGGAGTCCGATCGCCAATTCCTTTGATGAAGTGACATATATCACTTCATACCTATTTTTTACACACCCCTCGCCTGCGAAGAGCGCTCTTATGAATTCAAACTTTAGTTCTTTTGGAGCTTCGAATACAAAGGAGGGTATTCTCTTTTCAAGTGCATTCGCACCCATATTCAGCGATTCGAATTCTTGTGCAAGTTTTCTGCCATAAATGCAGATGCGTGTAGCTGTTTCATGTGGCTTGCTTATAGTAATTTCTTTTTCAAATACTTTCTTTACACATTCCTTGGCATCATTTATACGTTTCTTTTCATGTGATCCAAAATTCAGAAATACACCTTGATGATTTACAAATCCCTCTGAAAGATAGTAACCAATGAGTCTCATGAATTCTTTTGTCAGCTTTATTTTTCTATCTCCAATTTGAACGTATTCATCATGATTCTTCATTTTTTCACTGACAGTGCTGGGTACAACAACATGGTCACTTGTGTTAAGCTGAGACGCCATGACATTGACAATTCTACCTTTGCGTAATACAAATACAGTATGGTCAGAAGTAACTGTTATTTTTCTGTTTCCGATGAGACTTATTTCATACATTTCAGGGGGTGCTTTTGCCTTGAAGACTCCTTTTACAGGTGCAAATCTTACTTTTCCTTTTTCATCAAATGTCAGTACCTGCAGTCCACTAAGGTTTTTTTCAGTATAGAACGCACCATCTTCTTTAATTATTTCATCTGGTTTTGATCTTTTAAAAATAGATTCAATGATTTCAGAGACATCACGAACTTTTGTCTTTCCGCTGTTTTTTACAATTACTGGAGTGTTTCCTGCAAGGCAGTGTTTATCTGCGATTGGATGGACTCCGAGATTAAGAGATTCTCCAGTTTCAACCATAGCTTGAGCTAGCGCGACGGTTTCTTCAATAGTTAAACCATTAATATATGCACCTGCCACAAATGAAGCGAGTTCGCCTTCACTTAGCTTATTTTCAACAGTTTCCAATACAATCGTTTTTATCTCATCTGGAGAAAGCGCTCTTCTATCCATCTTTTTTCTAATATATTCTATTGAAGAGGGTATGGGCACGTGTCGTATCTCAATGACATCATCACCTTTTACTCCAAGTGCTTCAGCAGTTTCTGAGTAGAGACCAATCTCTCCTTTTGCTACCATTGTTTTGCTAGTGTCGATGATGACAGTGATCTCATTATTATCATATTTCAGTGACGCTCTGTCAGAAAGAGCTATGTCCATATCAACGGCTTCCTCTTCATTTAATACTGCTATAAATTTACCAGCTTCGATATCAAATTTTTTAACTTTTAATTGATACACTTTAACAATTTTGCCTGTATTTGCCATGTTTTTCACCTATATCTTAGTATTTCTCGTATTTTTGATTGATCACTAATATCACATTCATTTCTTAGTTTTTTTGAGCGGTCTTCTTAATTTTTGTTGTAGTCTTTGTTCATATTGTTCATATGCGTA
>Ga0272448_1005773_pt1 | contig 13557 bp, 10 predicted proteins | sample YNPCB0191_FD_202220 | JGI IMG/M metagenome (GOLD analysis project Ga0272448, IMG submission 202220) | Hot spring sediment microbial communities from Yellowstone National Park, WY, United States - YNP-CB-019-1 | ecosystem: Environmental > Aquatic > Thermal springs > Hot (42-90C) > Sediment...
GGGCATCTACGTATGTAGATTTCAGCTTGGATATCTGCCGGTAGTCCAGGATCATCTGGATAATGGGGTGAGCACCTCGAAGCCCCTCCATCACCTCGACGTCCGTGCTGTAGCCTGTCTTGGTGCGCTTCGCTGCCGGCAGGCGCAACTCTTCGAACAGGATGGCCCCTAACTGCTGCGTACTATTGATATTGAACCGATGCCCAGCCGCCTTCCAGATCTGTTGTTCCAGCTCGTCGAGGCGGCGGCGAAAGTCCCGTGACATTGATAATAGGTAGTCCACGTCTACCGCCACACCCGCGATCTCCATATCCGCCAGCACTGGCACCAGTGGCATCTCTACGTCCGCGAAAAGGTGCCACAACTGGTCTTGCCTGAGCTCCGGCTCGAGCAAGCGGGCCAGACGCAGCGTCATGTCTGCGTCGGCTCCCGCGTAAGCCGCTGCCTGGCTTACAGGCACCTCTGCCATCGTAATCTGGGCTTTGCCTTTACCGATGAGGTCCGTGATGGGAGTCATCTCAACTCCCAATCGTGCCCAAGCCAGATCTTTTAGGTTATGGGCTCGCTGGCCAGACTCGAGGACATACGAAGCCAGCATCGTATCAAAGGTGAGCCCGTCCAGACGCACACCGTAGTGGCGCAGAACCGTCATATCGTATTTCGCATTGTGAGCGTACTTGGCAACAGTTTCCCCTTCCAGCACCGGCCGCAACCGCCCGATTACCTGCCTTATCGGGAGCTGGCCATCCGCGGCCTCGTGACCTACAGGAACATACCAAGCACTACCGGGCTGCGTAGCAAACGAGAAGCCGACCAGGTCGGCCTTCATCGCGTCTTTACTCGTTGTTTCCAGGTCGATCGCAAATCCGTTAGAAAGGGAAAGTTCGCTCACGAGCGCGTCCAATTCATCCGCGGTGGTGACCACGTCGTAAGCGCCGCGGATCGCACCAGCTGTAGGGCGTACACGCAGGCCGAGCTTAGCTGCTGCCGGCGTGGCCTCTTCGGTCGGCTCGGCTACGGCTTCGTCAGTCGGAAAGAGGGGCATCTGCGAAGCAGAAGTAACAGCGATGAGCTCTGGCGCAGAGAAGTTGGTTGGTGTGACCGGGTCGCTGGTTGCAGGTAGTTTTCCCACCAGGCTCCTGAACTCCAGTTCTCTCAGTAGCGACATCGCGCGACTGCGGTCGTAGGCGCCAAACCGACACGTCTCCAGATCGAGCTGAATGGGCACGTCGCGAACAATAGTCACCAGGTGGAGGCTGTGGAATGCCTGCTCTCGCTGCCCTTCCAGACGGGCCCGAAGCTTCGGATCGAGCTCGTCCAGATGTACAAACAGCCCTTCCAGGGAGCCGAACTGACTGATCAGCTTCTGCGCCGTCTTCTCGCCGATACCCGGCACCCCTGGGACATTGTCCGATTGGTCTCCCACAAGAGCCTTGAAGTCGGGAAGCTGCGACGGAGAGAGTCCAAAACGCTCTCGCACTGCCTGCTCGTCGTAAGTGAGCGTTTCGGAGAACCCGCGGCGCGGTGTGATGACCGTCACAAGAGGCCCCACTAGCTGCAGAGCGTCGTTATCACCGGTGACTATGATCGCGGGCAGAGATATCTCTGCTGCCTGTCGGGAGAGAGTGCCCAGCACGTCGTCCGCTTCGTAACCATCCATCTCGAACGCTGGAATGCCAAGCACATCCACAAGCTGGTGTACTCGAGCGAACTGAGGGTAGAGCCCTTCATCTGTACGCACGCGCTGTGCTTTGTACTGCTCGTACTCTTGGTGGCGGAAGGTGGGGGCGGCCCTGTCGAAGGCGACGGCCGCGTACTGCGGACGTACCTCCGCTGACACCTTCAGCAGCATCGAGGCGAAGCCGTAAACAGCATTCACCAGCTCTCCCTTGGAGGTGGTGAGAGGAGGGACTGCGTGAAATGCACGATGAACCAAGGCGTTTCCGTCCACCAGCATGATCGCTTTCGTCATTACACTTAGCACCTCTATCCTCACGCCTGGCTCAGCCGGCGTAGCTCGGCATCACTCAATCCAAAATGATGCGCCACCTCGTGCACCACAACCTTTCGAACGAGATGCATAATCGTCGTATCGGACCTGCTTGCTCCCTCGATAGCTTTCTGATAGAGCACGATACGGTCAGGCAGCTCCATGCCATAGCTGCTTCCCCGCTCCGTGAGCGGGACACCAAAATAGAGACCGTACACCACTTCGCCTGGCTGGAGCCCTAGGCCTCTCCTCGTCTCCTCGTCCGGCTCAGCTGCCACCAAAACGGCCACGTTCTCGATACGATCCCGATACTGCCTCGGCAGCGAAGCCAGCGCTCTCACTACTAATCTCTCGAAGCGGTGTCTACGCATCGCAAGCGTTCACCTACCTTGCGAGGCATCGTGCCTTCTGCAAGCCGACTCGGGCAGACTCTCCACGACCGCCAACAGAATTGTAGAGGCCAGGAGGGAAGCAGTCAAGAAGCCTACAGGACAAGCACTGCCCAACTTGGCGTGAAAGGGAAGCCAGACATGAACGAGCCCAAGCTGGCCTCCAATCGGCCTTGACATCGGGTGGGCCCGATGTATTATTGCTGTCAGAGCCTCTCAGTTCTCCAAGCGCACCGAGGTGGTAGTACGAGCAACAGACCCTTCGATCCGCTGGAAGTGCTTAGGGCTGTACAGCAGGGACGCCGTTCGACAGACATCCTGCATCTGGTGGTCGAGCAGGCTACCAGAGCGGTAGATGCTGACCGAGGCAGCCTTTGGCTGGAGAGCAAGCCAGCAGGAGAGTTCCACCTTGCTGCTTCCTTCGGCTTGAAGGCGGAAACCTCCGCACGCTGGAAGCGCGAACTTCTGGCCACACGTTATGGTACTCTTAGCCGCCGTGTGGCCGCGGATTTGCAGCCGCTTCTGGTTCCCGATGCGGAGACGGCTACTCTAGGGCCAGGGCACCCGGTCGGTTGCTTCGGCGACCAGGCACTGTTGGCAGTGCCGGTAGTAGCCGGTGGCCGCTGTCTTGGGGCCTTGGTGCTAAGCCGGCTAACTCCCGGCCGCGCTTTTTCTCAGGACGATGGTATGTTCGTCGCCACTCTTGCTGCGCAAGCTGGGTTGGTCTGCTACCTGCCAGGTGGGGCAGCCGCCACGACTACCGAGGCCCAGGCTTTTTCCCCTCCCGAACAGTCCAATGAGCTTGCGGAGCGCTTCGCCGAGGTGGTGCGAGATTCCGAGTCCCTCGATCTTCTCATCGAGGGATTGGTCATCTCGCTCGCAGATGTGGCAGCCGCAGAGGGCTATTGGCTGCTGTCCTGGGATCCCGGAGAGCAGCAGTATACGGTGCTTTCGGCAGCCACTCGTGGCAAGTGGAAGCTGAGGGCCCCAGCAGGCACAATCATTAAGCCAGCAACGCCCGCTGAAGAGTTGCTTGGAAAAGGAGAAGCCTTCACACCAGCGTTCGTGGAACAGGTCAAAGCGGCTCTTTTTCCTCACGGTGCGGCGGACGTGCTAGGAGCAGAGCTTACCGATGCCGCTTTGCTCTTGTTCGCGCGACAGCCGGTTGGCCTGGTATTGCTTGCTCGCTCCGAAAAGGAAGGAGCAAGGCCTTTGGCCGTTTCATCGGCACTTCTTGCCGCCCTGGCGGAGGCCATCTGGGGACGCCAAGAGTTGGAGAGGAATCGTCGGCAGCACACTCAACTGTTCGCTCTTCTCGATGGCCTCCCAGATGGGGTTCTTGCTGTAGACTCCCAAGACAGAGTTGTTATCTACAATGCTAGAGCCCAGGCTCTCTTGGGGCGTCGGGCAGCTGAGGTCTTTGGTCAGCGTTTTTCGACAGTCCTAAGCCACCTCGTATCAGGAGCCGCTAACGCTGAGACCTTCTTGTTCGAGTTCACACGAGCCATCACAGCCCCAGACTCTGCGCCAGTTCTGCACCTGGAGCTGGTGAACCCTGAGCCCCGTTCCCTGAGTGTCCGGCTTTTCGCTGTTCAAGGGGAGGCTCAGCAGAGGTTGGGTTGGGGCGCTGTAATCCGGGAGTCGCTGACTGGCGACGGAGCCAGTGACCTTCGCCTGGAAGCGTTGGCTAACGCTGCGCAGGAACTGAGAATGCCCTTGGCCACGATCAAGGGCTGCACCGCCACCCTCTTGAGCGGAAACTCTCGCTGGGATGAGGAGACGGTGAGGGAGTTCCTTTCCATAGTCGACACGGAGTGTGACCGGTTGCACGGCCTCGTCGAGAGTGTCTTTGATGCCTCTCGCCTCACTTGCGGCGTTGGCGCAATTCGGCTGCAATCGTGCTCGATACGAGAGGTGCTGAACGCTGTGCTTGATCAGATGAAATGGATATCGCAGCCAGTGGAAGTGCAGGTGCCGGAGGACCTGCCTCAGGTGGTGGCGGATCCCGCTCGTCTGGAAGAGCTCTTGCGCCATCTTCTTGCCAATGCAGCCAAGTTCTCTCCAGCCGATAGCCCAATTCAGGTCCGTGCGGCCGTTGTGGAGTCGGAGATATGGGTGACTGTGACCGATCGGGGCATAGGCATACCGCCCGAATTCAGAGAGAGAGTCTTTGAGCGCTTCTTCTGCGTGGGAAGCCCGGCGAGCAAGCCGGCAGAGGGAATAGGATTGGGGTTAGCGATTGCCCGCAGCATCGTGGAATCGCATCGAGGGCGGATCTGGGTGGAGAGCGTTCCAGGACAGGGAAGCGCGTTCACTTTCACATTGCCAGTCGGGGTTCCTTCCAGACCTCGGCCACGACGCTCGACTGGCCCCGCGGGGGGACGCCAGGTCTCTGAGAGAAGGGAGGAAGGGCCCACCCGTCCTCGCTTGGGACGCATAGCCAGGCGACCGTCAGTACTGGTGGTGGACGACGAGACTCGCGTCCTGAGATTCATCAGGGCCAACCTGGAAGCTGGAGGCTACCGAGTACTTGTTGGCACTGAGGGGGCCACAGCTCTTCGGCTCGTCGAGTCTGAAGAGCCAGACCTGGTGTTACTGGACATAATGTTGCCAGATGTCGACGGCTTTGAAGTGGTCCAGCGAATACGGCAGTTCTCGGTAGTGCCCATAATACTGATTACTGGACGCACAGACGAGGCTGATCGTGTGCGCGGGCTCAACTTGGGCGCTGACGATTATCTTGCCAAGCCCTTTAGCTCAGAAGAGTTAATGGCCAGAGTAGGTGCCGTCATGCGCCGCACACGTTTCTTCGATGAGTTGGAGCCAAGGCCAACCCTTCTGTGCGGAGATCTGGCCATCAACTTCGCCCAGCGAAAGGTCACCCGGCGTGGTGTGGAGGTCAAACTGAGCCCTACCGAGTACAAGCTGCTGTACGAACTGGCGGTCAACGCCGGCCGTATCCTTTCGCACGAAGACCTGTTGCAACGCGTATGGGGCCCGCAATACCGTAGTGAGAGCGCCTATCTCTGGACCTATGTTCGTCACCTGCGTCGGAAGTTGGAGGAGAAGCCGGAGGAGCCGAAGTATATTCTCACCGAACCGGGGGTAGGCTACACCTTCGCTCTGCCTGGCTGATCTACCGGATACCTCGCCTCTATCCTGCGCCTCATGGAGCCTCTGGGCAACGCGCTGATCCCCCTCAGGGCCCTCTGCCCAGGGGTGGTTTTTCATGCTTCTTTAAGGCTTCGGCACGCCTTTTTCAGGTGTATTTCAGTGGCAAGGCTGTACAATGCTATTTGCCGCTTGATTGAGGAATGACACGTCAGCGGACGAGGGCAAGGAGGGCGAATGATCAGGGTAGTGCCCGTGCACTCCGAGCCAAGGAAGGCAAAGGCAGCATCCGACGCCCGACGCCGTCCTGGCGCCAAGATCAGTTCTGTCTCCACTTCGTGCAAGTACGGGCGGATGAAGATCAATTCGCTACTTTTCGGCGATCGGTAATCCTGCCGGCATCCGTAGGCGTGAGAAAGATGGCGATATGTCGCTCGTGAAGTGTCAGAAGTGTCACACTGGCGATCTCGTTCCCCTTTCTGATTACGGCACTCAAGGAGCCGCGGTCTTCTACAAAGTTTGGGTTTGCACCAACCCAGAGTGTGGATTCAATCTGAAGATACGTGCTGGCAACGTCTTCGTAGACGAACCGATAGGCAACGGACAGCTGACCCCACTCCGACGGCGGCAACCCTGACCCCAGGTGCCACACGAAGCCGTGTGGCCGGTGAGAGGCGAGTCGCGTCATATGACGCGACTCGCCTCTCACTCCGTCGTCGCTTTCCTCCCCCAACCCAAGGCGCTTGGGCACTGTTACGCCCCCGTGACGGCACGTTTGCATGGGGGCGTCTGGTCGCCGCAAGTCCTCTGCTAGGGCAGATGGTCTGGCCCAATGGGACGAGCTTGCGTGTGCGAGCTACCTATAGTAGCATTCACCTTGGATTGCAGAACGGGATCGGTTTCTTCCTGCGCAATCCTACTATACGCGTTTTCGAGCCGAACCCATAGACGTCCCGTCGGAGTTCTCCTTGTCTATCACCATTCTGCCTTCTGATGTAGCAGCCAAAATAGCGGCCGGAGAGGTCGTCGAGCGTCCCTCCTCCGTCGTCAAGGAATTGGTGGAAAACGCGATCGATGCCGGCGCTGGCAGCATTCGGGTGGAGATAAAGGGCGGCGGCGCGCAACTGATTCGAGTTACCGACGATGGCTGTGGTATTCCTTCCGCTGAGGTGCCTTTAGCGGTTGAGCGCTACGCCACCAGCAAGATATCGAGTGTGGATGACCTGGCACGGGTCTCCACACTCGGCTTCCGAGGAGAAGCCCTAGCTAGCATCGGGGCCGTCTCGGAGATGACTCTGATCAGCAGGCAGCGCCAGGAAAAGGCAGCACGATATGTGACTGTACACAACGGGCGGATGGTTGAGGAAGGATGGCGCGGCGCACCCACGGGAACCACAGTGGTGGTCAAAGGACTATTCCGCGATTTCCCGGCCCGCCGCAAGTTTCTTCGCTCTATCAGCACGGAGGCGGCTCAGGTCAGTCAAGTTGTATGTCAGTACGCACTGGCCTTCCCAGAGATACGGTTCAGCCTCATCAGCGAGGACCGTTACGTATTCCAGTCACCGGGAACCGGCTGTCTCCGCGAAGTGATGGGGGTGCTGTACGGTCCTGAGGTGGAACAGGCGCTGCGTGCCGTGGAAATGGCTGACGATAATCCCACTGCGATCGCCCTCGACGGCTTCGTAAGCGACCCTGGAACCCACCGCGCTACACGGGCGTATCTGTCATTCTTCGTCAATCGCCGTTGGGTGCGGAATCGTGCTCTCAGCTTCGCTTTGGAGGAAGCGTATCACGGTTTGTTGCCGGAGGGTCGACACCCCATTGCTGCCATCCACCTGCGCTTGCCGCCTGAAGAAGTAGACGTAAACGTGCACCCGGCCAAGCTCGAGATCCGTTTTCTGCACGAATCGGCAGTCTACAGTACCTTACAGCGAAGCGTCCGCCAAGCGCTGCTAGAGGGAATCTCGGTCAGCGCGCTGCTGGCGCAGCCAGTGCCAGTTCTGGATCCTTTCCAGTCCGATACCGGTGCCCAGTCTCTGCCCCTCGAATCGCACGCCTCCAGCACGATGACGCCACCGTCTACCTCTTATCTGGGCAAGTTGCCAGCTGTGATCGCTGGCCATAGCAGCAGCCTGAGGGTTCTCGGTCAGCTGGGCAACACTTTCATCGTGGCAGAAGGACCAGATGGGATGTACTTGGTCGATCAGCATCGCGCCCACGAGCGAGTACTCTTCGAGCAGATGCAAGCGGAGCGTAGGGGAGGCGGAATCGCCCGCCAGGTGTTGCTGGAGCCGGAGGTGATCGAGTTGAAGCCTGGGCACAGGGAGCTGGCAGAATCGATGGCGCCCTTGCTGGCCGACCTCGGGTTCTTGGTGGAACCCTTCGGTGAGAGAAGCTTGCTCGTGCGCGAAGTGCCAGCGGCATTGGCCGGGGGTGGTGCAACGGCCACGCTGCAGAGCATCTTCGACGAGTTAGCAGAGCGGGCCGATAACGCAGCGACCGGGGACGTTGAGTGGCACGAAAGGGTACTAGCAAGCCTCGCCTGCCGCGGCGCGATCAAGTCCGGCCAGGCCCTCACACAACTGGAGATGCACGAGTTGGTGACTCGTCTGGAGCGATGCAGCGTGCGCAGCCTATGCCCCCACGCCGAGCCGGTAATGGTCCATCTGAGCGAGAATGCAATCCGGCGCCAGTTTGGCAGAGAGCAAGGCTAAGCGCCTGCTGTGGCTCTACGGGGCTGGGACCAGGTATTGCGAGGGAACGAAGCCCTCGTTGCCTTTGGGATCCCGCACGTGCTTCCAGTGGATGCCATTGGCGTCCACGTCCTCCCCGATCACGTCGAGGATCGTGCGGTCAGGCCAGGCCACTATCTTGTCTTTCATGTTCGGCGTTCGCCGAATATACGCGCCAACACCACCAGTATTGGCCACCTGGACTTTGCCACTAAGAGGAGCAGTTGGTGTGGGCGTGGGTTGTGGCTGGGGAGTGGGAGTCGGTGTCGCCTCGATCACGCCAACTGTCTGTGCACGAGGAGCGGTACCGACATCGTTAGCTTCGGGTTGGGAACTTGCAGGTTTACTCAGATCCAGCAGAGGTGCTGTTCGCCTCACGCCGAACGCCGACTGCCCCATCTGTGAGAGGTCTTGTACCGGTGGCGTGCTGAGCGCCAAGCCGGAGAACAAGACCGCTCCTACAGCCAGAATCAAGACCAGCGACACCAAGAAGACCGTCGCGGTGCCGATATCCTCAAACGATCCCCGCCGTTCGGGGCCAACCAGCCGTCGGTACTGCATCACCATTCGCCTCTGACATGTATCCTTGCCGTACATATTGAGCAAGAAGCATGCCCACCGCCCCGTGCCCGGCTTCGTTCTTCCCGATTCTCCGAGCCAGGTTCCTGTCGGGCAGGAGCTTGCCCTTGACAATTGTAGTGTCACGACGGCATACTTTAGCAGTGACCGCCTGCGGCCAATGGTCCTGCCACGCCAACCCGGCGTGGCAGGACTGACCGATGATGACGAGAGGATTGCTTTGGTAGCCATTCGAGGCAATTCGCCAGGCCCGGCTGGCTGGCAGAAACTGATCAGCGAGGATCAGCTTCGGGAGAAGATCGCCGAGATTGGCGCCGCTATCTCGCGCGATTATGCCTGCCTCAACCCGCTTGTGGTCTCTGTCCTCAAGGGGAGCGTGGTGCTGATGGCTGACCTGATGAGGGCGATAACAGTGCCGGCGCGATTTGACTTCATCGCCATCTCAAGCTATGGTCCTGGCCAGCGGCCCTCTGGCGTGGTTCGAATAATGAAGGACCTCGAGACCAATGTGGAAGGGCAGCACGTACTGGTGATCGAGGATATCATTGATACGGGCTTAACCCTGAACTATGTTTTGAAGATGCTCCGCCAGCGCCATCCAGCCAGCCTAGCCGTGGGCACGCTGCTGAATCGGCCAGCCAGGCGCTTGGTTGATATCGATCTGAAGTACGTGGGATTCGATCTGCCGGACAAGTTTGTGGTGGGCTATGGGCTTGACTACCGGCAGAAATACCGCAACCTGCCCTTCATCGCGGAACTCAAGCCGGAGATCACCGCTCTAAACTAGCACCACTTCTGCTTCTGACCAGAAACCCGGCCTTAGGCTTGGCCCGAGGGCATAAACCTAGTCCTGTTCTGGCCAGTCCAGCATCATCGTCTGTAAGCGATCTCCTGTCTGGACTCGCGCCCTCTCCTCCGGGATGATGACAAGCGCATTGGCAAGCGACATCGAGGTCAGAATGCCGGAACCCTGTGGTCCTGTCAGCCGAGCCACGTATTCACCGTTCTTCTTTTCGACACGTGCGCGCAGGAAAACTCGCCGCCCATCGCGGTTGTCTGCCGCTCCCTCAAGAACTGCTTCCACCATCTGTCTGTGCAGGGCGGTCCGTCCCATCATTTTGAGGATAGCTGGCCGCGCGAAGAGTTCGAAGGCCACCATAGAGGAAACGGGATTGCCGGGTAGCCCCAGGTGTGGAATGCCTCTGATATGACCGAAAGCGAGAGGCTTGCCCGGCTTGATGCGAACCCGCCAGAAGTTGATCTCTCCCTCGGCGGCAAGAATCTCCTTGACGATATCATAATCTCCCACAGACACCCCGGCAGACGTGAGCAGCAGATCGTATTGGCTGGCAGAACGTAGCTTGGCTTCCAAGTCTGCGCGGTTGTCCCTAGCTATCCCCAGCCTAACGGGCAACCCGCCGGTTCGAGCCACCTGCGCCGCCAGAGAGTAAGAGTTGGCGTCGTAGATGTGGCCTGGTGTCAGCGGCTGACCGGGCTCAGTCAGTTCGTCCCCGGTCGAGAGAATTGCCACGCGGGGGCGTCGATAAACCGCACAATCAACCTTCCCAAGCGATGCTAAGACACCCACCTCAGCAGGACGTATCACCGTGCCTTGCTTGAGGACAACGCTTCCTTGTCGGATGTCCTCGCCTGCTTTTCGCACGTTGCCGCCAGCAGCGATGGCACGGACCACAGCTATCGAAGCTCCTGGTGTGGCCGCAGCACCAGGCAGTTCCCATCCCTCGCTCGTATGCTCAAACTGAACAACAGCATCCGCACCGGGGGGAACCGGCGCCCCCGTCATTATGCGGACGGCTGTGCCCGGCTCGACTGAACGATCCGATAGGGCGCCTGCAGCCACACCGCCGATAACACGCAACCAACGTGGATTGCCCTCGCTCGCACCCGCGGTATCCGCCGCTCGCACGGCATATCCATCCATAGCGGCATTGTCAAGGGGAGGGACGTCGAAGGCAGCGCGAACATCTTCGGCCAACACCTGCCCCAGCGCCTCCAGAATGGGCACGTGCACCACAGGCATGCGCTCGACCCGATCCAGGATGCGGGCGAGCGCCTCTTCGGCACTGATCACAAGACAAGCCCTCCAATATCGTGACAGCAACGGGAAGGGAAGAAAACCAACAGGTGGCAGAAGAGACATCCCTCCGCCCTGAAGCACTGCGGGCAGGGCAAAGGCTTCCCCGGCTCTCGCCTGAATTCAGTAGACCAAGACCCCGGAGATCCGGCCAGGTCGTCTCCTATCCGCACCGCCTATCCGAGGGGAACGCGATTCGACGCGACGACCTCAGCCCGTTCTCCATCGGGGCAGCGCCCGAGAGAATGGACGCTGCCCCGATGGACGCTGCATAGGCATTTATCGACTTGGCCGCTCCCTTACTTCTTCTCAGTCGAAGCCTCAGCCACCTGCTTCACGGAGCCCTCAGTGGCGTCTTCGTTAGCTTCCCTCATCGAGCTACGGAATTCCTTGATGCTCTTTCCAACTGCGCCACCGATTTCCGGAATCTTCCCCGCACCGAAGAGCAGGATGACGATAGCCAGAATGAGGATCAGTTCCATCGGTCCAAGAGACGGCATCCAAAGCCTCCTTAGTCGTGGTTTGATGCTCACTACCACTTCTCTGGCGGGCCTGGCCCGCCTCGCTAACAGTGCTGAGTCTAGCAGAGCGAAACTTGAAATGCAACAACGGCGGGGCCTATAATGGGCGCAGTGGCTCCTTTTTTAGTTTTTGTTGAGGGCTTTCCGATGAATGAGGAATCCTCCCGCCGCAGCAAACTGCTTGAGATGCTACACCAGTCTGCCGGGCTTGGCTCCCGCCCGATTGGTTTTGGTGTGACCGAGCCTTCCCAGCGCCCCCGCAGGGTCCTGCTGGTGGCTCTGCCACAGGCAGAACCAGCCCTCGCGGAAGCTGCCGTTCGTGCCGGCGCCGACGCTCTATTGCTAGCAACGCCTCTCGATAGAGATGGTGGCCGCGCTGCCTTAGCCCGAATCGGCAGTGCAGGCGCCGGTGTTCCGCGTGGCCTGTACCTGGAGTACGGCCCGGCAATTCCCAGTGTGGCCCTGTCGTCAACCGATGGTGTAGACTTTGTAATTGCAAGAGCAGAGGAGGCTCCCCTGTCCTACCTGAAGCTAGACATAGCTAGAGGGATCGCCATTGACGATGGGCTGCCGTTGGGGCTGGCACGTAGCATCAACGACCTTCCCCTCGATTTCGTGCTTTTCGCTCCGGTGGCCTCTGCCACGCAGACCTCGGGAATGAGTCTCAGGCAAATGCTGTCGCTGCGCGCCCTCGCAGAGGGCATACGCAAGCCGGCCCTGTTGTCTAGCGTCTACCTTCGAGGACCGGAGGATGCGAGGGTGGTCGATGATCTGGGCATCGACTCTCTCTTTCTAGATGCCCGAGAAGCGGCCGGCTCCGCCGACACGATAGAGGCGCTGGTTGGTTTGTACCGCAGGGCACTAGACTCGCTGGGTGTCCGCGCCCGCCGCCCACCGTCGGACTTGCTGCCCACGCTGCCAAGGCTGCACCATCGACCGCTTCAGGAGGCGGAGCCGGAGGAACCAGACGAGGAATAGCGGTGCTGCCGACCCGAGCTAGGTCTACATGGGGTGAAAGAGGCTGTGGGTAGTATTCTTGACTTCGCTCCACGCAAGCTCATCAGGCCGGGGCTTGTCTTGCTATTGACTCAGGACGCTGAGCAGTTGGGATGCGCTGCCGCAGAAGTGGTAGCTAAGCAACTGCTGGCCAAGCCCACCTCAGTACTGGCTCTGCCGACCGGCCGCACTCCGATCGGCATGTACAGGTTTTTGGCCGAAATGTGCCGGCAAGGGCAGATAAGCTTCCATTCGGCTACTACCTTCAACCTGGATGAGTTCGTGGGCCTCGAACCATCCCACCCCGGTAGCTACCACACTTACATGCGACGCCATTTGTTGGACCACGTCGATGCCGATCCCGCTCGAGTGCATATCCCCGCCGGAGATGCCCCCTGCCTAGACTGCGAGTGTGACCGGTATGAGTCAGAAATCTCCCGCGCCGGCGGCCTCGACCTGGCGGTGCTCGGCATCGGGGAGAACGGTCATATCGGCTTCAACGAGCCCGGTTCGCCCCTGGACTCCCGAACTCGCGTGGTCGCACTTACACCAAGCTCCAGGGCCGCCAACGCCCATCTGTTTGCGTGCCCTGAGGACGTGCCGCAGCAGGCGATTACGATGGGTGTCGGCACTATCCTCGAAGCTCGACGGCTGCTCCTCCTCGCCAACGGACCTGCCAAGGCCGATGCACTCTATCGGGCGCTTCATGGGCCGATCGCCAGTGCTTCGCCCGCCTCTGCCATACAGCTCCACCCGAACGTCGTGGTCATCGCTGACACCACGGCTGCGGCTCGTCTGCCCGAAATCGCAACCTAGAAACGCCTGTTGCCCGGCTTATGGCCTGGCTTGCCTCTCGCCGAATGAGACAAGCTTTTTCCACAACTGTGAACTCACAGATGACCGGGAAACGTAGCAAGAGCCTGCTGGCGAACGGTCTCCTTTGTTGGCGGTAATTACGCCACGTTCCGGGTGGGACACGTCGAAGTACTCTTGGCCCGGCTCCAGTTCCTCGTCCTCGCTGCACAAGCTTATCTCTCGGAGCTCAACATCGGAGAAGCTTTCCAGCCACTTGAAGCGAGAACGAAGGTCGTCTATTCTCATCTGGCGCTCGCTCTGTTCCCGATCACTGAGACCACCTGAAGAC
>Ga0272448_1005774_pt1 | contig 13556 bp, 13 predicted proteins | sample YNPCB0191_FD_202220 | JGI IMG/M metagenome (GOLD analysis project Ga0272448, IMG submission 202220) | Hot spring sediment microbial communities from Yellowstone National Park, WY, United States - YNP-CB-019-1 | ecosystem: Environmental > Aquatic > Thermal springs > Hot (42-90C) > Sediment...
TCCTGTGTGAGGGCCTCGATCCCGGCCGCTTCGTCAAGACCACACTGCTTGGCCACCTCGATGTAACGTCGGACCGTGTTGCGGTCGATCCGAACCCGCCGGGCGATCGACTTGCGCCCTTTGCCCAGGAGCCACTGCCTAAGGACTTCTTTTACCTCGATCATCGTGACCTCTCGGTATGCCATAGGTCCCCTCCTTCCCAAACCCGCTTCCTGCGGGTCCGTCTGGAGGGGTCATACCATCCGGTCACGGGGGGGGTGAATCTTTTTGAAAAAATCCACCGAAGGGGGGTGAATCTTTCTGAAAAAATCAGCTCAGAGGGGGTGAATGTTTCTGAAAATTGTCACACTCGTCGGGTGGCCCCCCTCAAGTAAAGTCCAAAGCTCTCCGGGCTGCTCTCCTACTACCTCGTTGGGTATGGGCATGTCCTCTGCGCTCCCTATGCCGATTCCTATCCTCTTCGCTAAAAATGTATACATTATTTTGTTGACATAAGTTTGCGAGCCGTGGTACTCTCGACAAAGATCAGGAACCGATGCGGGCACGGGAGACACAGCCATGCCGACGATCTACAGCCCCGAGTGGTACCAGGCGATGTTCCAGCTGGCCAACAGCCGGGACGACATCTCCCGGAAGGTGCCGCAGGGGGAGTGGCGAATCGCGGTGGAGGTGGAAGGGGACGGCAAGTCGCCGTACGTGCCGGAAGGGACGACCAAGCATTTCTTCGTCCGCTTCCAGGACGGGAAGACCACCGAGTACCAGGAGCGCGCCGAGCGGGTTCCCGGGCAGGGCCTGCACTACCGGGTCACGGGGCCGGCCCGGGTCTTCGAGGGGATCGCGGCGGGAGTGGTGGATCCGGTGGAAGCGGGCCTGAACGGCACCTTGAAGATCCGCGGGGACATGCGGCTCCTGATGCAGCACGCGGACATGGTGAACGTGATCTTCGAGGTGTACACCCAGAGCGGTCTGACGGAGTGGCCGCAGGGCAAGCCTCCGTACGAATGAGGCAGCCCGGGCAAGAGCGGGTAGCGACCGGAAGGGGGACGAGGATGGAACGGGAGACCTACGACGCCATTGTGATCGGGGCCGGGCACAACGGCATGGCGCTCTCGGCCTACCTGGGCCGGAGCGGGTGGAAGGTGCTGGTGCTCGAACGCAGGCTCGAAGAAGGCGGAGGGCTCTCGACGGAGCTTTACACGGAGCCCGGCTTTCTCCACAACCTCCACAGCAACTATCACACCTTTGTCGGGCTCTGCCCGGTCTATGACGACCTCCACCTGGTGGGCGGTCCGGACGGGGTCGCCTACGGGCACCCGCCCGTCCAGATGGGGTCGATCTTCGCCGACGGGACGGCGCTGACCATCCACACGGACATGGCGAAGACCCACGCGTCGATGAGCCGGTTCAGCCCGAAGGACGCGGACACCTTCCTCCGGCTCTACCGGGAGGTGAAGGGGTTCCAGGACCTCATGATCCGCACGCTCATGTACGCGCCGCCGATCGACGTGAACGACATCACCCGGGCGCTGAGCACGTGGAAGGTCGAGGAGAAGACCGAGTTCTTCCGGGCCCGGCTGAGGTCCATGTGCATCAACGACTTCCTGAACAAGCATTTCGAGCACGACAGAGTCAAGGCGATGCTCGCCTTTCACGCGGCCGTCTGCGGCTACTACACCGACGTGGTCGGCCTGGCCGTCTCCTTCCCCTTCATGCTGGGCAAGATCGACAACTGGAGGATCGCGATCGGGGGCTCGCACCGGCTGGCGCACGCGCTCTGGAGGCAGATGCGCAGGGCCGGGGTGACCCTGCTCCCGGCCGCGCCCGTGGCGGAGATCCTGCTGGAGGGCGGCCGCGCCGCCGGGGTCCGCCTCGAGGACGGCACGGAGTTCCTGGCCGAGAAGGTCGTGGCCAGCAGCGTGGACGTGGGCCAGACCTTCCAGAAGATGCTCCCTCCCGGCTCGGTGCCGCTCCCGGTCCTCGACCAGGTCGAGCAGTACGAATATCAGGACGGGTCCCTGTTCACGGTCCACCTGGCCCTTCACAAGCTGCCGAAGTACAAGGCGGCCGCGTTCGACCCAGACATCGACCGGGCCTGGGTGCTGAACGCGGGCTACGAGTGCCTGGAGGATTTCAACGAGGACTGGGCGGCCATCCGAAAGGGGGAGGCCCCGGCGGAGCCGAAGCTCAACGTGGCCGTCAACTCCCTCTTCGATCCGACGGACGCGCCGGAGGGGAAGGCCACGGGGCTGATCCGCGTCTTCGCGCCGCACTCCCTGCGGGGCGAGGGCCCGGAGGCGTGGCGGACCCCCTTCCGGGAGGCCTATGCCCGGAAGTGCGTCGACAAGTTCCTCGGGTACTGCGACGGCTTCACGGCCGAGGACATCTGGGTGGCCAGGCCCTACACGCCCCTGGACATCTCGGAGAAGCTCGTGAACATGGTCCGGGGCGACTGGATGGTGGGCAGGATCGCCGACTCGAACCTGCTGGCCAACCGGCCGAGCCCCGCGCTCTCCCAGTACCGCACCCCGATCCGGGGCCTCTATCTCTGCGGCTCGACCACCCACCCTCACGGTTTCATCACCTTCGGGCCGGCCTACAACGCCCTGCAGGTGATCGCCGACGACTTCGGGATGGACAAGTGGTGGGCCGAAATCTGACCGGAAAGGAAGGACGGGCATGATCCAGCGGGAATACGACGCCATCGTGATCGGGGGCGGGATCCAGGGGCTCTGCCTCGGCGCCTACCTGCAGCGGGCCGGCATGCAAGTGGCGATCCTGGAGAGAAGGCACGAGGAGGGAGGCTGCGTCTGCACGCGCGAGACCACGGCCCCCGGCTTCATGCACAACCACGCCGTGTGCATGGAGTTCCTCGACTGGATGCCTTTCTACCACGATTTCGGGCTCGCAAAGCTGGGGGCCCGCACGCTGTACCCGGACGCGCAGTTCGGGATCCCCTTCTCGGACGGGAGCCCTCCGATCATCCTTTACAGCATCGCTTCCGCGGAGAACTACGAACGGTCGCACCGGTCCATTTCGACGTATTCGAAGAAGGACGCCGACACGTGGGTCGGGCTGCGCCGCAAGGCACAGGACCTGGAACCGCTCTTCTGCCAGTTCTTCTACAACCCTCCCGCCATGCCCACCCCGGACGACCCGGACCCGTTCCAGACGCTGAACCGGACCCTGCTCGGCCTAATGGGGCTGCCCGAGCATCTCGCCCAGGGCTCGGGGAAGGACCTGATCGACTTCCTCTTCGAGACGCCCGGCTTGAGGACGCTCCTCTACAAGGGTCTCGAGGACTGGGGTACCCCGCTGGAGACCAAGGGGCTGGGCGCCTTCGCCCTGATCAGCCTGTTCTTCGTCGAGACGAACTCGCGCATCATGATCGGAGGAACGCACACGCTCGCCCACGCGATGGTCATGGCCTGCGTGCGCGAGGGGGTGGAGTTCCACGAGCGGGCCGAGGTCAACAAAATCCTGGTCCGGAACGGCCGGGCGGAGGGCGTGGTCCTCGCCGACGGGACGGAGGTCCGGGCGAGGAAGCTGGTGGCCTCGAACGCGGACCTCAAGCAGACCCTGCTCCGCATGGTGGGAGAAGAGCACCTCAGCCGCCGCTGGGTCGAAAGTACCCGGGCGTTCCGGTACGGCCGTTCCTGCGTCCTCGGGTCCGTCCACATGGCGCTCCGCGAGGCTCCCGACTATAAGAGCGCCCGACACGACCGGGACATCAACCGGACCTTCATCACGGTCGTGGGGGTCGACACTCCGGAAGAGATGACCGAGCACTGCAGGGAGGTCGAAGCAGGCAAGATCCCGACCATCCCGGCTCTCTTCACCTCCTGCCTCTCCGTCTTCGATCCCACGTACGCGCCCGCGGGCAGGCACGCCCTGTCCGCCTGGATCTTCTTTCCCAAGGCCAGCGCCCTTGGCCGGGCAGAGTGGGCCCGGGTGAAGGCGACATACAACCGCCGGGTGCTCGAGCGTTTCGAGAGCTGGGCCCCGAACATGACCAGGACCAACGTGATCGCCGACTTCTTCGAGACGCCCCTGGACCTGCAGGACGATAAGAGGATCCCGGAGGGGGATTTCTGTTACGGCGCGATCTGTCCGGAGCAGCTGGTGCACAAGCGGCCCTTCCTCGAGGCGGCGCAATACCGGGCGGAGATCCCGAATCTCTACCTGGCCAGCTCCGGACAGCACCCGATGGGAGGCGTGAGCGCCGGGGTCGGTTACAACGCCTACAAGGTGATCGCCCAGGATTTTGACCTTCCTTACAGGCCGTGGGAGACGACGGGCCGCGGGTTCTGACATTCCGGGCCGCAGGGACCGTCCGAGGGCTGCCCGGCAGGTCGGAGCCCCCCGAGGCCGGAGACCGGCCGGAACTCCGCACCCGGCAGAGGAGCCCGTCCGCAGCGGCAGACGGAACCGGGAGGGAAAACATGCGACTGCAGGACAAGGCGGCGCTCGTGACGGGCGCCGGCGCGGGCATCGGCAAGGCCATCGCGGAGACCTTTGCCCGGGAGGGGGCCAGGGTCACAGTGAACGACCTGAACCCGGTTTCCGCCCGGGCTGCGGCGGAGGGAATCCGGAAGGGGGGCGGTCAGGCGGTCTCCGTCCCGGGGGACGTCTCGAACGAGAACGAGGCCCGCACGATGGTCCGGTTCGCGGTCGAGACCTTCGGGGCCCTGGACATCCTGGTCAACAACGCCGGCATCGAGCGGATCAAGAGCACCCACGAGCTCACCGAGCAGGAGTGGGACGAAGTGATCCGGATCAACCTGAAGGGCTGTTTCCTCGTATCCAAGCACGCGGTGAAGCAGATGCTCTCCCAGGGCCGGGGGAACATCATCAACATCGCCTCCGCCGCCGGTCTGGTCGGATTCCCGCTCCTGTCGGCGTACTGCGCGTCCAAGGGGGGGATCGTACAGCTCACGAAGTGCATGGCGCTGGAGTACAGGGCCGCCAACATCCGGGTGAACGCGGTCTGTCCCGCCCTGATCCGGACGGAGCTGGGAGACCGGTTCGTGGGAGCGTACAAGGCAGCTGGGATCCCGGCCGAGGAGATCCTGCTCGCCATGCAGGGCCGCATCGGCACGGTCGAGGACGTGGCCGACGCAGCCCTCTTCCTGGCTGCCGATACGTCCTCGCTCGTGAACGGAGTCTGCCTCCCGGTGGACGGCGGCGGCTGCGCCGGGTGAGAGAGGGGAGGATGCCGATCATGATCCGTCCCGATGGGGACGACAGAACGGGGGCCGTCATGGCAGCGACCGTGCCGCACACGAAAGACTCCGGCAGCGCCCTGCAGGAGCTGCTGACCCTCCCCCCGGGGATGGAGAATCCGTACATCCGGGAGTGGAAGGAGAGGGGAGGGAAGATCATCGGCTACACGTGCAGCTACGTGCCGGAGGAGACCCTCTGCGCCGTCGGCGACCCTCCCCGGATCCTTCCGGTGCGGCTCGGGGCCCAGGGGTGCGCGACCACCGAGGACGCCGACATCTTCATGCACAAGTTCCTCTGCAGCTACTGCAGGTGCCTGATGCAGCTCGCCCTGACGGGCGCGTACGATTACCTCGACGGCCTGGTCCTGACCAGCGGCTGCGAGCACATGCGGAGGACCTTCGAGCTCTGGAGGGATCAGGTCCGGGTGCCCTTCCTCGCCATGCTGGCGGTCCCCCACTGCCGAGGCGAGGAGAACCACTTCCGGTGGTACCTGGAGGAGGTCTCCAGACTGACGGACCGGATCGAGGGAGCATACGGCTGGCCCGTGTCCGGGGACTCCCTGCAGAGCGCGGTCCGGACGCACAACCGGTACCGGGAGCTCGTGGCCAGGCTCTACGCCCTCCGGGCGGCCGACCCTCCCAGGCTCACCGGGACCGAAGCGATGCGGATCGCGCAGGCCGGGTTCCGCATGCCGAAGGAGGCGTTCAACGCGAAGCTGAGCGCCGCGCTGGAGGAGCTCGCCCTGCGGCCGGGCCTCACCGGCGCCCGTGCGCGCGTTCTGGTGAGCGGCAGCTACCTGGACGACCCCTCGTTCGTCGAGATGATCGAGAGCACTGGCGCCGTGGTGGTGACCGACGCGCTGTGCGCGGGGAGAAGATTCATCGAGGGGAAGGTGGATGAAACCGCCGGGCCCCTGGATGCGGTCGCGAGGCGGACCTTTCTCCGCGACCCGTCCTGTCCGCGCATGGTCGACGGCTACGCGGAGCGGGTGGCGTTCACGAAGAGGATCGCCGCCGAGGCCGGGGTCCACGGCGCCATCTTCACGCGCATTCCCTTTTGCGACAGCCACGCCGTGGAAAACCAGATGGAAGGCCGGGACCTGGAGAGCCTCGGGATCCCGACCCTGCACCTGGAGAGAGAGTGCTTCGGGGGCGACCGCGGGCGGCTGAAGACGCGCGTCCAGGCCTTTCTCGAAAAGATCGGCAGGTGACACCGGCCGCGAGGCTGTCGTCATCCCGGCCCCGCTGCGGAGCGCGTGTGAGCCGGGATCCGGCAGGGTGCACCGGGTACAGCCCGGAGAGGGAGGAGCATGGAAACGGAAAGGGCCATCAGCCGGTACGATTACTTCCGCCGCGTCAACGCCCTGTGCGAGCTGATCACCGGCGCCCTCGCCACGGGCGCCGAAACGCCCGAGGCGCTCGCCGGGCATCTTCCCGGGCTGCTGCAGGCGCTTCCGGAATACCACGCGTCCCTGATCCCCAGGGTGTACCCGGATCTCATCGAAGCGCTGCTGAAGCGCAAGAACCGGAACGCGATCGGGACATTTCTTCTCGCCTTCCAGCAGTACCTGACCGATCTGACCGACGGCATCGACCGGGGCTCTCCCGTGGTCAGCAATTTCCCTTTCTTCTCCCCCGAGATCTTCCTCGGCATGGGCCTGGTCCCCTGTCTCTCGGAGGCGGTTCCGCTCATCATCGCCCTTGCGCTCACCGACGGGGTGGCGCAGGAGCTCGACGAGACCGAGCGGGAAGGACTTCCCGGACACGTCTGCGGCTTCCAGCGGGTGCCGATGAAGGCGATCGAGAAGGGCCTTCTGCCGAAGCCGGACCTCTTCGTGACGAACACGGCGCCCTGCGACAGCAGCAACATCATGTACCACTACATCAGCGAGCGCCTCCGGGTGCCGGTCGTCTGGGTGGACTCGCCCTACTACAACGACGCCAGAGCCTTCCGGTACTACCTGGAAGAGTTCCGGAGGATGGTCGAAGAGCTGGAGCGCGCGACCGGCCGGACCCTGGACGAGGACCGGCTGCGGGAGCACGTGGAGATGGGGAACGAGCAGCTCCGGTACCTCTACAAGCTCCAGGACCTGCGCAAGCACGCTCCCTGCCCCGATCCGGGGATGCACCGGGTCCTGGACACGCTGGCGGTCATGATGTGCGGAGTGAACCGGAGGATGGTCGAGTACACGAAGACCTGCTACGAGGAGGCCAGGGCGCGGGTCGAACGGGGGACGACCTTCCTTCCGGAAGGCAAGCGCGAGATCCGGACGCTCTGGACGTACTCGCACCTGCCGAACCTGCTCTCCCTCGCCAGCTGGCTCGAAGACGAATTCGGCAGCACCTACCTCGAGTGCCCGCTGAGCTTTCTCCCGGGCGACCGGGTGGGGACCGTGGACACGGCGAGCGTCGATTCCATGCTCGAAGGGCTGGCCTGGCGCTCCTTCCATTTCCCGATGCACCGGAACGTGATGGGCTACAGCGACGTCCACGTGAACGAGGTGGTCCAGATCGCCCGCACCTATCACGCCCAGGCGGCCCTCTTCGGCGGCAATCACACCTGCAAGTACGCCTGGACCCTGCCGAAGATCCTGCGCGACGTCCTGGAGGACGAGCTGGGCATCCCGAGCCTCACCTACGAGGTGGACTACATGGATGCCCGCTTCGCCCCGCACGCTTCGGTCAAGGCGGCACTGGGGGAGTTCTTCCGCACCCAGACCGGAAGCGAGCCGCCCGGAGCGGGCCCGGGCGCGGGGGCGGAGGCTGCGGGATGATTCTCGGATGCGACATCGGCACCGGGTTCACCAAAGGGGTGGTGCTACAGGACGGGAACGTTGCGTATGCGACACGCGTGGAGACCCGGGCAAGGCCGGCCCGCGCGATGGAGGCGGTGCTCGAGGACATCGCAGCCGTCCGGGGGATCGGGGCGGGCGACTTCGAGGAGATCGTGGTGACCGGCTGGGGCCAGGGCAAAGCGGGGACAGACTGCCGGACCGAGGCCACGATCAGCTGCCTGGCCAGGGCGGCCGTCTGGGCCGAGCCCGCCTGCAGGTCGGTGCTCTGCATGGGGACCCAGCAGAGCGTGGCCCTGTCCCTCGGCCCGGCGGGGCGCGTCCTCCAGTACATCGCGAACGACAAGTGCGCCTCCGGAGCGGGCAAGTTTCTCGAGATGATCCTGGAGGCCCTCGAGTGCCCGGTCGAGCGGTCGGCCGAGATCGCCCGATGCGCGGACAAGAAGCTCCCCATCAGCAGCCAGTGCGCCGTCTTCGCCGAGAGCGAGGTGGTGAGCCTGATCCACGAGGGAGAGTCTCCGGCCAACATCGTCGCGGCCATCCTGGAGCACCTGGCGAAGAGCCTCGTCTCCCTCTGCCGGAAGGTGAACCTCCGCGACCCTCTCCTCGTGGCCGGGGGGCTCGCCAACAACCCGCAGATCGTCGCGCTCCTCGAAGAGGGCCTCCGGAGACGGGTCTGCAGCTTCCGGCCGGGTCCGGACTTCATCGCCGCGGTGGGGGCGGCGCTGAGCGGACGGAGGGGAGCGGCATGATCTTCGCCGGTGTGGACGTGGGCTCGATGAGCGCGGAGGCCGTCCTGCTGGACGATGCGGCCCTGATCGCATCGTCCATCCGGGTCGTGAAGCCCGACCCGGTTGCATCCGCCGCCGAGGTCCTGGAGGATGTGATGCAGCAGTCGGGGGTGCGGCGCGAGCAGATCGCCTGCTGCGTGAGCACCGGCTACGGACGGGAAAGGATCCCCTTTTCGCAGCACGACGTGTCCGAGATCTCCTGCCACGGAAAGGGGGCCTGCTGGGCCAACCCGAAGGTGCGGACGATCCTGGATGTGGGAGGCCAGGACTGCAAGGCGATCCGGGTGGACGGGCGCGGCGATCTGAGAGACTTCGTCATGAACGACAAGTGCGCGGCCGGTACGGGCCGCTTCCTGGAGGGGATCGCGAAGACGTTCGGGGTCCACGTATCGCAGCTCGGTCCGATGGCCCTGAAGGGGACGGACCCCGTGCAGATCAGCAGCATCTGCACCGTCTTCACGCAGTTCGACGTGATGGTGCACCTCGGGGAGGGAAGGACCGTGGAGGACGTCGCCCTGGGGGTGGCGCAGGCCCTCGCCGCGAGAGTCAGCCGCCTCGTGGCAAAGGTGGGCCTCGAGCAGTCGGTCTGCGTGACCGGGGGCGTGGCCAAGAACGCGGCGGTCGTCAGGGCCCTGCAGGAGGTCCTCGGGGTCGAAGTCTGCGGCCTGAGCGTGGACCCTCAGATCGCCGGGGCCCTCGGCGCCGCCCTGTTCGCCAGAGAGCGCTGGGCGGCCGAACGGGCCGGCTGCACGCGCGCCGCTGCGACGCCCGCATGACCTGCAGGGGCGAACATTTCTTCGACCCTGTCGACTGGGAGAGAGACCGATGAGCTTTGCGCTTCGACTGACCCTGCCCGAGCAGATTGCGGAACACCTTCGCACCCAGATCATCCGATCGGAGTGGAAGCCGGGCGAGAAGATCCAGGAGGAGAAGGTCGCCGAGCAGCTGGGGGTCAGCCGCTCGCCCGTCCGGGAGGCGCTCCGGATACTGGAGAAGGACCGGCTCGTGGTCGTGATCCCCCGGCGCGGCGCCAGGGTCACCGAGATGACCGTGGCCGACGTGAACCATCTCTTCGACGTCCTGGTCGAGCTGTATGCCCTCGGAGCCAGGAGGTTCGCCGAGGAAGGCACGGAGGAGGACCGCGCCAGGCTCCGGGCCGTCACGGAGAAGCTGGAAGCCTGCGCCGATCGGAACGACATTCCCGGTTACAGCGATGCGATGATCGAGTTCGGCTTCATCGGCCGGAGAGGGTCCCACAACCCGCTCCTGGAGCAGATGCTCAAAGAGCTGGACGCGTGCCTGCGCCGGGCCGAGTACGCGTCGGTCACCGTGCAGCAGGGGAGCCTGAAGAAGAACGTCTCTCACTTCAAGCGGATCGCCCGGTATGCCGCCCAGGAGCGGAAAGCCGACAAGGCTGCCGAGGCCGTGCGCAGGCTCTTCCTCGAAGAGAAGGCAGCCGTCCTCAAGAACATCGAGGAAGATCTCGCTCGAAAGCGAAAGAGCGAGGAGGCAAAGCGCGCATCGGGTGCCGCGTGGAAGAAGCCGTGAGGCGCTTCAACCGAAACGACATGGTCGATGGATCAGAGGTCGTCATTCCCGCGCAAGTGGGAATCTCGTTGCGCCCCGGGATCCGGAATGAATGGGTGCGGCGGGATCCCGGGTCTCGCCTGCCATGCAGGCTCGCCCGGGATGACGTGCCCTGATTCAATTCGTCTGGACTTCGGTGCCGCAACGACGAAAGGAAAAAGGCGCATGGATTCCTCCCCTCGCATCCGGGTCGCTGCCCCGGAGGGACAGAGCCTCAACGGCCTCGGGATGATGATCCAGCAGTACCTGGAGCAGAACCTCGCCGATTTCGAGGACAAGGTGGAAGCCGGGCTTCGAATTCGAGGCCTCGTCAGCGTGGAGGTGGAGAAGGGGATCGCGGTCACCCTGGGGTTCCACGGGGACAGGATCGTCGTCGAAAACGGCGTGGCGCCGAATCCGGATCTACACCTCGAGAGCTCCTACCTGCTGCTGTCGAAGATCCTTTCCGGCAAGGCAAGCCCGTACGTGGAGCTCCTCCGGGGCAACATCAAGCTCCGGACGGTGCCGCGAAGGCCGTTCCAGTCCCTGAGAATGCTTCGTTTCCTCGAAATACCTCGAGAGCTCCTGCTGGAGAAGCCGCTGCCGAAGCGCAACGCCTACCTCATCTGGATCCTGGGCTCCGCGCTGGGGCTCGGCGGTCTGGCCCTGCTGATCTACGCTCTGTTCCAGCTCCTGGGCGGATCCTGAGGCTGGACGGGGTCCGGGCGAGAAGGAGCTCGCGGCACGGATCGTCCGGGCAGGGAGGATCCGGGTGTTCCTCCCACGTTCTTTCCTTTTCCCGTTTCCCCTGGGAGGCCCTCGACATGGCCGAGAGAAGGAAGCTGGATCCCGCGAGCGACGTGAGCCGCCTCATGCTCGAGTCGCGGGGCGGACAGGTGACCGTGGACCTGGAAGCCTGGGTTTCCAGGCTGGAAGCCTTCATCGAGGCGCAGCCAGGCGTCCACGGGAGAGTCTGGGTCACGGACGTTCAACGTCCCGACACCGGTACGGCCGGCGGGAACGCGCAGTTCACGGCCGAAGCGGACCTCGGGGGCGGGAGGCGCTCGCACCGGCTCGTCGTCCGGTACGCGCCCCCGAAGGGGTGTTCCACGAATACGACATCCCCTCCATGTTCAGGGTTCTGAGCGCGCTGCATGGGACCGGCGTCCCGGCCCCCAGGCCTCTCTGGCTGGACCCGGAGGGGGAATCCCTCGGGGTCCCGGCGTTCGTCATGGAATTCGTCGAAGGGAGCGTGCCGCGCCAGTCCTACTTCAGGGAAGGGCCGATTGCAGATGCGAGCCCTCCGGAACGCAGGAGGATGGTAACGAGCGTCATCGAGACCATCGCGAAGATCCACGCGCTGGACTGGCAGGGGCGGGGCCTGGGGTTTCTGAAGGACAGGGGACGGGGGAGCAGCTGGATCGAGCGCGACCTGAGCTGGTACTGGAGGTTTCTGGAGTCGAGCCTGCCGGAGGGGGTCGACGCGTATCGGCCGGTGCTGGAGTGGCTGCTGCGGCACCAGCCTGCCGGAGGAAGGGCGGTGGTCAACCACGGGGACTGTCAGCTGGGGAACTACATGTTCCGCGGCGCGGAGGTCGCGGCCGTGCTCGACTGGGAGATGACCTGCCTGCTCCCTCCCGAGGCAGACCTCGCCTACCTGTGCGTGTTCCATCGGTACCTGAGCACGGGCATGGACGGGCTCCCCGACGGGATACCCTCGGAAGAGGGGTGGCTCTCCGAATACGAGAGGGTCAGCGGGCACCGGATCCGGAACTGGGATTATTACCGCACGATGATGATGTTTCGGCTGGCCACGATTTTCTCTTGCGGCGCTGCGCGCCTGCTCCCCCCTGACCAGCTCGAAGCGGCGAGACCGGTCTGGGGCTGGTTCGAACACACCCTGATGGAAAAATCTCGAGACGTGTCTGGATAGGCTCGAAGACGGGTTCTGCCGCACAGTGGTGCGACCGAGAAGGAGGGCAGTCGATGATCCGCGTCAGCGACGACGGGAGACACCCCGCCGGCCCTGGAGAGCTGTGGAACGAGAGCTACTACTTCAACTTCTACGACAACCGCACGGAGTCCGGAGGCTTCACTCGGATCGGGCTCCGGGAGAACCTGAAAGAGTCCAACGTCTGGTGCCTGCTGTTCCAGAGAGGCCGCCCGGTGTACAGCCGGTTCCTGCAGAATCTGCCCTATACGGAAGCGGGCATGGACCGGGGCCTCACCGTGGGAGGGCTGACCTATCGCACGATCGAGCCCCTGAGGAGCGCGGGGATTCAGTTTCACGATCGGGAAACACGGGTGGACCTCGTCTGGAAGGCCCTGCACCCCATGGTCGAAGTCGGCGCCGGAGGAGAGAGACTGCCGGAATCTGTCACGTCGGCCCATCTGGAGCAGGCGGGTGAAGTCGCGGGCACGGTGAGGCTGCGAACGGGCGAAACCGTCATACGAGGATACGGGTTCCGGGACCACGCGTGGGGCGTGAGGGACTGGGAGTCCATGGATCACTACGAGCTGGCCTGGCCCGTCTTCGGTAGGGACCCCCTGCTCGGCTGCGTCCGGATCACGATGGCGAACGGGGGCAGAAACCAGGCTGGTTTCCTTTTCGACGGGGCGGACAACGGCTCGATCGACATCGAGGACATGGCGCTGGAATGCGACGCAGACGGATTGACGCAGAGGAGAGTCGCCCTGCGGCTGACCGACGAGAAAGGCCGGAGCCGGGAAGTCACCGGGAGCCGGATCGCCGGGTTCACGCTGCCTCTCGACGGATTCATGATCGACGAAGCCATGTTCGAGTACTCCATCCGAGGCGGCGGGGTGGGGTACGGGCTCTGCGAGCACGGGGTCCGGCTGTGAGCCGCCCGCCCCCGAAGGAAGGCCCTAGGAGCGCCGGGACATCTTGCTTACGCCAACTCGGTCAGGGGAAGAGAGCGCAAGCGGCAGGAAGTGGAGTCCATCCCCACTGTGCTGGAGCCGGTGCTTTCTTCCGAGGCGTTCCGACGGAATTGGGCGCGGCTCATCCAGAGGGTCTACGAAGTTTCACCCTTGGTCTGTCCGCGCTGTAAACAGGAAATGAGAGTCGTAGCGGTGATTGACAATACTGAGGTGATCCGCAGGATCCTGGAACACCTGGGACTGTGGTTGGCCAACGCCAGGCCGACTCCCAGGGCACATTCGCCCCC
>Ga0272448_1005776_pt1 | contig 13551 bp, 13 predicted proteins | sample YNPCB0191_FD_202220 | JGI IMG/M metagenome (GOLD analysis project Ga0272448, IMG submission 202220) | Hot spring sediment microbial communities from Yellowstone National Park, WY, United States - YNP-CB-019-1 | ecosystem: Environmental > Aquatic > Thermal springs > Hot (42-90C) > Sediment...
CCGATCCGGCCAGCAACATCGTTGTTGGCAGTTTGGTTTTGCACGCTTTTAACGCGGCCAACGTGCGCCTCGGCGTGCCACGATAAGCCGGATCTGTCCGGTCGAAACCCGTCGGCCCCGTATTTTCAAAGATCCTGCGTGCGGCTCCGTCCCGCATATGCGGGGTCAATTTCCCCGCACCTCGATCTTCCTTCGTCCGCGATAGCGGGCGATACCTTCCGCGGCAATGCTGTCAAGCGCGTCGGCGGAATCAGCCGACAGCTTGCGACCGCTCTGCCGTCCGCCGATTTCGGACATGAGTTTGTCCATACCGGCGTAATACCGCGTCTGGCTCCACAGCGTGGCCAGGCTGCTGCGGTCGACCACGGCGGCGATACCCTGCAGAACTGTAGCAGTCAGCGCGCCAGCAAACGCCGCGCGCAGGCTGTTGAAGTCCAGGCTCTGCATCGCCTCAAGCGTCGCCAACAGCCCGCGAAGCACCAGGACAGACGTCGCTTTACGCGGAATATGCAACTTGGCGTTCAGCCACGCGATTGCAGATGCATCGTTCTGCGCCGCCAGAGTTATGTTGCGCAGCAGATCCGCATCCCTGCTCGCAGGCAGATTGCACCACTCGGTAATCACCAGATGCAGCGCTTTGCCGTCGCTGTGAATAGCGGCCTTGTGCGGGCACGGGGCGGCTACAAGGGTCAAATGCCCGTAGGCCAGAGAACCGTTGCTGTCGACCAGAATGCGTTCGAACGAACGCTGCGCCGCCGCCCGCCAACGCGGCAACATGTCCAACAGCACGTCGTCTCCGGCGCATACGCGCTCGTAGATGAAGCGCAGCCCGTTTATCCAGTCAGGCCAGGCGTTACTGTCTTGCAGATTAGCCAGAACCTTCTCGGCTATCTGCAATACGCGCGCTTCTGCTATCTTCACCGCCTCTACGAATTGCGGCGGACAGCAGGCGCGTATGGAGCTGTCAGCCAGTACTGTCTGGCGCAGAGGCCACGGCTCGCTGGCTGATATTTTCGTCAGCAGCCTCTGGCATATGTCCATCTGAGCATTCATAAGCTACCTCCTTCTGTTCCTGCCACCACCTCAACGCATCCAACAGCTTTGCGTCGACAGGCGGCAAATCTGATCTTCCGGCAAAATGCCACAAGCGCAGCAGGAACTCAGCTAACCAGCGATACTCGCTGCGCGGTTCGAATTCGCCTTTCGTCGCTACGATAAGCTGCGCTTTACGCAGTATACCGTGTGCCCGACCGCGGTTCAGCCATCCGAGCCTGTGTTCGATCCCCCCGCGCAGATCGTCAACGGCGTCATTCACCTGGCCGAAAAGATCCCGGTTGTGTGCTACTTCCATGAGCGCCGCCACTGCCGGTGACATGGTAGCCAGCCACTGCCACAGAAGACGCATTTCCCCGACAGCTTGCCGCAGGGTGCTCGCATCACGCTGGCCGGGTTTCCTCTGCGGCGAGGTGGGATGTATGTCACCTATGCTGAACGCTACCAAGTGAGATAACGGCACCAGAGCTTCTGTCAGGCAGGCGTATATTTCCGCGGCGGTAAAACGCGCCGCCTGTTTAAGCAGGCGGGCAGGGCTTATGTGGCTTGGCAGAGCGGCGCTGACTATGCACAGCGTCTTACACGCGTCAAGAAGTCCTTCCTGCGGCCGTATAAACGCCGGCAGAATCCTTCCAATACGCACATTCCGCATCTTGCCGCCCTGTTTCGCCAGGCGAATGAGCCCCCGCAGCTGGTCGTCAATAATAGCGCCGCCGCAGGCGGCGACAGTCTCCTCAATAGTCTTCAGCACCAGCTTTGCAGGCTCGCCGGTGTACAACACCAGCGGATACGGGCTGCTGAGCAGCAGCTCGACGCCGACAGGGTTTATGTGCACCCAGTCGCAACTTCTTTGGTGTCGTGCGGGCACGAAAAGCACCCGCTGTGCGAAATCCGGCAGCAGTTCTTCTTCCGGACTGCGCACAAGAAGCTTATTGGTGTTCTCGTAAAGCCGCTGCACCCGTATCGTATGCCGGGTTCCGGCGTGGGCCCAGGGCCACAACGACTCCAGATAGGCAAACGCCTCGCGGTACGTGAGACAGGGTATCACTGGCGGCATCTGCGACCAGCACAGACGCACAGCCGCCGCGTCCGACAGCAGCGCGAACAGCTCCGCAAACTTGCCGCGCTCTATCGGAAGCCGCCCTACGTGAACGAGGCCGATATAGTGGGAAGGAAAGCAGTCCCACAGCGCACAATTACTCATGCGTACCTCCTGCATATCTGTCTATGAATGCCTCCAGCTGCGGCAGTATTTCCACGCATAGCCGGCGGCACTCGTGCAGATAGTTGCACGTATATTTGTCGCCCAATATGCGAAAGCGATTCGCCATATTGAAGGCGAGCAGCAGCGCATCTTCGCAGATCGCCAGAATGGTGCGCAGCCTTTTGCAGATTCCGGTCACCGCACTTGGCGTTGACAGCAGCCTCATGCGCAGATGCTCTGCCATAGACTCTTCTGGAGGATCATCGGCCAGAGCAGCGCTCAAAAGGCGCACGAAACAACGAAAATCGCAGGTCGGGCTTACAAAATCCGGTCGCACCTTTTTGATCGCCGGCAGAGCGATCTCGGTCAGCCTTTCACCAGCGAGAGGGAAAGAGAACCTGACCTGAAGATAGGCTTTCTCCAGATCTTTGGCAAAGGCTGTGTGCTGCTGCCGACGTAACTGCTCCAGCTTTCTGCCGCGTAAACAGCGACCCGACGTTAACATCAGCATCAGCACGTTGTCGTAGACGTACCGGTTTACCTGATAACGGCAAACCTTGTGCTGGCTGCTGCGAATATCGGAGATCGGCGACGTCCTTATTACGCCCTGATATCTCGCGGCGGCGGTCGCGGAGAAACGCGATGGCCGGGGGATAACAACAGTTCCGTGCCGATGACACAGGCGCATAAGCGCCTCTGTATCATCCAGCGCGGATATTGGCACCGCGTAAGACTTTGTAGCGACAAAGTACAGTGTTGGAACCTTTGCCGACTCGCCGTATTCTGCAGCTACAGCTATTTTCTCCGGATCGCTGTGCAACTGCTGCAGCGCCAGATCTACCGTCTCGCGCAGCGGCAGCCCGTCATTTTGCGCCGGAGATGCTGTTACATATGTCCAGCCGGTTGCTTTGACGGTTTTCGGCTTTTTTGCCACGAACCGCCACAATTCCCGGCCTCGCCAATCTGTGCCGTGACACCACTTTTCCAGGAATTCGTCTGTGGTCACGTTTCTGCCTCCACGAACAACTTCTTCCAGTCGTTGCGCTGCTTGCCCTGGAGAGTATGCAGTAGCTGTTCGGTATCTTCCAGCGTGTCATACTCCACAGCGAAAGCGGGCAGACTGGTTTCCGTGAACCCCCTAGTGAACAGGGTCTCCATGTGTTGCGCCAGCTTCGTGGCGCGAGCAGCTGTCTCGCACATAGCCTGTGCCTTTGACGCGCGGTAAAACGTGAAAATCTCCCCACGCACCACGCTGCCCAGAACATTGCGATGCAAATGAATTAACAGCTCAGCTCTGCAAGGGAAACGGCTGGCCATTTTGTGCGTCATCTTGGCATCTATTGCGAGGTATAGCATGCTGGCAGGTAGCGAAACAGTTCGCCAGTTGTCATCCGAGCTGGGCAAAAGCTGTGACACGCGGTACCGCGTTTCTTCCAATGACGCGATGCGATCAGCGCTTAGCGCTGATTCCAGCAGTGTCAACACGAACAGCTTATACACTTTGGCATCGTTCGCGATACGAACGCTGTCGCGGGAAGCTCTGGCTACTCCAGCCGCGTATTTGCGGATATCGTCCGCTAGCGGAGCTGCTATAAATCGCTCCAGATCGCCCAATTGCCCTATCTGCACCTTGCCGCTTATGTTATCGCACCAGGACGGCCACAACAGCTTCCGCTGCAGCCTCTCCATGCGACGAGCGCAAAAGCGCAGATGCCGACGCCAGCGAGCAGTCGAAACAGCGTAGCGCATCAGCGCGAAACCCTCGCGATCCAGACACAGACGATCAGCATCGCTGCCGATGTCAAGCGGATGGACAGTTTCGTCTGAACGGATGCGCGGCAGCGCGGACAGAAGATCCAGCAGGATAGAGTCCTTGTTGACATCCCACGTCTGCTGCACTTCCGCCATCGCGTTTTCCGCATTCACCGTCTGTGCCATTTGTGCCAACGTGTCAGTAATAACGTCGGCAACAAATGCACGCAGCGGCATACGTTCCGAGTGTGCGGCGGGAAGAAGTCTGGCCGCGACTTCGGCAAGATATGCGGGAAGCGCAGCCAGCACTGTGCGCAGCTCGAATAGCTGCGTATGTACATCCATCAGCCGTTTTATCTCCTGCGTAAACCGCGAAAACAGGCTGATGTCCTCGCTGGAGAATGGAACGCGAACGAAGGCCGCTACGTTTGGAGGTACTCCCGGAACGTCTTCATGGCCAGGTAGCCGCAGAAACGTTCCTGTTACCCAGAACGCTTTCTCCGGCTCGCAAACAGCCTCGGGCGATATTCCTACTCGCGTTATAGCGGTGGCCGGGCTCTGCTCACGATATATGCCCGGCAGCGTTCGTATGTGCCGGGCAATATAGTCACCCCGCTTGATAGCGGCCTGCAGACAGTCGCGCAGGTCATCATACCGGAGAGCTGCGGCCAGGGCCGTTTCCGTGTTGCAGGTTATCCGCCGCGTTATTGCCGCGGCTGTGTGACGCAATACACTTGACAGTGCGATCATTTTCCTTTCCCTTCATATAAGCTTCCACTGCTGCTGCCACTAACTCCGGTGCAGCGTGTTCAAGCTGTTCCGGAGCAGCAGCCGCAACGAAAGCGTAGAACCAGCGCAGCAGCTGAGCTTGTGCGTCCAGCAGGCCAAAGTTGTCTCTTGTCAAAGAGACGACGCGAGCGGCCGATAGCAGGTCCGCGCTTATGTCTGCCGGGCAACAAGCCGCTGCCGGGCGACCGATCTCGTTGAAAGCCAATATCAGCTGATCCGGGACCGCCCCCAGATCATTGTCGGCACGTATCCCCATAGCCGTGCAGATAGCGTGCCATAGCTGAAACAGCTCTGCTGTTTTGTCGCTATCGCGCACTATCGCGGCTCCGAGCTTACCCGAATTGTAAAACAGCATGCCGCGCAGCAGCGCATTAATAGCGTGCAGAAGGATGTTCGCTGCAACAGCAAGCTGCGACTTTGCCGCTCTGACGACTTTATCCAAAATGCTCTTTGCGCGCTGGTACTTGCGCGCAGACTGCTTGTGCGGCAGAAGCAGCCACATGAAATCGCGCGCACCGAAGGCGAACAACGGTATAGTAACGCGCTGTATCCGCCGAATCTGCAGGGTGCTCAGGCACAAATTGCGCAGATGCTGGCACAAGTCGCCCGCTAGCTGCGCATCATACATGACCTGCAGAAATATCGGCTGCTGTGTATTCGCGGCCAGATCGATCGCGTTCCGGTAACGCGGCCACTCCTCCGTCAGCCTGAACAGCGACACGGGTATGACCGCGTAAGGGCTGACCATGAATACGGATATGCGCCGATTGCTGACCGCTTCCGAGGCAATGTGCGGGAACAGATGCCTCACTATCAGACAGGATACTGTTTCTGTGCCCTCGATAACGCGCGTGGAGCAGGATATGTCGCTGGGAAATGATTCCTGAAGAAACGCTGCTGCGTCGGATACGGAACAGCGCGGCAGCGTTGCCGCAGGAATATGCGCCGACGGATTACATGCGAGAACCATGCAAACATCCGCTGGCACCAGCGCATATATGTCGAACCAGAGCTGTGCACTGCCGACCGTGATCGCGCCCAGACGAACAAGGCTGCCAACATCTTCAGCCGTTGGCAGTTCCGGCCGCGACCACAGTTTCAGCCAGTGTTCGTGCGCTACGCGCATATCGTTCCCCTTTCAATATCTGGCGCAAACGCCACAGATACGGTATGACTTCTCGACGAAGCTCGATTGCGGCTTCGTCATTAGACCGCTCTGCCAGTCTATCGGAGAAGCGAATTATGCGACCCAGCAGGCAGGCGGCGTTTACGAGATGTGTTATATGCAACACACCCGTGTCAAGAACATCGTCGTGCATTGACGGCACCAGCGCGCGCAACAGCAGCTCCACACCAGCGCGTTTCTGCCTGCAACGGAGATCGTGGCTAAGCGGGGACAGGGCCAGCCTGCCCTCGTGCGCTATGCGCGGAACTGCGTGCACCAGCGCGCGTTCTACCATCGTCTGCGCCGAAGCGTACAGCATAATCAGAGTGCTCCGTCTAACATCCGCTATTGCCAGGCGCGTCTGGGCAGCATCCAGAGTATCGCGATAAGCCCATTGACACGCATAGATGCCGTGTAGCGGCAACTTGTACGTGTCAGCGCCGATGCCGTACAGCATCAGCGCACTACGCACCTGACTGGGCACGATGTTGCGCACATTGCGCCCCGGCCACCAGGTAACCGTGGGGCAGCGCCTTTCGATATAGCGCTGCTGTTCTGCCAGCGCCGCATATGCCTGCGACGCAGACACGAACAGAATGCCGTGCTGCTTGACCAGCCGAGCGATATCCTCCAGCGTGTGCTCGCCAGCCCACTGGACGTCTTCCAGCAATGGGCCAGGCAGCTGCAGCAGGCACGCAGCGGGCGGGTTCCGGTTATCTTTGCCCGGACGTGAGCAACAGGCCGCCACGCATTTGTGCTCGGCTTTCATGTTTGCCGACAGCTTCTTTGCTGTTTCCCGTACAGCTGTCAGCAGAGACTGGAAGTCGCCAGCCTGTCCGGGGTCCGATGAGAAGGTATCCACGATAATGAGATGCTGATTGTACGGATGCAGCGACTCCGGCAGCACCCGATACGGATGTTTATAGTCAGGAACACCATCAGGGATGCGACCATCAGTCGCATCCCACACAATAATGCCGTTGGTATCGGCCATACGTTCTCCTTACGGGCAAATCTCCGACAGCAGCTTGTCGACATCGACAGCGCTGTCGATCGCCCCGACTTTCTGCTCTATTGCGACCAGCAGATCTTCAACGCCGGTCGCGCACGAATACCGGTCGCTGGCCTCTCGCATAAAGAGCTCTATATTGCGACACTGTTGCGCCAATGCGCGCTCGCAGCGTTCGTCGGCCAACCGGGCGCGGTGTCTCAGGCGCGGAGGTAGCGAAAACGGAACATCTACGTCATACACGTCGCTGGATGACGCGGAAACATAGATGTTGCTGAACGGCTCATCTTTTTCGGAGGCCAGATCGTACAGCAGATGGCCGCGAAATCGCACGACCGGATCCCGATTCGAGCGCAGCGCTTCCAGCAGGTTAGCTTCCCGCACAAGCGCGTGCTCAGTACGGCAAGCTGAACTCAGATACGCTGGCACTGTCACGAAAAGAGGCGCGTCCTGCCGAACGCGAATGTGTTGACGAAGGCGCAGAGGCACGTGCAGATCCCAAACACGGGCCGCAGCTTCAACGACTGATCTTGTGCCCTCCAGTGTTCCCACGGAGAGCCGCAGCGTTGCGTACAAGACACGTCGCATCAGATCGTCCAGCGTTCGCGCAGCAAGTCGCATGGATCTGACCAGCTGCCTGCAGTGAGCGCCAAAGACAGACGCGTACGACAGCATCAAAAAGCTCTGACGATCCAGAAGCAGCGGTGTGCCGTTTTCATTGCGCACGGCCGTGACATGACCGCCGGCAGCCTGCCCGAATGGCCGCACTGATGCAGCCGAGATAATCTGCTGCACATCGAGATCTCTAAGCGCTTCGCGCAGCAGAACGGAAGGCGGCAGCTTGTCCGGCAGCACACGCAGAGTATGCTCCAGCAAACTGCGCACAGTCGCTTGCGATCTATGCGCAGCAGGCAGCGTATCGGCCAGAGCCGCATACACGCATGTCGTCATATGCGACGCCACGGCGGACAGGAAATGCTGTCTCTGCCGCGTGCGCCACAAACGATCACTGAACTGCCGCAATCGCTTAGCGGTGCCCGGAAATATGTCTTCCAGGTCGACCTGGACCAGGAAGAATATTGCCGTCGGCTCCATACTGAACACGCATAACGCCGGAGTCTTCTGCGTCTCAGAATGTTCCTCGGCCAGCGGAATTATCGAGCGCAACAGCGGCCGAGCACCAAGCAAGGCGTGCTCTCCGAACAGTTTGACCAGCCGTTGTACGCCAGGCAGCGACCGAATTTTGTCGCTGACGCCATCCCACAACGGGGTCAGGATTTTGGTATTTTCTTCATACAGAATGTCGTACACGCCATCTATGACATCCTTGCATGCGGAATCCGAAAAAGACGTCAGGTGCTCTATGGCTTGCTCTGAAATGCTCTCAGCGATACGAGAAATGATCATACTGTTACCTCCTTTTCGAAGTTGCAAAATAAAAGCGGCGAGGCGTTATCAGCGCCTCGCCGCCTGAGCATTCAAGCAGATCAGCTGTGCGGCGTCTTATCGAACGGCTTGTGCCGGTCGCTGAATACATTGGCCAGTCGCGCTGCTGCCAGTGCGATAACAGGCATAGCCAGCACCAGCGGTGCCGTGTTGCCGCACCACTCTATCATGAGGGCGACCGTAATCAACCACAGCGTGAAAACGGCGCCCAGCCACGGAGACAGACAGAATGGGCAGCTCAACAGTTGAGCCAGAAACCCGCTGCCTGCCTGCGCTTTAGCGCGCAGCGTGGCGAACAGCTCCCCGTGATGCCATATTTCTACGGCCTCCCACGTGGCAAGAGCTGCCACAATCGTAATCAGCCCTAGCGCTATCAGCCCTGTCAGCATATCTCACCCCCTAGTCATCGTCATCATCGCTCTCCAGTGTAACTATTGCATCCATCACAAAAACAGTGGCGTGATATGCCAGCCAGAAGCCGATAGCAGCTACCAGTATATTTCCGCTAAGAAGAATGGCGAAGCATATAACCCACGCTCCAATCATGAACAGGCTTGCGATTGCCGTACTATCATGTCCCATACGATACTGCTTCCTGAAGCAGCCATTCGTCGGTCCTTCCTCTATCGGCGCCGGCGGCTGCATCAGCAAGCAGAGACGGGCGCAGGAGCCGTCTCTGCAATGGAATGTGATGCAGGCGCAGACGTCCCGCCGGCAACCGAGGCACAAGCTGAGGACGAGCGTCAGCCAGCCCGTGACGCTTCAGGAATTCCACCGCCTTCCGTGACCTTTTCGTCATCGCGTCGCTCCTTGCGATATTGCTGCAGCCAGTTCCATCCGGCTGCAACGCCACGCGCCGCTGCACGCAGCGCCATTGCGCTGACGTATGCTGCTGCACGTAACGTTATTACGACAAGTAGAATGATATCGTATATCATTCCACATGTGTGATACGCGGTGTCGCGCAGTATGAGCGGCACACCGCTGTTAATCGTAAGGCGATCCTTCTGCGATTCCGCCGTTTCGACGGCGGATTCGGTATCATGTTCATTGTCAAGCATAGGTACCTCCTATGTCCAGCACCGTAGATGCGTACAGTGAAAAGGACACACCTACCGCGTGCATAAAGCGTGTCAGAGATCTGCTTGCCAAAGGCGGTTTTGCCAGCTACAAGCCGATCCTGCCGCTGATTTTCTCCCTTAACGGCCACCCGTTCACACTGGAACGGGTGGATAACGTCTCTCCGGGCTACTTCCCGTTCGAGACGTTTTACAGAACACGTCTGCCGCGACGAACGCTCTTCAAGACCGCACGACAGGTCAGCAAGAGCACCTCGCTGGCAGCCAGAGGCATACTGCACTCTCTTACGTGTCCCTACTTCAAGACACTGTACATTATGCCTCTGTATGAAATGGTTCGCCGGTTCAGCCAGAACTACGTCAAACCTTTCATCGAAACAAGCCCCGTAAAAGAGCTCCTTCTCGGTGATGAATCAATACAGTCGGTGCTGCAGCGCACATTCGCCAACCGCAGCATGATGATCTTCTCCTACGCGTTTCAGAACTGCGACAGGGTGCGCGGTATTTCGGCGAATAAGAACGCCTACGACGAGATACAGGACCTCGACAAGGACTTCATGCCGATCATACGGGAAACGCTATCCGGTTCTCCGTACGGTCTGCTGGAGGAAATGGCCGGCACGCCCAAGGGTCTTGAGAACACCGTTCAGGGTCTCTGGGAGCAGAGCAGCCAGGCTGAATGGGCTGTCAAGTGCACCCGCTGCGGGCATTGGAACATACCTGCACTGGGACACGATCTCGACAAGATGATCGGCCCGCACAGGGACGATCTGTCATTCGACAACCCGGGCGTTGTGTGCGCCCGCTGCCGTGAACCGCGCAGCATCTTCCCGCATACAGGACGATGGGTGCACGCCTACCCCGAGCGGCGATGGTCGTTCGCCGGCTATCATATTCCGCAGATCATACTGCCCATGCACTACGCCGATCCTGAGAAGTGGGGCACACTGCTGGGCAAACGCGAAGGAGCGGGTAACACTCCCATAAACGTCTTCTACAACGAAGTTCTCGGTGAATCGTACGATACGGGATCACGGCTTATAACCCTCACCGATCTGAAGAAAGCCTGCGTTCTTCCGTGGCCCAATCAGCTCAGCGAGGCTCTTGCCGCCTGCGATCTCGACAGTTACGTGGCCAGGGTTCTGGCCTGCGACTGGGGAGGAGGCGGCGAAGAGGAAATGTCGTTCACGGTTTATTCGGTTCTCGGTATGCGATCTGACGGGAAGATCGATGTCATCTTCGGGTACAGATCGCTGACGCCGCACGATCATGTGCGCGAAGCTCGCCTGGCTATAGGCCTGGCCAGCAAGTTCAAATGCCAGGCTATCGCCCACGACTACACGGGCGCCGGTGCGCTGCGCGAAACGCTGATCGTGCAGGCGGGTTATCCTCTGGGGCAGATAATACCCGTAGCCTATGTGCGAGCATCGGCAACTCTGCGGCCCATTCAGTTCAAAGCGGTCACAAAAGCCAATCCGCGCCCGCATTATCAGGTGGATAAAACCCGCACGCTGCAGCTGACCTGCAACCAGATCAAAAACGGTTGGATACGGTTTTTCCAGTGGGATTATCACGGTGTCGATGATACGGGGCTGGTATACGATTTTCTGGCCCTTGTGGACGAGAAAATAGACAGCCGTATCGGCAAGGATATCTATGTCATCGTTCGCGATCCGCACATGCGCGATGATTTCGCGCAGGCGGTCAATATCGGTTGTTGCGCGCTGTGGCACATGACCGACAAGTGGCCGGATCTGGCTGGTATAGCGCATCTGCGAGCGCCCGAGGAGCTGCTTACCGCCATTCAGCCTCCAGACAGAACGCCAATCACGGATCTGCTGTAGGCGGCTGCGTATCTTCGATCAGCAGCAGACTATCCTTTTCCTTCTCGGGAGGATTGAGCAGCATGGCGATTTCCAGCAGGCGCGTTTCGTAGTCGTGATGGACCTCGAAATCTCCCATGCTGGCATCGTGCATCATCTTGCGGATGAAGCCTGCCGTATCCCGCACTACTTCAGAGCGCGGCGCGATGAAGGCGAGCTGCTGCCCCTTATAGCGTATCTCACCCTCGTAATAGACATTACCAGAGGCTTTGTCGGTAACTTCGCGCAGCAAGCGCAAAGCGGCATTGGCGATACACACCGATGTGCCGTCGGAGTTTATTATCTCCCACTTATCGGCATAATCGCTCAGCTGTCGCCCCTCATAGCCGATAGTATGTACTTCACCGGGGTGCACGACCAGCTTTCTGCCCAGTGCGTCATAGAGCACTTCAGGCTGTATGCCGTCGGCCACGGTGTTTACGACCAGGCTGTACAACTGCCCTATGCTGTGACATGCTGCCCACTGGCGGAGAGCATCCTGCCACGGGACAGCTGTGTCCTTTATTCCGCTGATCAGCGCCGTGGTTGGCCTGGCCCGCAGATACAGCAGCATGTTTTCCGTCACAGGTGCTGCCGGAGCTTTGATGCTCACGCGGGCATTGCTTCGTATCGCTTCGTACAGGACGTCATGCGTCAGGTCAGACGCCCACACGATCACCGTCCGGTCGTACAGCGATTGCCAGTCGCAGGTGACCAGCGGAGGACGATACAGCCAGGCGACCAGCGGAAGCAGCTGCGTATCGCTGCGCAGGTGACGCATCTGCAGCTGCAGCGCCAGCAGCCAGTCGCCAACGGCTATGACGAACGGGCTGCTTATCGCCGTGTGCACGAATGCCAGGCCGGGCTCTTTCCACAACGGGTTGATGTCCGAGTAGTCGAAGGCGGGTTGTGCAGACAGGCCCGCCCGACGACACAGCTCATCGGTCAGCCGATTGCCGGTACGCCCCAGTACCACGAATGATCGGATGTGCCCCGGCATATTGTACAGAGGCACAAGCAGCACATCACGCCAGCGACTGCCTGGGAAGCGTATCTGCGCTCCCTGCTTGCGCATCCCCGGGTGGCCTCTGTACAAATGCTGCTCCATCTCGCGAGCAGTCATCGTGCCAAACAGCTGCCCGGGCCCGTCGTGCCATCTCCGACTGTCGAATTCTGCCCAGAGATGGTAATGGCGCATCAGGCCGCCCAGGCCTTCGCGCGACATTCTCTCCGGCAGATTGCTGCTGGCAACCTCCCACAACATCTGCAGCTGCTTTCTGTACGTGACGTATTCACGTACATAGCGGTCTGCTACCTCGCGGCGCAGTGCCTGCGGCGGCACCGCCGCGCCGTTGTTATGAAGATGTATAAGTGTAGCAAAGGCATCTGTTTGCCACACTTTGCCCGCCAGTTCCAGCATATCGCCGCGCTGACCGCAGGAACTGCACCAGTGCCAGCTGCCGCTCGTTGTGCTATCATTGTAGATAGTTAGCGTACGCGCCTTACACAGCGGGCAGGTCGTACGCAACGGCAGGGCGCCGTCGTAAGGCAGATTGAGCGCCTTAGCGATATGCGTCCACGGCACTAAGGCATTTATATTTACGTGAGGTCTACCCATGCTCGTTGATCATGTAGCCGACACGAATGGTGTCGAACTCCACGCCTTCGCTAAACTCTATGACTTTCCCGAGATGGTGAAAACGGCCGACTATCACAAGACATTCAAGCCGGAAGGGCTGCCGCCATCAGCTTATGCCGATGAGCGTCGCCGCCTCTTCCCTTGTCACACAGCCGCTTCCACCTGGCTCTCCGCTCTGTACTTTACCGAAAAACGCGGGGAATATCAGCCGCAGGAAGCCGCTCGGGTCGAGGCGAAGATCGACAAAGCCATAGATTTCTGGGACATTCGTCCCCTGGTAGACCGTATGCTTGCGCAGCACGCGGAGCTGCACAAGAACGCCGAGGACAGTCTGCCCGACGAAGATTTCGCCTACGTGTGGACCGATTCCACAGGCGAAAAGCACCGTCACTGGCGTCTTAAGAATGCTCTAGACGTGCGCAAAGCGGCAGAAGCGCTGTACAACTACCGCGATAGAATCCCGTTCAGAGAGCGCAACGCCATAGCCAATCGTATCCTGGAGAAGGCCGCGCAATATGGCGCCTATCTCAGCAAGTACGAGACCTTTATCGAA
>Ga0272448_1005779_pt1 | contig 13544 bp, 11 predicted proteins | sample YNPCB0191_FD_202220 | JGI IMG/M metagenome (GOLD analysis project Ga0272448, IMG submission 202220) | Hot spring sediment microbial communities from Yellowstone National Park, WY, United States - YNP-CB-019-1 | ecosystem: Environmental > Aquatic > Thermal springs > Hot (42-90C) > Sediment...
CTCCTGTCCGCCACCGAGGGATGTTGAATGCCCCCATCTGAGCATGTTCAGCTTGTCGATGGGCTGAGCTTGCCAGATACCCGGGCCTGATTGGGCGTCGCGTCCTGGAAAGGAGCCCGGAAGGATGAATACCAAAGCCACGCCGAAGTTTGCTGTCTTGGGGGCCGGTCACGGAGGTACTGCAATGGCCGGCCACCTGTCACTGATGGGGTTCGACGTTTCGCTGTACAACCGCGGCGAGGGCAGGCTCAAGGCCATTCAGTCTGCCGGCGGACTCGAGATTCTCTCGGACGGTCTCAGCTCCGTGCCCGACGGATTCGCCCGGCTGGACGTGGTCACCACGGACGCTCGCGAGGCCGTAGACGGACGAAACATCCTAATGGTCGTCGTGCCGGCAACTGCCCATCGCTTCATCGCAGAGCAGATCGCGCCCCACCTTTGCGACGGCCAGATTATCGTGCTCAATCCGGGCAGAACGGGCGGCGCGTTGGAGACGCTCAAAGTCGTTCGCGACTGCGGATGCAGAGCGGACATAGTATTGGCGGAAGCGCAGACGTTCATATATGCCAGCCGCTCTATGAACCCCGCACAGACGAGGATTTTCCGAGTCAAGAACAGCATCCCCGTTGCAGCGCTGCCTGCGCACCGCACGCCGGAGGTGGTGAATGCCCTTCGCACCGCATTCCCGCAGTTCGTGCCGGGCGACAACGTAATGAAGACCAGTCTCGACAACATCGGGGCAATCTTTCACCCTGCCGTGACTGTCCTCAACGCCGCCCGTATCGAGAGCACAAACGGCGAATTCGACTACTACACCGAGGGGATCACACCGGCGGTCTCATTCATTCTCGAGGCCATGGACAGAGAACGCATTGCGGTTGCCGAGGCCCTGGGCTTTCGAGCAATGTCGGCGCGTGAGTGGCTCTACATCGCATATGATGCCGCGGGGCGCACTCTTCATGAGGCGATGCGCGCGAATCGCGGCTACGACGGCATCAAGGCGCCCAAGACGGTCTATCACCGCTATATCAGCGAAGACGTTCCGATGAGTCTGGTCCCGATCAGCTCGCTCGGACAGCTCGTCGGAGTCCCGACTCCAACCATAGACGCAATCATACTCCTCGCCTCAACTCTGCACCAGGTGGACTACCGATCCCAGGGCAGGACCGCCGACAGTCTCGGACTTGCCGGGATGAACCTCAAGCAAATACGCCGCTTCATTCTTGACGGCGAGAACGGCGAAAGCCCGGATCGCAAGATGCCGAAGGAGGAACAGCCATGCCTGGAACAATAGTCGCGGGAGCTCTAGGAAACTGTGTTCACGTAGCCGGTGTCGCCGGCTTTCTTGCAATCGCCGAACAGCTTGGTTACAAGACTATCTTTCTCGGAGCAGCGGTGCCGCCGGAGAGATTCGCTGAAGTTGCAAGGAAGCATTCGGCGGACATCGTCGGAATCAGCTACAGGCTGACTCCGGAGGTCGGCAAAAGGCTTCTTGAGGACATCAGGCACACGTTTCGCGCAGACGCGATGAAGGGAGTGCGATTCGTGTTCGGCGGAACGCCGCCCATGTGCGAGATCGCCGCCAAAATGGGCTGGTTCGACCGGTGCTTCTCCGGCATGGAAAACCCCGACGAGGTATACGCATACCTGCGCGGCGACGCGGTTCGCGCCAACACACAGGACTTCGGCGAGACACTTATCGACCGTCTCGAAAAGAAGCACCCCTACCCGCTGCTCCGCCACCATTTCGGCCTGCCCAGCGTCGCCGATACAATCGAGGGCGTCCAACAGATCGCCGAGTCCGGGGTACTCGATGTCATATCCACCGCCCCCGATCAAAACGCTCAGGAATCGTTCTTCAGACCAGGCGAGATGAACCCGATGCTCAGCGGGGCTGGCGGGGTCCCGATCCGTGACGCAAGTGAGCTGACAGCCATCTACAACGCGAGCCGCCGAGGGAACTACCCTCTCATGCGCATCTACAGCGGAACACGCGACCTGCTGAGTTGGGCGGAACTTGCCCACAAGACGATCCACAACGCCTGGGCAGCCGTGCCGCTGTGCTGGTACAACGTGCTCGACGGCCGATCAAACCGTACCCCCGAAGATGCAATCCGCGAGAACCAGGCGTGCATGAGATGGCACGGACTCAGAGGCATCCCAGTGGAGGTAAACGAGCCTCACCACTGGGGTCTGCGCGATTCCCATGACGTCACGTCGGTGGTGGCGGCTTACCTGGCCGCCTACAACGCCAAGCAGATGGGCGTCAACCACTACGTGGCGCAATACATGTTCAACACGCCACCCGGCATCTCGCCCGAAATGGATATGGCAAAGGTGCAGGCGCAGATCGAGATGGTCGAAAGCCTTCATGGGTCCGACTTTTTCTCGTTCAGACAGGTCCGCGCGGGTCTGCTGCATCTGTCGCCGCAGGTCGATAAAGCCAAAGGCCAGCTCGCCGCATCGACCATGCTCGCCCTGGGCGTGATGCCGCACATAATTCACGTGGTCGGATACTGCGAGGGTGACCATGCGGCAAGTGCCGACGAAGTCATCGAAAGTTGCAACATAGTGCACGGCGTGCTGCGCAACTGCCTGGGCAAAGTGCATCACCTTATGACAAGCAATGCAATGCTTGAGCGCAAGAAGGAATTAATGGCGGAGGCCGAGGTGACGCTAAACGCAATTCGCGATCTCGGCGACGACAATGGAGACCCGCTCTGCAGCCCGCGTGTCCTGGCTCGCGCGATTGCGACCGGCATCCTGGACGCCCCGCACCTGAGGGGCAATCCTTTTGCAGCCGGCAAGCTCGTCACTCGCGTGATCGACGGCGCCGTCTACGCCGTTGACCCACAAAGCGGCCGAATTCTGACGGAACAGGAAAGATTGGCTCGAGACTGTTCAGTCTTATGCGACCGTCCACCCCACCACCCCTGACTGCGAAGCGCGTCGAAGGGCGGTCAAGGCTCCATTGCGATCGCAATGACGCATCTACCGAAACGACGCATTCGTGAGTTTTGAGTTCTTCTGACTTTTTGCGGGGATGTTTGCCACTGGACTAATACGCGTTAGTTATACTATAATGCAGAAAACCACCGCTGGGAGATCGTGCTCGATGAAAGAACTGCTGTTACTGCTCTCCTGCCTGCTTGCGGCATCGACCGTATCCGCAGGCCCTGTCAAGATTGGCATCGAAGAAGACCTGACGCTCACGTTCAACGGCGAGCGCTTCCTGCCGCTTGGAGTGGCGCCCGGCCCGCCGTCCGATTTCAAGACCCCTGACGGCGGCAACGGCTGGAAGGAGCTCGTCGACGGAGGCATTAACTACTTCCGCTCCGGCCCCAATGAGAACAACTGGGACGACGCGACGATGAAGAAGTTCGAGGCCGATGTCGCGGCGGCTGAGGCCGTCGGCGGAATCGGCGCGTGGGCATTCCTTCGCGAACTCAGCAACCTCGAACCCAGCCATCCCGAGCGCGAGGCCATGCTGCGCAAGATTATCAACAAGTATAAAGACCGCCCCGGCGTGTTCTTCTGGAAGAATGAGGACGAGCCCGCTTGGGGCAAGAAAAGCCCTGAAGGGCTCGCAAGAGGCTACAAGGTCATCAAGGAACTCGACCCGGACCGGCCCGTGATCACAATCCACGCTCCGCGAAATACAATCGAAGAGCTGCGGCGGTATAACGATTCCTGCGACATCAGCGGCGCCGACATTTATCCTGTCAGCGTTCCGATGGGTAAGAACTCGCACCTGCCCAACAAGAACATAAGCGTTGTCGGCGACTACACCAAGCGCATGATCGAGGTCGTCAACGGCAAGAAGCCGGTGTTTATGGTGCTCGGCGTCACCTGGAGCGGCGTCGATCCCAAACGCGGCAACGTACTTGTCCGGCCCACCTTCGAACAGATGCGCTACATGACGTATCAGGCATTCATCTGCGGCGCGAAGGGCATTCACTGGTTCGGCTTTCCCGGCGCGCTCAGCGACAAGGACAAGCCCTACGGATGGAACTGGACGTATTGGTACGACATCATGAAGCCCCTACTTTCGGAGTTCAAGAAAGGAACCGAACTCAACCGAGTGCTAATCGCGCCCAAGAACGATCTGACTCTTAAGATCCAAGGCGCAAAAGACGTCGAGTACCTCGCCCGAAAGGTCGATGGCAAGATTTACGTGCTCGCCGCAAGGCGGGAAAGCCCGGAGTCGCAGGTGAAGCTTTGCGGCCTAGGTGTCACCGGCACGGCCGACGTCATGTTCGAGAACCGCAGTGTTCCCGTCATCGACGGCGTGATCACCGACACGTTCAAACCCAACGCAGTACACGTCTATCGCGTCACGCCGGCCTCGCAGTGAGGCGGGCAGTGCGTAATCCCGTTTCGGGTTTTCTCGTAGGCAGCGCCGGATGGCAGGGCACGCCTCACGCCGAGGCAATCCCTGCCGTCCGGGCAGCCGGATTCGGCGGCGTCGAGATACTCTCCAAGCCCGGCCACTTCGAGCCGGATAACCCCGCGCACGTCACGGAGGTGACAACTGCACTCGCCGACTGGCCCGATGCAACCGTGACCTTCCACGCCCCGTTCCATACGGCCGATCTTGCAGCAACCGACTCCGAAGCGTGGGAAAGCGACGTCGCTCAGGTTTCGCGTGCTCTCAGGGCAGCGTCCACATTCGGCGCGCGTGCCGCCGTCATCCACACCCGCGGGCACGGCAAGGGCATGGACTGGAGCGACGCCAACTTCGCCGCGTTTCGCCGGGCGCTCGATCTGCTGCTGCCTGTCGCAGTGGAGTGCCGCATGAAGCTGGCGGTTGAGAACCTACCGCCGCGGCGCTTCACCGCCGAACCGGAGGAACTGCTTCGCCTGCTGGACGGCTATCCGGCGGATGCGATCGGAGTGTGCTTTGACACCGGCCATGCACACAACACCGGCGAACTCATTGCTATGGCCGGCGTTCTCGCCAAACGGAGCTATGTCACGCACATCCACGACAACCACGGCGAGGGGAGGGATGAACACATTGTCCCCGGACAGGGCACCATTCCATGGCGCGAACTGGCCGAGACACTCTTGTCGAGCGGTTTTCGTGGGCATTGTGTGCTCGAGGTAGTCGCGAAGGAAAATCTGCCGCTGCTCCTGAAGTCCTTAAAAGACGCGATCGTCCAGACAGGGCTTTGCGCGCTCACAGGAGCCTGACACAGTGAATCATTGCCGTTTGAGAGTCCTTTGCTGCAACGTCCGCAAGAACGTGCCCGACGACGCCCTCACGGGCAATGCCTGGGAGTCCCGTCGGGACCTTTGCGCCGACGTTCTAGCCGAGCAGCAGCCGGATGTCATCTGTCTGCAGGAGTGTTTCAACGAACACTTCACCTACCTGCGTTCCCGCCTGCCGGAATTCGACACCTACGGCTTGTCGAACACCTTCAAGGAATACAACCCCTGCAACGCCGTCTTCTTCGCCCGCCGCCGGTTCGAACTGATCACTGCGGGAGGGTTCTGGCTGTCGGAGACGCCGCATATCCCCGGCTCGAAGTCTTGGGAATCCGCAAGCGTTCGCTTTGCCAACTGGGTCCAACTCAGAGACCACGGCTCCGAGTGCGAGTTTCGCGTCACCAACACCCATCTGGACCATGTCAGTCAGACAGCGCGCGAGAACCAGGCCCGGCTCATCATCGAGTATGCCAACGCCCTCCCAGATGACCTTCCGCACCTGCTCACCGCCGACTTCAACGCCGACATGTCCAACCCCGCCATCGACATCATCAAGGCCGGAGGCTGGCTGGATACGCATATCGTGATCCACGGCCATGCGGATCCGGGCTTCACATTCCACGCTTTTCTAGGCCCGCGCTTCCCCGAGTCCAGGCCGCCTGAAAATGTCAAGGGCAAGATCGATTTCATATTCTGCAGGGGGCCAATCAGACCGCTCGCCGCGGACATCATCCGCAACAGCCGCAACGGCCACTACCCTAGCGACCATTACTTCCTGTCCGCCGACGTGGAGCTCTGACAATGCCCCAGCCGCGCTCGATCGACGAACCCGCGCGAAACGTCCCTGTCAGCTCGGAAGTGGATGTATTGGTTGTCGGAGGCGGCCCATCGGGCATCATCGCAGCGCTCGCGGCGTCTCAGGAGGGAGCAAGGGTCGCGCTGATCGAAAAGCGCGGGTTCGTCGGAGGCAATCTTACTATCGGTCTGCCGATACTCGGGTTTCTAAGCCAACGCGGCGAGCAGATCATCAAGGGGCTGCCGCAGCGATTCATCGATCGCCTCCGCGAGATCGACGCGGCCGGGCCGCATCAGCCGTGTCCACTCCATGTCAGCATCACGCTCATCGAGCCAGACGCAGTCAATCCGTCCGCGTTCGCGATGCTGACAGAGGCCGGGGTGGAAATCACGCTCGATGCGTTCTGCGCAGGGGTCATAATGGACGGTGCCTGCCTGCGCGGAGTTATCATCGAGACAAAGTCGGGCCGACACGCGATGCTAACTAAAGTGGCTATCGACTGCACCGGCGACGCCGACGTGGCCTTTCGCGCGGGCGCGCGATGCGAGAAGGGCGATGAGCACGGCAGAATGCAACCCGCCACCCTCATGTTCCGCATGTCCGGCGTCGATACCGAGAAGCTGCGATCGAGCTTGGCCGTCAACCCGGATACCTACGACGTCGATTACATCTCACCCGACTACTTCGCCCACAACCGCCGCTTCGTCGTGGTCGGCCTGCGCAATCTGATCGCCAAAGTCCGCGCCGACGGCCTGTCGATCCCAACCGACCGAACAATCCTTATCACCGCCCTGCGTGACGGCGACGTCTGGGTCAACATGACGCGCGTCAAGGGCGTCGACGGCACGGACCCGCGCAGCCTCACGTCCGGCACCATCGCCGCCGCCGGGCAGATCGAGCACATACGGCGCTATCTGGTCTCCTATGTTCCGGGCTTCGGCAATGCGTCAGTAAGCGCAGTAGCCCCGTTCTTGGGCATTCGCGAAACGCGGCGCATCGTCGGCCAATATGTGCTCACGCGTGAAGACATCCTCGGCTGCGGGCGGTTCGACGATGCAGTCGCGGTCGGCAGCTATCCGATCGATTTACACCGACCCGGCGACTACGGGTGTACGCTCGAATGGTGCGGCGACTGTTACGAGATTCCATATCGCGCGCTGGTTCCGCAAGGCGTCGACAACCTGCTGGTTGCGGGGCGGTGCATCTCGACCACGCATGAAGCCATGGCGGCGATAAGGGTGATGTCCACCTGCATGGCGATGGGCGAAGCCGCGGGCCGCGCGGCTGCCATGGCTGCCTGCAAGAGCATCACGCCGTTTGCGATAGACGTGTCCGCTCTTCGGGACCGACTCCGCGCCCGCGGCGCTTTTGTAAGATGACGGACATGATGGCTATGATGACTATGTTGGTCATGTTGGTCCGGCACATCCATGTGCCGGACCTGCGTTCCGTGGACATCCATGTCTGCATCCGCGGGGTCTGTCACCCCGCCACAGACGAGAGGAGTTGAAAATGAAGATGATGTTCCTGACTGCAGCACTTATCGTAATGGCGGCGGCGATATGCGCCGCTGAACCCGACTCGCTCGCCACGGCAACGGTCACCGCCTTCGGTGCGAAGGCCGACGGCAAGACCGACGACACCGCCGCATTCCAGAAGGCGCTTGATTCCGTAGCCAGCAAAGGTGGGATCGTGCTCGCGCCGGCCGGAACATATGTGATAGCGGGCTCGCTGGTCGTCCCCCAGGGCGTCACACTTCGAGGCGTCTGGGAAGCTCCGCACCACGCCGACATCGGCAAGGGAACGATCATCTATGCCACCGGCGGCGCGGGTGATGAGAATGGAACGCCGCTTGTGTCGTTGAACCAGAGCAGTTGCGTCAAGGGCATCACGTTTTTCTACCCCGAGCAGGACATCGACAACGTCAAGCCGTATCCGTGGACAATCCGCGGCAGCGGAATGCACTGCAGCGTGATCGACGTCACGCTCGTAAACTCATACAAGGGCATCGACTTCGGCACGAATTGGAACGAGCTGCACTACATCAGCAACGTGTTCGGCTGTCCGCTCAAGGTCGGAATCTACGTCAACCAGACGACCGACATCGGCCGCATCGAAAACGTTCACTTCAACCCACATTCCTGGGGCCGGGCCGCGTATCCCAACGCCCCGACCGGCGCGAAGTGGCAGAAGCTGGTAGATTACCTGCCCCAAAACCTCATCGGTTTCGAGATCGGCAAGACCGACTGGGAGTATATGAACAACTGCTTTGTGATCTTTCCCAAGATCGGCTATCACTTTGTCGCGACGCCGCAGGGCGAGCCGAACGCGGTTCTCACTCAATGCGGCTCGGACATCTGCCCGGTCGCCGTCCAGGTGGACGCCTCGCAGGGCCATGCTGGGATTGCGTTTTCAAACAGCCAGTTCATGGCGACAGTCGTCGTCGGCCCGAACAACAACGGCCCGGTGAAGTTTGCCAACTGCGGTTTCTGGCCAATAGCTTCCACCGACAATCAGGCCGTCATCGAGGGCAGGGGCACGGTTACGTTCACGTCCTGCCATTTCTCCGGCTGGGCCGGCAAAGACCCAAAGGCGGCGGCAATACTGCTTAAGAGTGGCTCACTAATTGTCAGCGGCTGTGAGTTTCTGGACGCGGGCAAGACTCAGGTCGAGATCGGCCCCGGCGCGAACTCCGCCGCCATCTTCGGCTGCCGATTCAGAGGCGGGGAGAGGATCCTCAACAACGCCGCGGCATCGGCCAAGGTGCAGACGGGTCTCAATGTCGATTAGGAGACCGCAATGCGAATGCTTATACTGACCGCGACGTTCATTCTGGCCGCCGCGAGCGAGGGCGCGGCAACCTACTACGTGAGCGCGAGCGGCAAAGATGCCAACGACGGCCTTTCGCCCCGGTCCGCGTGGCAGACGCTCGACCGCGTGAACTCGGCTGCCCTCAAACCGGGCGATTGCGTACTGTTCAGAAGAGGCGATGTGTTCCGAGGACAGCTTTGGCCGGTCAGCGGAGACGTAACCGGTCCGATCGCCTACGGCGCATACGGCAGAGGGGCCAAGCCCCGCATCTAAGGCTCAGTTCAGTGCAATGCCGAATCCGACTGGCACAACATTGGCGGCAACATCTGGCAGACCGAGGGCATCCCCGTAGACGTCGGCAACATCATCTTCGACGACGAAAAAGCCGTCGGCATCAAGGTCTGGACTCTCAAGGACGTGGACGGCCCCCGCAAGTTCTACTATGATGGGGGCAAGTCCGCGCTCGTCCTCTACTGCGAGGAAAATCCCGCCAAGCGCTACTCCAGCATCGAATGCGCGCTCAAGAAGTTCATCATCGACGAAAGCAACCGCAGCTACGTGACCTGCATCGAACTGCACAACGATTGGTCCGCCGCGCTCACGCTGGACAACAACTGCTACTATCAGGCGTCGGGCACCATGATGCGCTGGCTTTCGGACCGCTTCACGATGGAGCAGTTCGCGGCCTACCAATCCAAAACCGGTAAGGACCTACATTCCATGACGGCAGACCCGCGATTCGCCGATCTCAGGCGCCTCGACTTCCGACCCGCCGCCGACAGCCCGGTTTGCCGACTTGCCGAGGGGAGCTTCGCGGGTGCGCTGCCGTGCGCGAACTGTGCGGCCAGATGAACGGCTGCGGCGCACAATCAATCAAAAAGGGCGCCCGATGCGAAGCATCGGACGCCCTCAGGTTCACTGCTCTGGCGTGAATTCTACCAGCGGCGACCGCCGCCGCCGTAGCCTCCGCCGCCGCGACTGCCGCCGCGCTCGGTTCTCGGTCTGGCTTCGTTGACTGTCAGGGTTCTGCCGCCGACTTCCTTGCCGTTGACAGCCTGTATAGCTGCCGCCATGTTCTCCTCGGGGATTTCCACGAATCCGAATCCCTTGTCTCCGATGATCCTCACGTCAGCGATCGGGCCGTGCGGCTCGAAGAGAGCGCGAATGTCGCTCTCTGAAGTGTTGTAGGACATGTTGCCCACGTAGAGTGATTTGTTGGCCAATTTGATGCCACCCTTCGAATGATTTGAGATTTGCAACGGAGACACGAGGCACAATTGCCACTGACGGGGAATTCGATCAGTCGTAGAAGATAGTGCAATCCACGGGGGTGACGAAAGCAAACCGGTGCCAAACGTTGTATATCACATTATCATTATAGGCGCTCGTTTGCGTTAGCGCAAGTGGTTTCACGAACTTTTTACGGAATATTTACATGCTGCGGCATCAACAAGCCGCAAGTGCCCACCAGCGACCCGAAGAAATGCATTGCCGCCGCTTGGCGGCTCCCTGGGACACGCAGCTTCATCCGGCAGAAATGCAAGTTTCCTAGCAATTGGCGACGACCGCCGACGTAAGTTTCAGCGGGCGGGCCGGCGACTTGACACCCAATCACCTGCGTGGCATACTGCGGTTAGTGGAGGCTTTGGATTATCGTGCGAAGCCTCAGAGACGGCAACCTGCCGCGCGCACTGGCCGGGGTCGGCGGTCCGAGGAGATGCTTGTGAACAGAGTCGTGGGTGGAATTCTGGCCACGGTGCTGCTGATGATGGCAAGGCCGGTCTCGCACGCAGCGAGAATGGCAGTTACCGCCGATGAGATTACCACGTGGACGCGCTACACCGTCCCGCTGCCGAAATCGATACAGATACTCGGCAAGGTGCAGGTGGATTGCGACCGGGTCGCCATTGTCCTTCCCGCAAGCTCGGACATCAAGGTGCCGCAGGCAAGGAAGGAATTGCGGCAGGCGCTCGGGCTTCCCGAGACGGGCGATGACCCCTCGAACCCTGCGTTCACGATAACGCTGCAACTGGGCGGGAGCGAATCCAGCGGTCTTTCCGCGCTTGCCAACTCCGACCAGGCCTATAAGATACTGCCCGAGGCCGGTGACACGGGCCTGCGGCTGGTGGCGCTGCAGCCCGCAGGACTCTACTACGCCGCCAAAACGCTCGTGCAGATGCTGCCGTGGCGCGTGAGCGGCGGAAGCGTTCAGATCCCCATCGTTCAGGTTCTGGACTGGCCCGACATCGCGGATCGCGGGCTGTGGGGATGCGATCATTTCCTATGGCTCAAGTGGATGGGCGACCGCAAGATGAACATCGGCGAGCAGATATCCGCGCGCGAAGTCCGCAGCGACCTCCGCGGCTACTCCTATCTCAAGCCCGGCCGCGAGACGATGGTGACCGAAGGACCATTCTACGGAGTCAAGCCCGTGCCGGTGACCCTGCACCTGGAGCAGGTCTACAGCACCGGCCTCTTCACATACTACCCGCAGGTTATAGGAGTAGGAGGACAATACGGCTGCATTTGCTATTCCAACGGCGCGTTCACGCACGTGCTCGCCGACTGGCTGGTGGACCTTGCAAGCCTGCCCTACGTCGACGGAGTTGACGTCTGGATGGCCGAGAATCTGCACGGCCTGGGCGGATGCCACTGCGCGCAGTGCAGTCTCTGGAACCGGAACGTGCTGGAGGCAAACACCATAGTTGTCGCCTGGAACGAAGCCAAGGCAAGACTTGGCCGCTACGTCAACCTGTGGATACTCACGTCCGAGGAGACTTACTCAAGCAACACTCAGGTATTTGCCGCCGTGCCGAGTGATGTCAGGATCTGGTACTACCACAGCCTCTACACCTATATCACGGGCAGAAACGAGATGATCCCAAGCAACGTCGAGAACGTCGCCAACAGCGGGCGGTACGCAGGGGTGTGCCCATTGATCTCCTCCACCGGCAGGCAGCCGTTCAGCAGCGCGGAGTTCATCAAGTATCGAATGAATGAGTTCGCAAGCAAGAAGCTGAGCGGCGTGCTTGGCTACGCCGTTCCGCCACCGCTCGTCAAATTCGTCGGCTACAACGTGGAGGCAGAGGCGGAGTGGTCGTGGAACTCGGCGGGGCGCAGCGCGCACGAGTTCGCCGCGTCTTACGCGGTGCGCAAGGGCTACCCCGACCCGGAGACATTCGCGAACTGGGCCGACGCGATCGGTAAGCTGGAGCTGGACCTGTATGGCTCGGATTGGCCGACGGGTGAGGGCAGGCACTACCCCGGCTATGTGGCCGAGCTGTTGCAGAACGGAACACTTCCGCCCCTCGGCACGACGTATCCGGGGTTTCGAGGCCCGTGGGGCGAGTTTCACTCGGCACAGCAGTTCGACGACGATGTCGTCCTCGCCTGCAAGGCGCTGGCGCTGGCCAAGAAGATGGGCATCGAGGAGTACTACCGCGAGAGCCTGTATGTGGACGGCCTTATCAAGGCTCTCAGGGCGCTCTACAAGCTCAAGAGCCTGGTAGTGGGAGGGACAGTCAGTCAGCAGAACCGCGAGACCGCCCGCTATCACTTCGGGGTCTACATAAACAGCCTGAAACAGTCCATCGACGCGGTGCGGGACTGGTGCGTGGCTGTAAACGGCGAATCCGACACCGTGCAGTCCACTGTTGACACGCTCAACCACTGCATTTACGGAGAATCCGGCACCACCAACCCGGGCATGCTCCAGGTGGCGTCCGCTTGCGGGTGCACGCCCACTATGCCGTATAAGGGCGCAACTGCGGTGACCATAGCCGACGCAAAGCGGCTCGGCGCGGGCGCGATGGTCAGCCTCTACGGCGACGTTGTGACCGGAGGGTTCGGCAGCACGTGCTTCCTGGAGTGCCCGGATCGGTCGTGCGCGATTCGAATGCTCTCACCGGGGAGCGCGCCCGCTTCAGCACCTGCCGCGGTATTCGGTACCGTCGCCAGTGCAAACGGAGAGCTGCTCGTAAATGCCGAGCTGATTCAGTCCGTCGGCCCGACCGAGCCGGTGGCGCCGGTTCTGATGCCGCTAGGCAGCCTGGGCGGCGGCGCGTTCGGCGAACAGCCGGCCGTTATGGAATACCGGTCCGGCGGCACGGCTGTTCCCGCCGTCGGCCTAAACAACCTGGGGCTGCTTGTAAGGGTTGCCGGGACAGTCACGTTCGTTGGATCCGATTACTTCTACATTGACGACGGCAGCCGCTGCAACGACGGATCGGGGCACACGGGCGTCAGGGTCGTGTGCGCGGACGCGGCCTGGCAAAAGCCGGCGGTCGGCGACTTCGTGACAGTCCAGGGCATGAGCAGCACGTATTTCGAACGCGGTCAGACGTGGCGTGCCCTTTACGTTCCCAGCTCAGCCAACATCGCGACCGTGCCGGTGTCCGTGGAGATCATAATCGACGAAGACCAAGCCGCGTTTACCGGCGACTGGACCTACGCCACCGGCGGCGGCGCATATAACGACGACTACAAATACGCCGCGACATCGACGGTCGAAAACGCAACAGCGCGCTGGACGCCCAACATTACGCGGCCCGGCAACTACGACGTCTACGTGATGTACAGCCAGGACGCCGGGCACACCACCCACGCGGCCTATACCATTAGCTGTTTCGACGGACAGCATACATATACCGTGAACCAGAGGTCCGGCGGCGGCACGTGGCATCTGTTGGGCAGGCATCTCTTCGCGGCCGGCGGTGCGGGCTATGTGCAA
>Ga0272448_1005780_pt1 | contig 13542 bp, 13 predicted proteins | sample YNPCB0191_FD_202220 | JGI IMG/M metagenome (GOLD analysis project Ga0272448, IMG submission 202220) | Hot spring sediment microbial communities from Yellowstone National Park, WY, United States - YNP-CB-019-1 | ecosystem: Environmental > Aquatic > Thermal springs > Hot (42-90C) > Sediment...
TTGTAAGGAGCTCGATGATATCCTGGGGTGTTATCATGCTTTCTGCAAAGCTTATTTTGTTGTAGTAGAGCACCCTCTTCAGTTCATCCCTCATCCATAGGGCGGCAAATTCTGGGTCTATTGACGCTGCAACCTCTTCGAATGCGTCTGCAAGCTCCAGCTCTGATGTGAGGACCCGGGCATCCTCCTCCCTCAGGCCGTACTCCTCCATGAAACGCTTCACCTTCAGGTGGGGTGCTTCAGGTATAATCTCCCTTATGCCCTCAACAGCATCATCAGTGAACTGCATTGGTGGAAGGTCAGGGTCAGGTATGTACCTGTAGTCCTCTGCCTCCTCCTTGAGCCTCATTGAAACCGTTATCATCTGTGACTCAAGAAAGGCCCTTGTTTCCTGTTTAACCTCAACACCCCTCTTCAGGAGGTTCTTCTGTCTTACCATCTCAAATTTCAGGGCCTTATAGGCGCCCTTAATTGAGTTTATGTTCTTTATTTCAACCCTCTTACCACCCTCAAGGGATATGTTGACGTCTGCCCTCATGGTACCCTCACCACGGGCACAGCCACTGTACTCGAGGACCCTTATGAGTTCCCTGAGGAAGTTCCTGGCCTCCTCAGGGGAGTTCATGTCGGGTTCTGTGACTATCTCAATGAGGGGTATCCCTGACCTGTTGAAGTCCACTGTCCCCTGATCGGGCCTGTACTGGCCAGGATCCTCCTCGATGTGGACCTCCCTTATCCTGACACCGTTTAGCTCACCCTCAAGGCCCACGGGTACGGATGTCCTCTGATAACCCGAGGGGAGGTCAGGGTAGTTGTAGTGCTTACGCATGAAGTAGGTGATCTCAGGGTTTATCCTGCAATCGAGCATGAGGGCAATTTTAATCGCACCTTCAAGGGCGCTCCTGTTTGGAGGGTATGGTTTGGCTCCGGGCTGGTTGAGGCAGACCGGGCATATGTTGGTGTTTGGTGGGGCGTCCTGGTAGTCTGTGGGGCACCTGCAGAAGAGCTTTGATCTGGTGTCAAGCTGAACATGAATTTCAAGACCACATTTCATCTTAATGTTTATTCCTCCCTTTTCATGATCCGGTGAACTTCAGAGTTATATTATTATCATCATTTACTTAAAGCAATTTAAGATTTTTCAGACACCCCTCAACGTATCTTTCTATGAAGGGGTCAAGTTCAGGGTAGGACCTCCCATTCATGAGTCTCTCAAGGTCTGTGAATGTACCGCTGAGTCTTCTTCCAGCCCAGTGGACCTCATCCTCAACACGCCTCCCATAAGCTGTGCCGAACATCTTGAAGAGGGGGAACTTGGTTATCCCGTTGGCTCCGCCGAGGACCAGGGGCCCTATACTGCCAAGGTTATCTATCCAGGTACCTGTTATGATTTCAAGCTCCGGAAACTCTATGCGTGTAGCCGCCACCGTCCCTGCATAGTAGAGGGTGGATGGCTGGGGCTGGTTTTCAAAGGGGGTGCCCTCATGGGGGTTAAGGGCATAGAAGGTGACGCGATCTATTTTCAGGTCCCTTATGAATTCAAAGAGGTGTGTGAGGTCTTCGGGTGTTTCCCCGAGTCCAAGGATTATGGTTATACCCTTCCTGAACCCGAGTTCATCTGCTTTTTCCAGCATTGAGATTATGTCTTCCCGTGGCTTGCTTGGGCATAGCCTTCTCTGAAGCTCGGGCCTTGCAACCTCAAGGGCCCCTGTTATACCGGCAACCTCTGACCCGTAGATCTCCAGTTCAGATGTTATGCCTGTGTTGAGCCATACAGGGGCGTCTGTTATGTCCCTTATCCTCTCAGCGATACTCTTTATTTCCATTCCAGAGAAGGAGCCATAACCCCCTGAAAGGAACTCTATGTTCCATCCGATCCTTCTACAGATCTCTGCCTCTGCCAGTATGGCGTTTACGTTTCTCCTGGCCATTGAAGGATCCTTTATCCTGGGCTTCTGGGTGCTCATGTAGCAGAAGGCACAGTCACCCCTTTCACACCACCAGGATAGAAAAACAGCCCTCTCGAGGCTTATCATGTCACCATGTTTTTTCAGGGTTATCTTTCCAGCCTTCTCTATGAGTTCGAGGATGTTTCTTTCCTTCAACGATTCTATAACATTCATATGTAACACTTGAATAAGATGATAAGTGAAGTCCTTTGGTTGTGGAACTTTGTCTACCGGTCAACTCTATGATACCACATCTACTGCAGAATACTTTATAAAGTTTCATTGAGATAAACTTTGATGCTAACGAGGAGGTTGAAATGGTCTACTGCCCAAGATGTGGTGAGCGAAATCGTGAGGGTTCGAGGTTCTGCAGAAACTGTGGAACCCTCCTTGAGGAAAAACCCCTCAAATCCAGGTTCATTTCAGGAGAATTCAGGGAGACCCCGGTGAGGGAAGACCTGCGGGCGAAGCCCAGGGAAACTTCCAGGGGCGGATTTGAGTGGGATACTGTGATAATGGGCGCGGTCATCCTTGTGATCCTGACGGTCATTCTTGGCAGATTAATGGGTCTGCTGGGAGTCCTCGCAGCAGTACTCATAGTCCTCATCTATGTACCCTCGGCTGCGAGGAGAAAGTCCTCTGCACCGCTCCTGATCATCATGACAATCATAACTGCCGCCGCGGCATCGGCCCTCTTCGGTATCTGAGCACACCCTCATCATGTAGTGATGTCTGCAGAAGGGGACCATGAACCGAAAACTTTATATATGATGGGTATAAATCTAATTGTACGCCTTGGGATGTGCACCACAAACCACTGGTTTGTTGCAAGCAAGGGACTTGTACTTGGCAGGTGCCGCCGTAGCTCAGTAGGTAGAGCGTTCGGCTGTTAACCGATTGGTCACAGGTTCGAGCCCTGTCGGCGGCGTCATGGGCCCATAGCTTAGCCAGGTAGAGCGCCCGGCTCATAACCGGGCGGCCATGGGTTCGAATCCCATTGGGCCCACTTAATCGGTAATCAGAGGCTCCGGTAGTGTAGTCCGGCCAATCATTTCGGCCTTTCGAGCCGAAGACTCGGGTTCAAATCCCGGCCGGAGCATTCTTTACCTTTTACTGGATTATTCTTCATATTCATCATCATCGCTGCGGGGGTGCCCGAGCTGGCCAAAGGGGACAGGCTTAGGACCTGTTGGCGTAGGCCTACCAGGGTTCGAATCCCTGCCCCCGCACTGTGATATGATTCAACTGCCGGGGTGGGGTAGGTGGTTATCCTTCGGGACTGTGGATCCCGCGACTCGGGTTCAAATCTCGGCCCCGGCCCCATTCTCATCACTCATTTTCTCATCTAAACAGTGGCTGATTATTTCATAAAGGAAAACTATTTATTATCTCCCCCCTTAAGAGTATCTCAAAAATCCCTGGATGATCATATGATACGTATTGAGAGAACCTGCGCGTCCTTCAGAGCATCTGTAATTATTGATGGCACTGAAATCGGTGCCATGGAGGGGGTATACCTCACCCAGTGGTTCCTGAAAAACAGGTACCACTTCACAGGGACATTCATACGTTTCATACCATATGATGAGAGATTCAACCGCTCAGGCATAACCGTGGATATTCTACTCCATGATCAGAATCTCATCCTTAAGGATGCCCTCATTGACTGGCTCAATGAAACAGGGAGGGGAACCTTCAGGGCCCGGAGGATTGAGAGCCACATTTAGGGTGTTTCCATGGTCAAGAACGGAACACGTGGTGAGAGGGACCTTGTAAAGCTCCTCTGGGAAAAGGGATTTGCGGCTATGAGGGCACCGGCATCAGGGGGGGCAACAAAGAAACCTCTCCCTGATATAATTGCAGGCAACGGGGAGATATACCTTGCAATTGAAGTTAAAACCACATCCAGAGAAAGGATATATATTGATTCAGATAAGATTGGGGCCCTTGTGAGGTTCTCAGAGATCTTCGGTGCAAGGCCCTACATCGGGATAAAATTCAGGTACAGGGACTGGATCTTTCTCTCACCAGGCGACCTTGAACTGACACCGTCCTCCAACTACAGGCTTGACCTTGGTATCGCCCTGGAGAGGGGAAGGGACCTGGATGAAGTAACCGGCAACGACAGACAGACCCGCCTCAGATGACTGACCGCAAAGTTTAAATACTAATTCTAATATTAGTTACTTTATGCCAAGGTAGCTTAGTGGCGAAGCGGTGGACTGCAGATCCATTACACGTGAGTTCAAATCTCACCCTTGGCTTCAAATATTTTATATGCATGGGGTCATGGTGTAACCAGGCTATCATCTGGGACTCCAGTTGTCTTTGAAGAAAATGCGCGCTCTGACTACAGTATGATGACCAATTGGAGTACTGAGACAAGAGAAATCCTAGGATCTGGGTTCAAATCCCAGTGACCCCATCAACCCCCCTTTTTCTGAGGAATTTTTATGATCCAGAGATTTGGAGATATCATTGCAGTTGAAGGAACACTCTTTGATTCTAACATGTACATTCTGGGGGATACCATAGTCGACACCGGCACCGGCATGAACCCCGAAGCACTTCTGGCTAGAATTAGAGGTGCGGGGGTGGACCCCTCTGACATAAAACACATAGTGAACACCCACTGCCACTTTGACCACACAGGCGGTAACAGGCTCTTTGATGCTGATATATCCATACACAGCCTGGATGCAGATGCCCTCAGGGAGGGTGATGATACTAGGACTGTGGCCTACATGTTCTCGTCATCCATGGAGGCCATGGAAGTGGCCGTTGAACTGGGTGAAGGAGATTTTGTGGGTGACTTTGAGGTCATACACACACCTGGTCACACACCTGGATGCATATGCCTCTATGACGGCGAATCCCTCATCTCAGGGGACACGGTATTTGCTGATGGCGGTTTCGGAAGGGTTGATATTGGTGGTGACATTGCTGAGCTTTCAGATTCCATAAGGAGACTCAGAAAACTCGACATTGAGTATCTCTTCCCGGGCCATGGGCCATGGGTTGATAACGGGTCAAGGCACCTTGAACTGGCAGCATCTTTTCTCGGAGTTTAGCATCACATGCTTGTAGATTGCTTGTTTATATCCAGCAACCTTCTCAGTGCAATTCCCTCCAATTCAGAGCAGCAGATATTTTTTCATCAGATAAAGGACCATAGCCCGTCACATAAAAAGAAGAGGTTAGCTTTTCTCTGGCTCTGAGGTGGTGATCTCTTTTATCCTGTGAATTTTCTGGTGACCTCGTTCACAGCATCGGTCTTGACCAGCACGGATACCTTGGTACCCCTTTCAAGGATCATATCTGGCTGGGGTATTATGAGGTCACCGTTATTGTAGATGGCCACTATTATGTATTTATCGGTGGGGGAGACGTCACCAACCCTTTTGCCGACAACCTTGCTGCTCCTGATCTCCATGTCCAGGATCTCAGCATCCCCGTGCCCGAGGACTATCAGGTCAGCAACCTTTGGCCTTGTTATTAACTTCTCAAGGTAACCTGCAGCGGTCCGTTCAGGACTTATAACGTGGTCTATGCCAATCTTCTTGAAGGCATCTTCATGGTCAGGGTTGCTGACCCTTGCAATTATCTTGGGGATACTGTACTCCCTCACCAGTATGCAGCTGAGGAGGTTGGCCTCATCATTTCCTGTTGCAGCCACAAAGACATCTGCATTGGCTATGTTGGCCTCCTCAAGGGTCTTTATGTCTGTACCGTTCCCGCAGATTACAAGGGCGTCCAGCTCAACCGCAGCGTTTGCACAGAGTGTTTCATCGTTTTCTATGAGAGTAACATCATGTCCGTCTGATATGAGGAGGTTTGCAAGTGTTAATCCGACTCTTCCTCCACCCATTATAACAACATACATATCCACACCTTCTAAGTCAGGGCAAAATCAAGTTAACTTGTGTTTACTTGTGTTAAACCTCATCATTAATAAGGTTTTTCCAGTCAGGATAAGGGCCTAAAAACCCTAGATCAATTTTTTAAGGGCTGAACATCAGCTTGCCTTGAAGGCCTCAACAAATCCACGTATAAGCACAAGTACGGGGATTATCTCAAGCCTTCCAAGCCACATGCTCAGTATGAGGGCTATCTTGGGCACAGCTGGCAGCGTGAAACTGGTTATACCCATGCTGAGTCCAACATTTCCCTGGGCAGATGCGGCCTCAAAGAGTGAATTTAGGGGGTCATAGCCATAGACAACAAGTACGGACCATGTGAAGAAGAGGAGGACGAAGTATAGGCTTATATAGGAACCCGCCTCCCTTATCTCGGTGTCGCTCACTGACTTTCCTGATAGTTTCCTTGGGATAACTGATCCCTCAGGGGCGAGTATTCTCAGGATCTCCCAGTAAATCCCCTTGAGGACGGTTATCACCCGTATTATCTTGACTGCCCCCGTGGTTGAACCGGCGGCCATTCCTGTGAGCATACATATTATGAGAACAACCTTGAAGTATGCCGGCCATGCTACCATCTGGGATGGTGAACTTATGCTTGAACCTGTACAGCTAAGTGCAGATATAACATGGTAGATGGACTCCATGGGGGCAACACCCCCCACGTAGACTGCAAGGATGGTGAAGATGCTTATAAAGACCACGGTGGCCTGCAGCTGTATATCATGGATCACCCTGAAAAAGTTACCCTTCAGGAGCTGATAGTGAACAAGGAAACTCGTACCCCCCAGTATCATGAGGAGCATGGTTACAAGGTAAACGGCGGTGCTATGGTAGTATCCTATGTTCATATTCTTAATTGACATCCCACCGGTGGACAGATTTGTCAGGGTATTGTTGACTGCGTCAAAGAGCGGCATCCCTGTGATGCCGTAGAGGACAATACCAATGAGGGTATAGGTTATGTAGATCCACCAGATGGTTTTGACGGTATTTGCTATGCTTGGTTTTATTCTTTCATCTCTAGCTTCGGACTTGTAGAGACGTGATGCAGCGGTACCTGGCCTTATGAGTATGCCTATAACAACTATAACCACACCAAGACCGCCGATCCACTGCTCAAGACTTCTTAAAAAAAGTATTGATCTCGGGAGGGATTCTACATCGGAGAATATGGTGAGCCCGCTTCCTGTCCAGGCGGACATGTTCTCAAAGAATGCGTTTGTGAGGTCAATGCCGAGGGCAGACATCATTATAAGGCTCCCGATGATCCCTGCCCACAGCCATGCCAGGCATGCGACCATCATTCCATGCTTGAGGCGCACTGAACATTCCTCTGGCATGTATCTCTTGAGAACGGTTCCTGCGCCCAGAGAGATGGCTGCAGGTATAATGAAACTTTGCAGGTTACCCTCACCGTAGATGATGGCTATGAGGATGGGTAGCGCAACAACAAAACCCACGCCCTGCATTATTGTGCCAAGATACTTGCCAACTGTAAAAAGGTCCCTCTTTCCAATGTATCTCATAATACCAATATAAGAATGGGACCATTACAATATAAATTTTTAGAGACGATGCCTGAATATGCAGCAGATATCTATTTAATGTACTGACTGATACCAGATCAGGGCTTAAAATCAGTATATGATGTGGACAAATAACTTAAAAGTGGACCTGTGTCCTTTCCCTGAACTGAACTAAAAAATAAATTTCGATGAGTAGAAATCTACTCCAGAAATGTATACTTAAATCTATTCCACAACTTCAGCGAAAGCAAACTTGCGCCTGGTTGCACTTATCCTTATCTTGACCTCGTCGCCTACACCTGCACCAGGTACAAAAACAACAAAACCTTCAACACGGGCTATTCCATCGCCATCTCTGCCAAGGTCTTCAATCTTAACTTCGTACTCCTCACCCACATTCACCGGTGTGGAGTATGTTTCCTTCCTATAGTAGCTATCTCCAAACAATTCATCACATCCTTAAGTAGGGACACACAAGAATCAATTAATTAATTCAAACCAGAAACAGTAAGAAATAATCAATGACCATCATGCATCCCATACATACACTTAAGCATCATAGTATATAAATGTATGTGGAGTCATTAAGTACTATCACAGGGTGGTTTATTTGATCGGACTGATAGCTGATTCGCATGATAACCTTGAAGCAATAGGGAGGGCTGTTGATTACCTCAACAGGGAATCAGTAGACCTTGTTATACATGCAGGGGACCTCATATCCCCCTTCACGGCACCCGAATTCGCGAGACTTGAAATGAAATTTGAGGCGGTGTTCGGAAACAACGACGGGGAGAGGGATGGTCTCAGGAAGGCCTACAGTGGTCTAACAGAACTCTCAGACTTCAAGGTCCTCAGATTTGACGGCCTCCGCATAGCAGTTATCCATGGCCACGAGGTGGAGCTACTTGAATGTGTGATTGAGTCCGGTAGATATGACCTTGTTGTGACAGGGCACACCCATGAGAGGAGGTTCTCAGATTCAGGTACTCTGACCATAAACCCGGGGGAACTGTGCGGCTATCTCTCAGGTGAGAGGACGGCGGCCCTCCTTGACACCGACAGCATGGAATGTGAGTTTGTGAGTCTATGATGGAGCAGATTTAGGGCAGTAAAATACCCTTTAAGGAGAATCCTAATGGATAGGTATGTTGGTTTAAATGAAGCATAAGGGATCACTCTTAATAGTCATAGGAGTCGCGGCCCTCGCGGCGATGATACTTATAATCGGGCCCGGCGAGATTGAGGAAGCCCTAAGGAAGGCGGACCCCATCTATGTGGCCATGGCTGTGGCCCTGGAGTTCATCATACTCGCCCTTTTCACCATAAGGTGGTCAATAACAACTGGGGCGGTCTCAATAGATGTTGAAAAGAGGCACCTCTTCCCGATGCTACTTGTGGGCATGGCCATAAATAACCTCACACCCAGTGCAAGGGGCGGGGGAGAACCCGTGAGGGCCTACATACTTGGAAGGTATTCCAGGGCCTCCATGGAGTCAGCCTTTGCAACTGTCATCGCTGACAGGGGCCTTGACACATTCCCATTCATATTCCTGGCGATAATCACCATAATAGGCATGGTGCTCTACTTTGATCTATCCCAGTGGATATTGACTGCCCTGGTAGCCTCTGTTGCCATCATCGTGGCGGCATTCTTCCTGGCACTCTACGTATCCATCGACAGGGATGCAGGTGAAAGAATAACTGGATGGATCCTTGGAATTTTAAAGAGGTTCTACAGGAAGAACCATGAAAGGCTTGAAATGAGAGTGAGGAGTGCTCTCCATGAATTCCAGAGTACAATGAGGATAATGCTGGCCGACAGGAGGGTCCTCCTTTATGGCATACCAGTATCGTTCCTGCTATGGATCCTTGAGATCATAAGGGTTTACCTGGTATTTGCAGCCTTTGGGGCAGACATATCACTGCTTATAATCGCTGAGGTTTTCATACTAGCCACCCTGATAGGGATGATACCCCTGCTTCCTGGTGGTCTTGGCGCTGTTGACGGTATAATGATAGTTTTCTACTCCTATGCAGGTGTCTCGCCATCTGTAAGTGCAGCTGCAACGGTTGTCGAGAGGCTCATATCCTTCTGGTTGATCTCCGCCATGGGCGTGGCGGTCATACCCTACTTTGGATCATCTGTTTCAGAGAAACTTATGGATAAACTTTAAACATCGAGTTCGGTTGAGTTAGTTCAAGGGATTCCTGTGAAGGATAACATGCTTTATGCTCTGGATCCGGTCGGAATATTTAGGGACATTCACATGAAATATGGAAAATGATTTATTGTTTGATCTTGAAAGTTGTATATGTAGCCTTAGGTTAGGGGGATAAAATGCTTGAAAAGGTTTTTTTGACCGATAAGGTTCATGATGAAAAATTGTATGAAAAACTGGTGGATGAGATACGTTCATCACCAGACTACCTCAACCTTATACTGGAGTCTTCCAGTCCATGGATCCTGCAGGACATAAATGGATTCATACTTGACCTGAGCCAGTCCTTCGCAGACATGCTTGGCTATGACCCTGAAAATTTGAGGGGGAAGTATCTTCCAACCCTGCGGGCAGTTCCGCTCATCCAGAAATCAAGGCTGAGGATCCTGCTCGACAGGATGTCTGAGGAGCCACGTGAGTGCAGGGGCCTCTTCGAGTTCATTGATTCGGAGGGTGGTACGGTCCCACTTGAACTCAATCTCAGACCCCTTGAGATTTCAGGACAGGTATTCGTGCTTGTAACCGCAGTGGACGCATCAGATAGGATCAGGGAGATGGGAGAACTTGAAGAGAGAATATGCGAACTCAAAAACACTATAAACAGTCTCTACAGGCAGATAGACAGAAACCTCCAGCTGATCACCAGCATAGTTAACCTCCAGTTCCCATACATAAAGGACGAGGATGACTACGAGCTTCTTAGGGACACCCAGAACCGTTTGAAGTCCATAAGGAAGGCCTATGAGAAATTGATATATGAGGGATCATCTGATACCATAAACTTCGGGGCCTACGCCAGGAGCATTGTGTCGGGTATACTGAGCACATACTCCCCGGAACCCGGAAGGGTACGGCTTGAGATGTACTTTGAGGATGTTGATATGGTTCTGGAACTTGCAGTACCACTGGGCATGATACTCTCAGAGCTCCTATCCAACAGCTTCAGGCACGCCTTCAGCGAGGGGCAGGACGGCAAGATAAGGGCAGTTTTCAGGGATAAGGGGGATCATTACATGCTTGAGGTTAGGGACAATGGAAGGGGCTTCCCTGAGGGTCTGGACTTTGAGGGAGCAGATTCACTTGGCCTGCAGCTCGTGAGAAACCTCATCAACCAGATAGAGGCAAAAATTGATTATACGTTATCCCCGGGGACCTGCTTCAGGGTTAGGGCTCTGAAGCCTTGATTATTGGAGCATTAACCTTCATGCTATTGTTCCAGTCGTCATATAGTATCATCAGTTCTGAAGCCTTGATTATTGGAGCATTAACCTTCATGCTATTGTTCCAGTCGTCATATAGTATCATCAGTTCTGAAGCCTTGATTATTGGAGCATTAACCCTGACAATTCTGTCTATAAATCTGTGATGATTTCTGAACCTGAGTATTTACATCTATATGGTCTATAACCCACCCCTTGATCCATAGGAGCCTCATTCATGATTTTACAGTTATTTCTAAGCTGAATTGAAAGTAGAAAAATATATTAAACATTCTCCCAGTAAATCAACTAGGTGATAGTTATGGAAATAAATGGTGTTGAAATAGAAGACACATTTGCAGAGGCCTTTGGCATAAAGGTTTCAAGGGTCCTTGTAACCGCAGCAACAAAAAAGCTTGCCAGGATAGCAGCAACTGAGGCAACAGGTTACGGTACCTCAGTTATAGGATGCCCTGCGGAGGCAGGCATTGACTGCTATGTTCCACCTGAGGAAACACCTGACGGAAGGCCAGGATACATTATAATGATATGCAACCCATCCAAGAAGAGCCTTGACCATGAGCTCCTTGAGAGGATAGGGATGGGTATACTTACAGCACCAACCACAGCAGTCTTCGATGCACTGGATGATGAGGATGAGAAGCTCAACATAGGATTCAAACTCAAATTCTTTGGTGACGGCTACGAGAAGGAACTTGAGATTGACGGAAGGAAGATCCATTCAATCCCCATAATGTCAGGGGACTTCCTGATTGAAAGTGAGTTTGGAATAAAGGATGGGGTAGCCGGTGGAAACTTCTTCATAATGGGTGACAGTCAGGCATCAGCCCTACTGGCTGCACAGGCAGCTGTTGATGCCATAGCAGCAGTTGAAGGTACTGTAACACCATTCCCTGGTGGAGTGGTTGCTTCAGGATCCAAGGTCGGCTCAAACAAGTACAAGTTCCTCAACGCATCAACCAATGAGAAGATGTGCGTCACCCTCAAGAACGAGGTCGAGGACACCCAGATACCTGAGAACGTCAATGGTGTCTATGAGATAGTCATAGACGGTGTTGATGAAGAGGCCGTAAGGGAGGCCATGAAGGAAGGTATAAAGGCTGCCTGCACAGTTCCAGGCATAATAAAGATAAGCGCAGGAAACTACGGCGGTAACCTGGGAGCCTACAAGATAAAACTCCATGACCTCTTCTGATGTTTTTAACATCCTTTTATTCATAACCCTGAATTATCAGGGTTGACCTTTTTTATTCTATGCAGAATTTTTCCATCATTTCACTTTCAACTATCTCCCATACTTCATCCTCTGATAGGTTGACACCGAGCAGCACACCCCTTTTCCGGAGGTCATCTTCAATTTTCCTTATGATCTTAACGTCGGCTGCAGCAACCGTGTGGGAGTGTATATTCCGGGATATGCTGTAGAGTGCCTTAAGGGACCTTCGAGCGTCAGGGTTTTCCAGTTCCTCCATGCACCTTTTCAGATCATCCATGTTCCTAATGTTGAGGTTCCTTGTTACGACCTGCTTAACCCCTGGAAGGTAGTGCTTTGAGTCAAGGATACGGCCACCCCTCCTGATTATTATCTCCTTGTCATCCATGTTTCCCAGGTCATGCCTGAGCAGCATCTCCACGACCCTGCCTGACTCCTGTATTATCGACTTGATTTCACTGAGCTCAAGGTTGACTCCTATCAGAAAACCCTCCCTCCGGAGTTCCCTCTCAACCAGTTCAAGGCTCTTCGAGTCAGGCCCCGAAATCCTGTGGGAGTGTATACCACCACCTGAAAGTGTGTAGAGCCTGTCAAGGGACTCAAGTTTGCGGGGTTCACTCTCGAGGGTCCCCATGAAACTGTCTATTTCTTTCATGGAGCTAACCCCAACGTTCCTTCTGAGGGGCTCTGAGAATCCAGGGAGATAGTACTCTATATCCTCAATGGTGCAGCCATGACTTATTATGATCTCGGCTTCTCTTCTTATGTCATCGACCCCATGGTTCTCAACGATGCTCATCTCAGGCTTTATTATTATTTCAACGAGGCGGCCGTGCTTCCTTGCAACCTCCTTTATCTCCTCATCATTGAGGTTCACACCAAGGAGTATCTCCTCTGATTTGAGTTCATCCAGAACAGCGTCTATGCTCTCCCTGTCGGGCCCTGATATCCAGTGGGAGTGTATGCCACTGACGGATTCATATATCCTTTTAAGGGAACTCTTCCTGGAGGGGTCCCCTTCAAGGATCTTCAGGAACCTTTCAAGTTCCTCAGCCTCAGAGACACCAATCTTCCTCACCAGTGGCTCCTTGAATTCAGGGAGATGGTACTCTATGTCCTCCAGTGTGCAGCCATGTTTCAGTATGATCTCGGCCTCTCTTCCAATGTCTTCAACATCATGTTTAACGGTTATCTTCACCATGGTGGGTTCCATGGCTGCGAAATAGATGTCCTCCCCGCCACTGATTTCGGGTGATATAACACGGTCGGCCCCTGCACGGTACAGCCTTTTGATGTTCTCCCTCTTGCTGGCCCTAGTCACGATCCATATGTCCGGGTTAAGCTCCCTGCAGGTCAGTGTTATGAAGAGGTTGTCGACGTCGTCGCCTGTTGTTATTATAACCCCCCTAGCCCTTTTTATCCCGGCCGCCCTGAGGGTTTCCTCATCCGCGGCACTTTCAGGTATGGCGAGGACATTGGGATCCTCCCATAG
>Ga0272448_1005781_pt1 | contig 13541 bp, 9 predicted proteins | sample YNPCB0191_FD_202220 | JGI IMG/M metagenome (GOLD analysis project Ga0272448, IMG submission 202220) | Hot spring sediment microbial communities from Yellowstone National Park, WY, United States - YNP-CB-019-1 | ecosystem: Environmental > Aquatic > Thermal springs > Hot (42-90C) > Sediment...
GCCTGGTTCTCCAAGATTCTGTTGACGACGGACCCCAACTTTGTGCCCACCACTGCGATGGATCAATCCGCGTGCAGCGTGACCGCGCCGCCGGAGCCCTATCCACCCGGTCTGATGATCTGTACGCCACCCAACGCGCCGCTCCTGAAGAACGGTGACTTCGAGGAGAACCCCGGTTACCAGACTGCCTGGGTGTATCCGCCCTCCGGGGTGAACATCTCGGCTAACAACCCGCACGGTGGCAACCTGGGCCTGCGCATGGCCAGCTATCAGACGGGCAGCGGCTTCACGCGCCCATGGTGCTATCAGCAGTTCACCATGCCGGACTGGATCACCACTACCACCACGATGAAGCTGCGCCTGTGGAAGAGTGTCAACTATATGAACACGCGCGAGGTCACTGACACATTGCGGGTGGTGCTGCGCACGACCGGCATCACGCCCACGCTGGTTTCGACACCGACGGTCATCGCGCGTGGTGACGAGGGGTGTAGCAGCGTCTGTGATGAGCATTACCAAGGCGAGTGGGATCTGGCGCAGGCGATGCGCGAATCCGGCCAGAACCCGGTCAACTATGCCAGCCAGCCACTGCAGCTCTACTTCTACGACGATTCGAACGCGCCCGACTGCATGAACTTCGGCCCGAGCTGCTTCGCCACCGAGTTCTACCTGGACGACATCTCGCTGGAGGTGTGTACCACGCAGCCGCTGCCACCCCTCGATGAGACCAAAGCAGTGATCCGCGGTGACCTGCGCATCATCCAGAACGGCCAGCGCATCCAGAAACAGGGTGTGCGCGTGTGGGCCTATCGCCAAAACGGCGCTATGCTGACCACCTACAGCATCCACGACTCAACCTATGGCTTCTACAACATCGAGCCGGGCGAGTACGTGATCTACGCAGAGTGGTGGGATGGCGCCGACCTGTACAACGCGCTGACGACCAAACGCGTCAGCGCCGGCATACAATACTGGGTGAACCTGGATTTGTACTGATGGACGCAACATCTCGCTCGCATGGCTCGATGGAAAATGTGTATTCGCCGCCGCATCGGCGTTGGCGCCGCCTGATCTGGCCGTTGGCGTTTGCTATGCTGTTGATGGTGCTGCTGGCGTTGCCCTTGTTGGCCACTCCGGAGGACGATTTGGGCAACAAGCCGATCAATCTCTCTAAGCGCGCCGAGCTGGGTCTCAAGTCGGCGGATGCCGATCTGGATGCCAGCGCAGATGGCAAGTGGGTGGCGGTGGTGTGGAGCCTGGGTTATGACAGCAAGCCAGACACGGCTCAGGTGGGGCACATTATGCTCAAGTCGGCCCATGTGATCACCGGTTGGGAGCGTCAGGTGTACGTCTTCACTGCCACGGCCACGCAGTGGGCGCAACAGCCGCGCCTGGTCTTCCACCCGTCGCAATCGTCGCAGGTGGCCGTGGTGTGGGTGGTGTGCCAAGCCCAGGATGAGCAGTGCGATACTATCCAGATGACCACCTGCGAGCTGGCTGCCTTTCCCGATCGCTGCCAGCCCCCTCAGCCGGTGTATCAGGAGAGTGGCGCCACGCTCAGCAATCCGGACGTGGCTTATGACGGCAATGGGGTGTTGCACTTCATCTGGCGCAAGAGCGGCAACGATCCAGGGCTTTACTATAAGCATTCAAACTTTCCTTCTTCAACCAAAATTCCGAACACGGGCTCGAATTCATTCAACCCCTCACTGGTGTGGAGCAGTGGCGGTGGTGGTCGTTTGCATTTGGTGTGGTACGAATATGCAAGCGACCCGTCTGCGCGGCGCGTCAAATACAGCAGTGATGGCAATTTGGGCGATAACTTTTGGCCGAATACGCAATGCAACTGGAAGGCGGAGACAGGCTATCAATTCACCGGTGGCACTGGCGAGCCCTATATCAAACCGGCCATCGCGGCGAGCGGCAACGACATATATGTGATTTGGGATATGTGGAAAGTTGGGCCCAATCCCGCGGACGCTCTCTTTCAGATGGCCTATGAGCACAGCGGCGACAACGGAGTGACGTGGTTGACCGGTTGCAACGGTGGGGTGGGCAAAGCTTTGCCCGGCGCCTTTTTCGGCGACGTGCTCTATCCCTCATCATTGGACAGCATCTACGAAGAGCAGACGCTGCGCCCCAGCGTCGCGCTGAGCGGCAATCTGCCCGCCGTCGCCTGGCACACACAGCAGATGGTGGGCGAGAATACGATCTACGTGATCGGCTATGCGAGCAGCATCAGTGTCAGTGGAGTTATCAGCTGGCGCACACCTGTGCTCATCACATACAACCTGAATTATGATCCAAACGATGGTGTCGCGGAGGATGATTCGGCCAATCCGCGGCTTGCCTTCTGGCCGGGCGGACGGTTGCACCTGGTACATATGGGGCTGTGGGGCGGCAATCCCTTCGATGAAAAGAGCGATTGGGACATCTACTATCGTGGCTATGTCATCACCGACACCTCCTCGTTCCCAACAGCGACGCCGACGCCCAAGCCGGGCACGCCCCCGGCTCCAACAGCGACGCCGACACGCCCGTTGCCCATAGATCCCTATGACGACGTGCGCAAAGTGCGCTTGCCGGTGATTATGAGGCGATGATGGGACTCACGCGTCGTGATATGATGATTTTGTTTGTCGTGTGGGGAGCGGTGGCGTTGCTCCTGGTGGTCGCTTTTCTGACTTTGCGGGCAGCCGCGCATCTGGCGCCACCGGCAGCGGCCGTGACAGCCGCGACAGCGACACCGCCGCCGACTTATACGCCGGTAGCAGTGGAACAGACGGCGCGCCATATGTACGCAAGAGCCGAGTTGGTGGCCCGTGGCTGGCGCGCGGACGCGCAACTCGTCTCCTGCCGCGGCAGCTGGGAACAGACCGCGGTCAACTTGGTGGGGCGGCCCATCGAGTGGATCTACCGTTTCTACTCGCCCCAGTCGCGGCGGCTGTACTTCGTGAGAGTTGAGCCGGGCGGTGAGACGCACACCATCCAGCATATTCCATCGGTGGCGCAGCCTCCACTGCCGTTGTCGATGGAAGATTGGCAGGTGGACAGCGCCACCGCATTGGCAAACTGGCTCAACGTCGGCGGGGGGCGCTTCCTGGGTATGCATCCCGGCAGCACGGTGACAGCCCAGCTGAGCGTGCGCGTGCATGATCTCCGGCCGCTATGGACCGTCGCCGGTTATGCGGAGAAGGAGGATGTCCTCTTCGTGGCCGCGGTGGATGCGCGCACGGGGGAGACCACCGTCCTGGCACAGTGATAAGTGCACGAATGGTGTGGACTGAGGGAAGGAGGCACAGATGATGGCGATGAAGACGGTGCAATGGTGGAATAGGGGAAAGCGATCGCGCGGTCAGAGCCTAGTGGAGATGGCTTTCGTCGCGCCTTTGTTGTTGCTCATGTTCATCGGGGTGCTCGAGGTGGGTTGGGCGTTACGCAACCAGGTGGTGTTGCAGAATGCCACACGCGAGGCAGCCCGCTTCGCCGCGCGCGGGCGCTACCTCGACTTCAGCAAGACCAACATTGACCAGATCGGCTACCCTTACGTCGTGCAGCACGAGCTGGACAGCATCGCCGGCCAGATTCCGCTCAGTGTGGCGCCTGATAATGCCAACAGCACCATCATCATCTCCCATGTGTTGGTGGATACCGGGGAGTGCGGCGGCGGGACCTCGGATGACCTGGTGCTTTCGCCGATCACGCCCGGTTACGGTCACTTCATGGCTGTCTTTGGGCTGCCACAGGCGTCGCGCGTGGACTTCAATGCGCTGGTGCAACAGATGCGCGCTGAGAACGAGCAATTCAACTGTGATCTACAGGCGCGCAATCCGGGTGCTATTCCCTCGGTCAACAGCGTCATCATCGTGGAGAGCTTCTTCCCGCATCAGTTGCTCGTTAATATACCGCTCGTCTCGCGCTTCATTGCCGACCAAAATGGTGTCATCTGGTTGTATGCGCGTACCATCATGCGCATCACTGCCGACGCGCGCGGTCAGGTTGCTTCGGCAGGCGAGGGCTGCGAGGTCTATCCCATCGCTCTACACAAGTCAACATTGGATGGCCGCCAGCCTGGTGACCCGTTGGGGGATATCTTCAACGGCGCCGGCAACGGCAACTTCGGTTGGATGCGTTGGAGCCCGGCACCCGGCAATGATAGCCAGACCTACCTGGTGGAAGAGCTACGCAATCCGCGCCTTTCGGTCAACGAATTCGAGGATGCCAGCGATCCCACCGATCACACGCTCAACGCCGGTGACTGGATCTGGGGGCTGACCGGTGTGGTGGATAGCAATGATGTGCGCGATGAACTGCAACGCCTGATCAACAACCGGGTAATCATGCGCATTCCGGTGTGGGATGTCGCTGCCGGCACCGGATCCAATCTTTCCTATCGTGTGCAACGTTTTGTGAAGATCCAGCTCACTGGTTTTGACCTGGATCACAAGACCATCTCGGCCACCTTCGTGGGGGAGGATCCGGACGCTTGCCCGGATGTCCCGCCGCCGGGCGGTGGCCTGCCTGTGACCATTGCCTCAGATGGTTTTGAAAGCGGCAATATCAGCGGTGGCACGGGCTGGAGCAGCAACTGGGAGCTGAGCAGCAACAATGCGGAAATCACTTCTCAGGATGATCCGCGCACAGGCAGCTATCACCTGCGCTTCCGCGGCAATGCGGCCAGCGCCACACGCACCGTGGATCTATCCAACGTGCAGGGACTTCATCTGCAGTTCTGGTGGCGCGCCAGAGATTTCGAGTCGGCAGACAATGCCGTTGTCTCGGTCTACGATGGTAGCTGGCACACCGTGTTGACGGTGACCAGTGCTCAAGCGGACAATGCCTACCATCCGGCCGACATCGACCTCTCGAAATATCCGAGGACAAGCGACTTTCGGGTGCGCTTTCAAGCCAACATTGATTCCAGCAACGACTACTTTTATGTGGATGATGTAGCGATCACGGGGTATCGCCAATGACATGTTCTGGATGGCTGGTTGACGTTCGCGGAGGAGGGTGAATAATGCACAGCATGGCCGACCGGAGAGACACCCAATCCGTCCATCCCTTGACTCGGCGTGCGTCGCCGGAGTCCGGTCAGAGCTTTGTGCTCCTGGCGATCATCTTCATGGGGCTGCTGGCTCTGCTGGGTCTGGCGCTTGATTTAGGATTGTTGTACATCGAGCGCATTCATATGAAGCGCGCGGTGGATGCAGCGACACTGGCCGGCGTGGTGGAGCTTCCGGATGAAGAACAAGCGATGCGGCGTGCCATCGAGTATCTGCGTATGAACGGCTACGACGTCGGTCAGGACGTGAACATTATGGTGCTGGGATGCACGCGCGATAGCCCGACTGCGCAAATCAGCACGCTGCGCAATCGGGAAACCCCTTATGAGTACATCACTGCCACGGTCAATCCACCACGTGCCACCTTCCTGTTGGACACATACTCTTTCCAATCACAGCCGCGCCAGAGCAGTGATTGCGGGCGCTTTGGGAGCAACACGGCCACCGGCACTGCCAGCAAAATCGCCATCACCGGCACGGTGAACGTGCCGATGAACTTTATGCAGTTCTTCGGCTATCGGACGGTGCCGGCGCAGGACACCGCGATTGCTCAGAACATCACCAACCTGGACATTGTGGTTGTCTTTGACCGCTCCGGTTCGATGCAAGCCGATACCATTTGTTACCAATGTTGGCAGGAGACCACCAACGATGTCGCCAATTATCCATTCCCAACCAACGGTGTGTACAATCCCATCTCTTATACGTTGGTGATGAGCCGCAATCTGTGCAGCAGCACGCCGGAGGACTACGTAGACGGCAATGGACGCCACTATGTGATCATCGAGGCTGAGCTCTATTCGCGCAACGACTCGAGCTACTACCGTGAGACGCGCCAGACGGGTGTGGGCTACTGGGCATTGCAACGTGGCACCACCGGCTCCGGTCGCAGTTCCAGCGTGGAGGGCAACCGCTCGGCGCATGTGGCGCACAACCCGTACTGGACTTACGGTCAGCCGGAGCCACCGGCGCCGTTGTTCGGGCGTTTCTATACTCTGCAAGATGCCCAGCGCGGTGTGTCGCCGCGGTTGGAGTATGACTTCCGCGTGGGATGGTCAGGGACGGCTTATATTTGGCTGCGCGCGCAGGGCGGTGGCAGCCTGTCCTTCTGGGTGAACCTGGTGAACGGCCAATATTATCGCGATCCCAGCAAGATTTATTGGGCGGTGGACAGCAATCCACCGGTGGAGAACAGCGCGGCAGGATCCTGCAACACCACATATGACTATGCCGGCTCCTCCAGCTGTTCCGGCAGCTGGAATTGGATCCGCATCGGCTCCTTCAGTGTCATCTCAGGGTCATTGCACACGCTGAAGATTTGGGCAGGCAGTCCGGGCTATGAGATCGACAAAATTGTGATCACCAGCGACAGCCGCACCGACTACAGCCAGATCGAGCCGCTCACCTATGACTCGGGCCGTGGTCGGCCGGCCACCGTCGGCTCAGCACGGGCGGGTGCCTGTGATCCTTGCAATCCGATCTTCGGCTTGACCGTCAACCCGTCGGACTGCACCACACCTTACTATCTGGTCACCACGCGCACCAATCGCCTGGGCGACGACCTGTTCAGCGACTTCGAGCCGATCCGTACCTCGCAGGAGGCGATCAAGCGCTTTGTGCAAAAGCTTGATCCCCAGTTCGATCAGGTGGGCTTTGTCGCTTTTAATAATGACACGCCGTCGCGTACCGAGCTGGCTTGTATCCGCCGTTATGGACGTGCTTGTTATGATCCACTGGTGCAAAATCCACCCATCAGCTACACACAGGTTTTACAGGCAATTGAGGAGCAGACTGCCTACGGCGGCACCGATATCGCTGATGCAATGCGCAGTGGGCTGGGAGTATTGGGACTCAACGTGGACAGCCTGTCGGGTTGGAACAACAACTGCACGGGTGCCGCGAATTCTGCCTGTGGGCGTGGCGGCGCAGCCAAGCGCGTGATGATCCTGTTGACTGACGGCTCGCCCAACGACAATCCGGGCGGCGCATGTGATGATGACCCGAGCTTGTGGCCTTACAACAACGATCCCGATTTCGACTGCGTGATGTACTACGCGCGCAAAGCGCGTCAGACGGGCACGGTGATCTATACCATCGGCCTGGGCAATGGTGTCATCCCTGAGCTGCTGCAGGCGGTGGCTGACGAAACGCAGGGCACTTACTATTTCGCGCCCTCGCCCAAAGATTTGGACAACATCTTTGATCAGATTCTGGCCAATATCTATGTGCGCTTGATCAAGTGAGCGTTATGCAATACGCAGAGGTCAGGGAGTTGGGCAAGGTGCAACCGAGAGGAGACCAACGCGCGGCGTTTGGGCAAAGAAACTCCTTGATTTTTTCGCCGGACTGTGATATCATTATGGTAAACTTACTAGCCACCAGTTCTCTTTGCACGTAGAGGGAGGTAGTCCCATGCGACGTGGCGGTCTCTTGATTGTTCTTGGCTTAATCTTGGCTATCGGTGCAGCGGTTATTGTGTTGATGACCATGATGCAGCAGCAACCCTCACCACCACAGCCGCCACCCGGCGCGCCGCAGGCGCAACCTACCGGTGTGCCGACGCAGAAGGTGTGGGTTGCGCTACAGCCGATTCGGCGCGGTGGTGAGTTCGTCGAGGGCACGTTGGGGTTGCGTGACTGGCCAACTACCAATGTACCGCCAGATGTCATTGGTGATGCTGCCGAGACCATCGGGCGTGTGGCAGCCATAGACATTGTGCAGGGAATGCCCATCCTGCGCAGCATGTTGGCCGAAAAGGGCGCTGCCGGCCAAGCGGCATTGCAGGTGCCCCCTGGCCGGGTGGCAGTCGCATTTCCTATTGATGAACAATCCAGTGTTGCCTATGCCATCCAGCCTGGTGACTACGTTGATGTGCTCATCATGGCATCTTTCATCGATTTGGATCCGGAGTTCCAGGCCAAGCGTCCCAATTATATTCAGTTCTTTACATCTCGGACGGATAAGGAGACAGGAGAGACGTCCTTCAACCTGATGGACAGGACAGACGAGGGACGCTTCGAGCGCCCGCCGGGATTGCCACCCGAGATCTCAGGTGCCATTGTTTATCCGCGTGAAGAGCAGCGACCGCGCCGTGTGGCCCAGCTGACGGTGCAGGCGGCTAAGGTGCTCCGCGTGGGGCCTTGGATCGAGACGCCCACGCCGACACCACCGAGTGGTGCGGAGGGTGGGGCGCAACCACAGCCGCCACCTCCGCCCCGGATTATCACACTGGCGGTTGATCCACAGGATGCGTTGGTATTGCTCTGGGCACGCAAGTCCGAAATGCATATGGAATTGGCATTGCGGGCATCGGGCGATGAGAACGCACGTTATCAACCGGAGGCGGTCACGCTCCAGTATATGTTGGCACGTTTCCAAATCTCGGTGCCACCCAAGCTGGAATACGGGTTCGAGCGCGAGGCGTATATGCAGCCCTCTCAACCGATTGCCACGCCTCAGCCTGCGGGGCAGTAAAGGGCATAGAGGTGGCGTAGGAGAGCGGTAGTTTCATACTAAACGACGCGCGTGAGTGTCTGATATCTTTTCTGAGAGGGGCTTTCGGGAAAGAAATATTTTGATTGCATAGGTAGAGAGAATATGGCTGAGGCAACGGGCAAGGCTGAGAAGATTCGCGTGCTCATTGTGGATGATATTCCTGAGACGCGCGAGAATTTGCGCAAGCTCCTTTTCTTCGAGCCGGACATCGAAGTTGTGGGGGCGGCCACCAGCGGTGAAGAGAGCATCACACTGGCGGGGCAGCTCAAGCCCGACGTTGTGCTGATGGACATCAATATGCCGGGCATCGATGGCATCACGGCTACCGAGATGATCACACAGCAGATGCCTTCCGTCCAGGTCATCATGATGTCCGTGCAGGGAGAGACCGATTACTTGCGCCGTTCGATGCAGGCAGGGGCGCGCGAGTTTCTCATCAAACCGTTCACCAGTGAGGACCTGGTGGCAGCCATTCGGCGTGTCCATCAGCTTGGCCTTACACGCCGGCCCAAGATACCGTTTGAGCAAGTGCCATCGGCTTCGTCTCCCACGGGCAGGGATGGCACGGGCGCTGCCATGGGGCGTATTCTCACTGTATTTAGCCCCAAGGGGGGCACTGGTTGCAGCACATTGGCGATCAACCTGGCCGTTGCCTTAGCCCAACAAAAACAAGGTAGTAAAGTGGCGTTGGTGGATGCATCTCTCCAATTCGGTGATGTTGCTGTGTTGCTCAACCTACAGGTCACTCGCAGCATCGTAGATTTAGTACCGCACATTGACGAGCTGGATGGAGAGATGTTGGAGACGGCACTCGTAGCACATGGTTCGGGGGTGAAGGCGCTGCTGGCACCACCCCGTCCTGAACTGGCCGATCAGGTAAGCCCTTCTCTAATAGAGAAAGCGCTGAGCATCTTGCGTAATCTGATGTCTTATGTGGTGGTGGACACCAGCAGCATCATCAGCGATATCACGTTGACAACACTGGATATAGCCGATCGCATCGTGTTGGTGACAACTCCTGATATCCCTTCTATCAAGGATGCCAAGCTCTTCTTCGAAGTCGCCGATGCCCTGGAGTATCCGGCCAACAAAACCATACTGATCCTGAATAAGAGTGACCCACACAGTGGCATCCGAGCCGAGGATATTCAGGCGAGTATCAAACACCCTATAGCTGCGCAGTTGCCGTTGGACGAGCGCACGGCCACGTTGGCGGCGAACCACGGTGTGCCCTATGTGCTCGGCAACACGCGCACCACCAAGCTGGCACAGACTACTATGATGCTGGCGCAGTACATTATCAATGTGTTTGCGGAGAAGGAGGAAGCCGCCGTTGCTGTACCGGCCAAATTAGGTACTGGTCGCTTGTCTTTGTGAGAATATAACCTGTGTTACCAATTCGGGTCAGGGAGGTGATAGGGTATGTCGCTCTTGAATCGCATTGAAAGAGGCCGGCCGGTGAATGAGACTCCGGCGCGTTTGCAGGAATTGCGTGTACGCAGAGCCATGTTCCCCGCGCAGCGCGATACCTTCACGGAGCTGAAAGAGCGTATCCAAGACAGGTTGATCTCCGAGCTCGATCCCTCCATGGACCTTTCGCGCACCGAAGAGGTACGACGCACGATTGAGACGATGTACGATCAGTATCTGATGCAAGAAGGGCTGGTCCTAAGTCGGGCTGAACGTCAGCGACTCTTTGAACAGATCGTTGCCGAGATACTTGGATACGGTCCGCTGGAGCCGCTGCTTCGGGACGATACGATCACCGAAATCATGGTGAATGGGCCTAACAAGATTTTCATCGAGCGCAACGGTAAGATTGAGCCTGTCAACGTCGCTTTCGAGAGCGAAGAACATCTCATGCGCATTATCGACCGCATTGTCTCGCCGTTAGGCCGGCGCATTGACGAAAGCTCCCCGATGGTGGACGCGCGCTTGCCCGATGGTTCGCGTGTCAATGCGATCATCCCACCCTTGGCTCTCAACGGTCCAACGCTTACCATCCGAAAATTCGCCCGTAAGCCGCTCACTGTGGAGGATTTGATCCGCTTCGGCACTATCACACCGGAGGCGATCGAGTTTCTCAAGGCGTGTGTTATTGCCAGACTGAACATCATTGTATCGGGCGGTACCGGCTCTGGTAAGACCACCTTCTTGAATATCCTGTCCGGTTTCATCCCAGGGGACGAACGTATCGTCACTATCGAAAATGCGGCCGAATTGCAGCTGCGCCAGGAACACGTGGTAACGCTGGAATCACGTCCGCCCAACATCGAGGGCAAAGGAGAAGTGACCATCCGCGACCTTGTGATCAACTCGCTGCGTATGCGTCCTGACCGCATTGTCGTGGGCGAGTGTCGTGGCGGCGAAGCGCTCGATATGTTGCAGGCGATGAACACCGGCCATGATGGGAGCTTAACCACGTTGCACGCCAACAGCCCGCGCGATGCATTGGCCCGTCTGGAAACCATGTGCCTGATGGCCGGCATGGACCTGCCGATGCGTGCCATTCGAGAGCAGATCGCTTCGGCGGTTGATTTGATCATCCATCAAGAGCGAATGCGCGATGGCTCACGTAAAGTGGTGCAGATCACCGAAGTGCAGGGTATGGAAGGCGATGTGATCGTTCTATCTGATATCTTCCAGTTTGAGCAGCAAGGCATCGAAAACGGGCGGGTTATTGGGCGTCTCAAGCCGACCGGTATCCGTCCCAAATTCATCGAGAAGATCGAAGCAGCCAACATTCATCTGCCGCCGCAAATTTTCGGTGTAACTGCCGGTATGAGGATGCGTTGATGTCCGAAACTGGTGGTGGGGGAGTGGGCCTATGAATATGATGATGGCAGTTGTGATTGCAGCGTTGGCATTTCTGGTGGTGATAGGGTTTTTCATCGTGCTGGCGCGCGTGATTGGCCGCAATGAGGAAGACCTTGAAAGCCGGCTGGATCAGTTTGTCATGCGCCAGGTCTCTGAACAGGAGCAACCAGGTGAACGTCAACCTTCGCGCCTGACGCAGACCATCAACACCGCCGTAGCTGAGAGACGCTTTGCCCGCAACATTGCCACCAATCTGGCGCGTGCCAATCTTAAGCTGACAGTGGGGGAATACCTTATCCTTCAGGTGGTTAGTGTGCTGGGCACAGGGCTGTTGTTCTATCTGATTATGCATCAGAACATGTTCCTGGCCTTGGGAGGATTGGTGGCTGGTTATTTCCTCCCGGGTCTGTATGTCAAAATGCGCCAGCGCAAGCGCCTCAAAGATTTCAATGATCAACTGGGCGATGCTATTAACTTGTTGGCGAACGGCCTGCGATCCGGCTACAGCTTGTTACAGGCGATGGATGCCGTTGCCAATGAGATGCCACCGCCGATCTCCGAGGAGTTCCAACGCGTCGTGCGCGAGATCGGGTTGGGGCTTTCCACTGAGCGCGCTATGAATAATATGCTGCGCCGCATCCCCTCGGATGACCTTGATCTGATGATCACCGCGATCAACGTGCAGCACGAGGTGGGTGGTAACTTGGCGGAGATTTTGGAAACGATCAGTCATACCATCCGTGAGCGCGTGCGCATCAAGGGCGAGATTCGTGTGCTGACCTCGCAACAGATGATCTCGGGCTATGTCATTTCGTTTCTGCCCATTGGCCTGGGTTTGATCCTGTTTGCGCTGAATCCAACATATATGGGACGTATGTTCCAAGATACGTGTGGCCTCGCGATGATGGCGGTAGCAGGTGTGATGATGGCCGCCGGTTTCTTCGCCATTCAGAAGATCGTCAATATCGAGGTGTGAGCGTGTTATAGGATCACGGGGTGGGTATAGGAGGTTTAGACTATGTCTTTGCCGATCATTTTGGTAGCCGCTGCGATGTTGTGTATGACGGTGGTGTTGATCTATGTGGGATTGGCATCCTCGTCGCGCGGTGGCGACCAGGTTGCCGTACGCCTGGAGGAATTTGCCAGCCGGGCGACTCCTTTAACATTGGAGGAAATCGAGCTGTCCCAGCCCTTTAGCGACCGCGTCGTGCGCCCGATATTGCGCGGGCTGGCGCAGTTCGTGACGCGTTTTACCCCGGCACACACCATCGAATCCACTGCTCGTAATCTGGAGCTGGCGGGTCGTCCGCACAATTGGGGAGTGACCGAATTTCTTGGCCTGCGCACTGGTGCAGCCCTGTTGCTGGCTGTGTTCTTCTTCCTGCTACTTAGTGTGGCGGGACAACCAATGCTGTATCGGTTAGGCAGTATACTCCTGGGTACATTGCTGGGATTCTTGCTCCCGGGTATGTGGTTAAGCGGTAAGATTCGTCGTCGCCAGCAGGAGATCATCAAAGCAATGCCAGATGCCCTGGATCTGTTGACCATCTGTGTGGAAGCTGGCTTGGGCTTTGACGCGGCGATGGCCAAAGTGGCTGAGAAGTGGGACAATGAGCTGAGCCGTGCGTTCGGTCGCGTGATTCAGGAAATCCGGCTGGGCAAACCGCGGCGCGAGGCATTGCGCGAGATGGACCGCACGACCGGCGTGCCTGACATCACCAGCTTTGTGGCGGCGGTCATTCAAGCAGATCAGCTGGGGGTCAGCATGGCCAAGGTGATGCGCATCCAGTCTGAGCAGATGCGTATCAGGCGCCGTCAGCGTGCCGAGGAAAAAGCGCACCAGGCGCCGGTCAAGATGCTGTTCCCCCTGGTCTTTTTAATCTTCCCGGCCATCTATGTCGTATTACTGGGACCGGCGACGTTGGTTGTCAAAGAATCAGGTCTGTTGGGCGGTATGTGACCTTGCGGAGTGGCCCAGCAGAAAGTAGAAGAATATGCACCTCTCCCTAAAGCAGGGGAGAGCCCAGTGCACAAGGCGCGATTGTAGTCTCTCTGGCCTAGTCTGGTGTGATTGGGAACGTAGACAATGGACTGGCGTGCACTTCTTCATCAGGCTAGTCAGGGGCTATTGGATCTGGTGTTTCCCCCGCATTGCATCCTCTG
>Ga0272448_1005784_pt1 | contig 13537 bp, 10 predicted proteins | sample YNPCB0191_FD_202220 | JGI IMG/M metagenome (GOLD analysis project Ga0272448, IMG submission 202220) | Hot spring sediment microbial communities from Yellowstone National Park, WY, United States - YNP-CB-019-1 | ecosystem: Environmental > Aquatic > Thermal springs > Hot (42-90C) > Sediment...
ACATTCACGAGCGTGATGTCAAACAACCAAGGCGGATTGGTGCGTGTAAAGTTTGCTGGCGGAAACTACAGGATAGGTATGCCTTATTCAGGCGGAAAAGAGTAGTTAAAGCGAGCACCCACCCACAGAGATGATCCTTTGAATATTCACCCATGTTGCAGGGGGGTCTGGGGGATTGGGCGCACAGCAGAGATTGCTTTTTCGCGCCCATGTAGAAACAAACGCTTACTTTCCGCTAACGATTTTCATGTGCACCTCGACGGACTTGGCGATTGCTTGATTTTGAACGCACAATCGAAGTAGAGCGGGGAATTCAGGGATTTGCAAAGCAAATAGTTATAATTAAAACTTTATGCCGAAATAAGCTAACAGAAGTTTGAGTGAGATAACGCCCGCAAACAACAGCACGGCGGCTTCGAAAAACTTTTGGGAGACTCGATGCAGCAGCCATTTTCCGCTGAATACGCCCAGCAAGATGAACGGCACGAGGGCCAGGTTGAGGAGTAGTGATTGAGAAGTGATCATTGGGCTTTTCGGGTGCAGGTGAGTCAATACAATATATACGGGGAGTTTAGAGACATTGATAATCAGGAAATACCAGGCGATCGTCCCCATAAACTGCTCTTTCTTCATCTTATGAGCCATCATGTATAACTGCATGATCGGACCGGCAGCATTCGAGATTGTGGTGACATATCCGGCTACCGTACCCGTTGAAGCAGTACCGATCCTGGATTTTGGGGAAAGCCGGTCGCCAAAACGCTTGTTGAGGAAATGCAGTGCGAGCATGGCCAGGATGATAACCGCGATGAGAACATCGATTATTTCTTTGTGCCCATTGTCCTTTCCGACAATCCAAAGATTGATTCCGCCGATTACCATACCGGCCGCTACCCAGGGAAAAAGCTTTGCAAGCTTATCCCATTGAGCATGATTGTGGTACCAGAAAACAGCAAAGCAATCTGCAAAGATCATCATGGGGAGCATGATACCAACCGAAGACCAGCCGCCAAAAGCATAGGCCAGGATGGAAACCACTATTACGCCGAGGCCCGGTATCCCTGTCTTGGAGAGACCGATGATTGACGCTGCGACAGCGCCCAACAGCCATTGCCAAACTTCAAAGTGCATGTGCAGTCGTTCCTTACCAGATCGGGAACACCCGATCAATATCCAGGTAAGAATCTTATCACTTTTGCCGTCGTGTCTTCAAGCCGCTTGATGGACAATTATCAGGCGACTCTGCCGAATACTTTCGTTACTTCCTGCTTGTTAGCAGCGATGAGCCGACGTTCGAATTCCCGAGCTGACTGCGGTTCACTGATGAAATACCCCTGCACCAGATCGCAGCCCAATGACCTGAGAAACTCCATCTGCTCGGCAGTCTCCACTCCTTCAGCCACGACTCTAAGTCTAAGGCTGTGGGCCATAGCAACCACAGCACCGGCAATCGCGGCATCGTCAACGCTTGTGGTTATGTCCTTGATAAAGGATTGATCGATCTTGAGCTCACTGATAGGGAAACGTTTCAAGTAACTCAAGGACGAATACCCGGTACCGAAATCATCTATGGATACAGCGATACCGATGTCGCTGATCTGTTTCAACAGTTCTGCAGAGAACTCCGGGTTCTTCATCAAAGTGCTTTCGGTCAATTCCAATTGGAGCTGGCGTGGATCGATCGAGTTCTCAAACAGAGCCGCGCGCACGGTATCTATCAAATCATGGCTGCTCAATTAGCAGGCAGATAGATTTACCGAAACAGTGATCGGGCCTAATCCAGCATCCTCCCAAGCCCGAACCTGAGCACAGGCGGTTTGGATAGTCCATTGGCCAAGCGAAACTATCAAGCCTGTCTCTTCAGCAAGTGGTATAAACTGGCTGGGAGGCACACTGCCCAAACGCTGATTCTTCCATCTGGCCAACGCCTCCACTCCCCTTATCTGTCCGGTGAAGATATCGACCATCGGCTGATAATGAAGGAACATCTCTCGAGTGCCTATCGCTTTTCTCAAACTGCGTTCCAGGGTAATACGCTCTATAGCGGCGGCATTTAGAGATTCCGTAAATACGCGGAAACTATGGCGTCCATGTTCTTTTGCGCGATACATGGCAGTGTCGGCATTTCGCACAAGGACTTCTGCGGTATCTCCGTGCATAGGATAAAGACTGATACCCAGGCTGGCACAAACAAATAGCTCATGGTTTTCGAGCTGGAACGGCTCATTTAACACATTGAGGATTTTGTTTGCGGCCACAGCAGCATCATCGGCATTGCGTATATCGGGAACAATGATCGTGAACTCATCGCCACCCATTCTTGCAACGGTATCTACGTTCCTCAGCGCTTTGATCAGCCTCTTCCCTACCCCTTTGAGCAGAAGATCTCCTATATCATGCCCGAGGGTATCATTTATGATCTTGAAACCATCCAAATCCAGGAAGACAACCGCCAAAGAAGCCTGGTGTCTCTTTGCCTGAGCAAGCTGCTGAGTCAGTCGGTCGCTGAACAAGAGCCGATTAGGTAGTCCGGTCAGCGGATCGCACGTCGCTTGAATCAATAGCGATTCCTGCGCTGAAACAAGCTCGGCCTGCAAATCAACAATCCTGCATCCTGCCCTCAATCTGGCATTCAGCTCGTTTGCATCGAAAGGCTTCACAATATAATCATCTGCGCCAGCATTCATGCCGAAAGCCGCATCTTCTTTTCTATCTTTTGCGGTGAGAAGTATGAGGTATTTGTATTCTCCGCCCGCTTGCTCTCGTACGAGCCTGCAAAGCTCAATGCCATCCATTTCAGGCATCATCCAGTCGAGAATAGCCATCCGTGGTGCATCCGCCGACTTGAGTATATCGTAAGCTTCTCTGCCGTTGCTCGCCACCAGCACTTCATAATTCCATTTGCGCAGCAGGGTTTCAAGCAACCTGCGCGATACGGGGTCGTCTTCGGCTATCAGCACTCTCATGCCGCGTCCTCCAGAATCAATCTTTTCAGCAATGGATACAAACGATCGATTTCGGCCTGCAACGCGGCGTAGAGAATTTCTGCATCAGCAAGGTTGCCGCTTCTCCCAACCATCTCCAAGTCCAATGTGCACTGCCGTGCGGACTCGGCTGCAAGATTGCTTATCGAACCTTTGAGTGTATGAGCGCTTTTTGACAGAGCGTCGCAATCTTGATCGTCGATCGCACTGCGAATGTCCAGAAGCATTTGGGGACAAGTTTCCAGGAACAACTCTGCCAGTTCACGCGCCAAATCTTTATCACCATCAACTCTTGTCATCAGCGTATTCAGATCGAAAACTGTTGATGGTTGCAACAATGCTTGCCGTTCGGATGCATCTCTCTTTTCTACTATTTCAAGAAGTTCGCTGGCGTTTATCGGCTTGCTGATATAATCATCCATGCCTGATTCGAGACACAATTCCCGATCACCCTTCATTGCGTGTGCAGTCATGGCGACTATCCTGATGTGTTCGCCGGTTTCTTTCTCCTGTTCACGAATCGCTGCTGTCGCTTCCAAGCCGTCCATTTCGGGCATTTGTATATCCATCAGGATAACGTCAAAATGCTGGTTCTCCAATACCGAGAGCGCCTCCAGCCCATTGCGGGCGGTGGTTACCATATGGCCGTGTTTCTCCAGAATACTGACTGCCAACTTGCGGTTTACTTCATTATCTTCAGCCAGAAGTATGGTCATGCTTCGCTTGCCTTGCTCCGGCACGATCGATGACGATGCGTCTTCCGACATGTCACCGGCATTCATATTTCGGCTCACAAGACCCACGATTGCATCGAACAACTCCGATTGCTTGATGGGCTTGGTCAAATACATCGCAATCCCGAGTTCGTGACACTTATGTGCGTCGCTGAATTCGCCCCCGGAGGAAAGCATCATTACAGTGGACTCGAACAAAGCAGGATTATTCTTTATCCGAACCGCCACCTCGAAGCCATCCATTTCCGGCATGTGAGCATCGAGCAAGACTATGGAGTATGGTTCGCATGCGGATTCAGCACGCATCAATTCATCCAAACCGTCTTTGCCGCTGCTCACACAAGTCGGCTTCATCTTCCAATTGGTAAGGGCTCTATCGAGTATTTTCCTGTTTGTCGAATTGTCATCAATGATTAGGACTCTAAGCCCTTCAGTTTCTACGGGATCGAAGTGCTGTGTGCATGATTCCCCTGTCTGCAATCCCAACTTACAGGTAAAATGGAAAGTGCTGCCGATACCTGGCTGACTTTCGACCCAAATATGCCCACCCATCAATTCTACGAGCCGACGAGATATGGACAATCCGAGCCCGGTTCCTCCGTATTTCCTGGTTGTCGAGCCGTCAGCTTGAGAAAATGCTTCGAATATTATTGATTGCTTATCTTCAGGTATACCTATTCCGGTATCGGATACGGAGAAGTGCAGAACAGTATTATTGTCATTACAGGAATCCACTTCTGCCTTGACAACTATCTCGCCTTGTTCGGTGAACTTGATGGCATTCCCTATCAGGTTAACGATAACCTGGCGTAGACGCCTGGCGTCTCCTACAAGGCGATCAGGTACATCAAGCTGGATGTCGCATGCAAGCTCCAATCCCTGGCTGTGCGCCCTAACCGCCAAAGTCCTCATCATATCGACCAAACTATCTCTCAGTGTGAAATCAACCGGATCCAATTCAAGCATCTTGGCTTCGATTTTCGAGAAGTCCAAGATATCATTGATGATACCTAGCAAAGAATCTGCGGATGATCGCACGGCATCCAGGTACTCTCTTTGTTCTGAACTAAGATCAGTATCGAGGGCAAGTTCGGTCATGCCGATAATGCCGTTCATAGGAGTGCGAATTTCGTGGCTCATATTTGCGAGAAACTCGCTCTTTGCCTGACTTGCGGCTTCCGCAGCTTCCTTGGCGTGCTCCAAATCTGCCTGAGCCTTGGTTCGCTCCTCGATTTCCTGCTTTAGTTGCAATGTACGCTGTTCGACCCGTTCTTCAAGAACGTTTCTAGCTTCCTGAAGCGCCGCATCTCTTTCCTGAATCTGCCCCAGCATTTCATTGAAGCTGTCCACCAGGATTCCCGTTTCGTCATCTCCGGCTTTTTTGGCGCGAACATGATAATTCTTTTCTGCAGAAACTGCGTTTGCTACCCAAGCCAGATGCAAAATCGGTCTGGAAATAACCCTTCGCAGTTTGGCCGACATTGCAAATCCCAGCATACATGAAACGAGCATGACGAAGAAGGCAATAATCAAGTACTGTTTCAAACGCGAGTACATGGGATCCATACTCGCTCGCAGGTAGATTGTGCCTACCTTCTCATTGTGCAAGTATATGGTTTGATAAAGCTCTATGAAGCCATTTCTGGACAAATATGCGTCGGACTGCCATTTCGTAAATGCTATATGTTTCTTCAGCCCGGAACGCTTGTAGGTCGCAAATAACTTGTTGTCCTTGCCGTACATACAGGCTGAAATTATGTTACTCTCTGCCCGCAGTGCTGAAAGTGAGTCAGCCGCCGTCTTCCTGTCACCGAATGTCAGCGAAGCAGTTGAATCATCACCGATTACTCTTGCCAAAGTCATCAGTTCCTGCTTCATCGTGCTTTGCAGAGTCAGCATCTCAAAAGCAATGAATGCCGAGCATGCAAGCGCCAAGGCAGTACCTATGGCTAGAATGATCGTCAAACCCAGCTTATTCCTGATCGACATATCGTTGAAGGAACGCATCCGATAGCACCTCTTCACTTTACGACCCTCGCCAGCTTGAGCAGTCTGGAACTTACAGTCAAGCCGTTCTTCCTGGCACTGCTCATATTGATATCGAATCTCACCTTATCATCTACGTTTACAAAGTTGATCAACCCACCGGATCTTCCGAACTTCTCCGATTCTCCGATGGTCAAGGTATGCCACCCGTCGACAGCTTCTAATACTCGCGACAGATGAATATCCTCGGATTGACACACAAATAGTATGTGGCAGTACTTAAGATTTCTCAGCGATTTGAACCTGTGCACTTCCAATCTTCTATCGCCTACTAATTTGCCATTGACTACAACATCTATACTCTGCCCGAACGGATCGCTCCCCAGGATTCCCACAATGATCGGGGAGTTCTGATCATTGAATGTTCCGTTTGGCCACTCCACGAATTTGGCGAAGTTATAGATGTAAGCCGCTTTGACTTTATACTCACCGATACCTTCTCCATTCAAAGCCCTTGGGCAGATGAAAAGACAAACAGCAACACACAGCAGAACTAGAAAACACTTGTGTGCTCTCAAACGGAATGAACTGCCCATCAGGCAATCAACCGATTTGTTGCGAATTATCTTATTGAAAAGCAAGTTGCTGGTCATCCAAGAACTCCAATGCTGTGAAACATACGACTACTGTTTTCATTCCTTCAGAATGTCAGAAGACATTTCTCTTGATGTTAAAGAAGAAAGTTCTTGGCACGTACGTCGGATTTCCACCAACGCTCACTCCAAATTCCTGGTGCTCATTCTGAAGCAGGTTTTGTGCGCCAAAAACCAGCGACCAATCCGGGCTCATCAGCCAGGACAACCTGACATCAAGTCGAGTATATCCCGGAATGTACGGCTGAGATATTGGCTGGTAAAAAGATGAGCATGTCGGTGTCCTGCCAACCATAAAACACATTACGTCAAACTGGAGTTTGTCGCTCAAGTTCGTGTACGAAGAGATATTGAACTGATTCACTGTGGTATTCGATACAAGCAGGCCATTTGCGGTTAATCCGCCTGAGATGTTGGCTTGGAATATATTGAAGCCTGCTGAGAGTTTCCATCGATTGTTCACCTGCCATCGTGCACTGGCTTCAATACCATCGACATAACCATCTGGACCATTGCTCGCCATCTCCGTCATGAGAATGTAAGGAGGTTGTCCCATGACTACACTCTGTGAATAATCATGCGCATCACGAAGACGAATATAGTTGTTATAATAAGCGGCAAAATCGAGTGTGAGCTTGTCGTTAGGTTCCGTACGATAACCCAACTCAAATGCGTGCAAAATTTCCGACTTGAGATCCGGATTACCCATGAAACGCACCAGAACAGGAAGGTTCATCGTCTGCGCGCTCGGAGGTATGACTGCAACATCCAGACTCCCATACTTTTCGCCGATGGTCGGTGTTCTCACAGCACTGGATACGGCACCCCAGACCGACTGGCGAGGGCTGGGATTCCACAATAAACGCACATTCGGCTGAAACTCAAAGCCTGAAAAATCATTGTGCTCGAGCTTGGTACCTAACGTTAACTTCAACTTGTTCGGCTTTAACGTAACATCATCCTGAACAAACGCACTGTAAACCGAAGACCGAGTCTTCGCCGAAGAAACCGTTATCAAACTGTCTGTTTCTCTACTCTGCTGGAACTCTGCTCCCCACATGACGTTGTGGCGACCAATCGGAGCAAACGTGTGCTGATAACTGAGATCATAAGCATCGACCGTGTCATTCACCCACAACGGCTCGTCGCGCTTTGCATGATCGTAGTAGAACTGGAACTGCGATTCCGAAGACTCCGAGTGTTTGGTGACCCAGCGAGCGAGAAGATTTTGCTCATTAGAATCCACGGTTGTAGGGAGTGTTTTGAAGTAAGGAGCATCCAATGCGCCAACCGTATACTCGTTGCTCGATTTCCCGGTAAACGCATTCCCTTGAACTGTGAATGATGATTTATCCGTCAAATTCCAATCTGCTCTAAATCCACCAAGCATTCGATTCCAGTTCATTGTGGAGGCATTGTCAAAGAATCGCCAGGAATCTTGGTGCTCTGACTTCAAATACATCCTAAAGGCGCCGTTTTCACCTGTAGCACTCCCAAACCGGAAAGCGGTCATCGACTGGCCTTTCGATCCGGAATCCGCACGTGCATACGTACCTTCCGTATCCCCAGCTGATCTTGTGATGATGTTGATAACGCCGTTCACAGCATTTGCCCCCCACATGGTTGCGCCAGGACCGCGGATAACTTCGATCCTTTCGATATCGGCAAGGAGCAAATCCTGCATATCCCAATATACGCCTGAAAATAAGTGCGAATATACTGACCGGCCATCGACAAGAACAAGGAGTTTGTTCGCGAATACGTCGTTGAATCCTCTCGCGCTGATTGCCCATGTGCTCCCGTTAACCCTGGCTACTTGCAGACCCGGCACCAATCGAAGGAGCTCCGGCACACTTGCCATTCCGGATCTTTCGATATCCTCTCGAGTAATAACATAGACGGCTGAACTCGTTTGCGATAGTTTTTCTGCCTTCTTTGAGGCGGAAGTCACTTCAACGTTCATTAACTCTTCCAGCCCCATACCGCTGATGTCTGCATTCTTGCTCTGTTCATCCTGATCAGTAGACTCCGCCGACCAACTAGTTACAGGCAGAAGCAAGAGAAGAACTGAAAAGCATAATAAACATACCGTGAGCAGACGCCCGAACCGTAAGTGAAGCAAGTGAGCATATTCTCGTATTTTCATATCAACAGACTCCTTGAAATTTGACTGGATGAGCTGGGAACTTCATAGAAGAAGCCAGGCATGTTATCTTTTTGTAAGGTAAACATCTCACCGGCATGTCATTATTATTGGTACACAACAAGGTAATTCTCAGAGCAAGCCGGATATACTAGGCTATAAATGCGAAAACTTTGGCACGATAAACGGCAATTCGATGATTTATTCTTGGCAATTAATCATCCTTCTGCAGCATGGATGGGGATTTGATATTAGAAACTCGTGTATACATCGGTTCTCTTAACAGTCACACATACTCTGTATGGCACACTGCTGAAACGAGAAAACAGCATCGACCAGCGCTATATCTCAGGGCGAAATTTCTCATGATTCTTGGGAAATTCAGTTAATCACACGTTAATCACACGTTCGCCGTCAGATAACTCTTTTCCACTAAACTATCATCAGTCGAACGGGCGAGACTGATCCTTCCAGAGAGAAGGGCTCACAGTCCGACCCGCATATTTACAAGGAGGAGATACATCATGCTTGTACGCGGTACAAAGAGAAACAGCGGTTTCACACTCATCGAACTGCTCGTCGTCATCGCGATCATTGCCATCCTGGCAGCGATCCTGTTCCCTGCTTTCGCAAAGGCTAAGGAGAAGGCCAAACAGTCTTCCTGTCTTTCCAACGAAAAGCAGATCGGTCTCGGTCTTATGCAGTACGTTCAGGACTACGATTCTACCTATCCGATGTCTTACTACTATCAGAACGGCGCAAACTCCGTAGGCGGTTATGTACAGTGGAGTGGTTTGATCGCTCCTTACGTCAAGAGCAACAATGTCTGGGTTTGCCCTACCAGCGAAAACGGCGGATTCGCACCAACTTGCTTTGCTGGCAACAACGCTCCTGCCGGTCAGGTTACTTTGAACGGCGCTCAGGACATCCAGGTTCCGAGAATCTCCTACATGGCAAATGAGGCTCTTATGCCCAGGCTCAAGTATGCAGCACTGGCCGGTCAGCTTCAGGCAGTACAGGAAAATGTCGTAAGCAACATCGAGAGCACAATCGTTATATGCGAAATGACTGATCACAAGGCTTACATTGTAGACACCTCAGCCACTGGTGGGTCTGCAGTCAAATCCCACAGACCTGCTAGTGCATGGTGCGATGCGTCCGGTGCTGCTCAGTATGACACCGAAGCACTCGCTCTTGCTGGAACAGCTACTACCACACCTGTCTATGCAGTCAGCGCCAATATTGCTGAATCCGCAAGGACTACTGCTGACACCAATAATGGTGTAAACGGTCTTCCTCACATCGTTTACTGCAAGTACGATGCCCACACCGGTGGCTCAAACTACATCTTTGCTGATGGCCATGCAAAGTGGCAGACCCTTGGACAGACCGTGAATCCGAACCACTTCCAGTGGGGCGTCAAGGCTTACTCAATTGGCGGAGCTCCTGCAGTTCTTCAGTTGGGTAGTGGCACAGCGGTTGCCTGTAACTAAGAGTCACAGCTAGAAAATCCAATCTCCCTCAAGTCCAGGGAGTGCCAAGCTAAAGGGTGGGAAGTTTTCCATCCTTTAGCTTTTTTATTTCTCCAACGATGCTCTCGATTGACAAGTATACCGTTTGTGCCTATACTGCCTGTATAGTTCATTTGATACGGCGCAATAAATATCAAGTCTGGTCTTGCATTATGCACTTGGAAGTCGATCACTTCATCGAATACATACGCGCGATGAATATGTCTGCACATACGATCCAAGCTTACACTTCTGACATTCTTCAATTTTCCAGCTTTCTCGAAAACGAAGGACTGCCCGCTGAGCCACGTGCAATCGACTCTAAGATCGTACGGAGATTCCTTGCACGACTGCAAAAGCAGGGGCTTTCCAAGTCTTCCATTGCAAGAAAGGTTGCTTCCCTTCGGGCTTTCTTCAAATATCTGCTCCGGGTCGGCGCAATCGAAGCAGACCCTTCTATGGGCTTGTCAGCCCCTAAACTGGAAAAGCACCTGCCTAACTTTCTCCGGCCGGCGCAAGTGGACGCATTGATGTTGAAGCCCGATCCGTCGACTCCTCTTGGAATGCGAGATGCCGCCATCCTGGAAATACTGTATGCCAGCGGAGTGAGAGTCAGCGAACTTTCAGGGATGAACACGCAAGATCTAGACCTCAAAGCCGGTGAGATCAAAGTTCTGGGCAAAGGCTCGAAAGAAAGAATCGTGCTGCTGGGACGACCCGCGATCGAGGCACTTTCCACATACCTCAACTGTGCGCGTGGAAAGCTTCTAGCACAACCGAATATTCAACTGGAAGCCGTCTTTTTGAACAAGAATGGTGGCAGACTGACCACACGCAGTATCCATAGACTCTTGGACAAGTATTTTGCTGAGGTGAGCGAGGAAACGAAGATCAGCCCCCACGTGCTCCGACATACATTTGCGACACACATGCTTGAAAACGGAGCAGATTTGCGTTCGATCCAGGAATTGCTCGGTCATGCCAGCGTTTCGACTACTCAGATTTACGCGCACGTAAGCAGGGAAAGATTGAGACAGGTGTATCAAAGCGCTCATCCGAGAGCGTTGGAGGAAGAATGACATGAAAACTTGTGCAACCACTATCATCGCCGTGAGGAAGGACGGACAAACCGCCATGGCCGGTGATGGGCAAGTGACCATAGAGAATCAGATCATGAAACACGGCGCCAGGAAAGTTCGACGCATGCATGAGGGTAAGATTCTGGCAGGAATTGCCGGATCCGTCGCGGATGCTTACACGCTTTCGGATAAGTTCGAAGCCAAACTCGATGAATCGCACGGCAATATCTTGCGCGCTGTCAGAGAGTTTGCCAAGGAATGGCGAACCGACCGCATACTTCGCAGGCTTGAGGCGTTGATGATAGTTGCAGACAAAGATCACATTTTGTTGCTTTCGGGAAACGGTGAAGTAATCGAGCCGGATGACAATGTGCTTGCAATAGGCTCAGGCGGCGGGTATGCTCTTTCTGCTGCTCGTGCGCTGGTTCAACATTCCGATCTTTCGGCAGAAAAAGTCGCCGAGGAATCGTTGAAAATTGCCGCTTCAATATGCGTATTCACCAATGACAGGATAACAGTAGAGGTTTTGTAATGGAAGATATGACACCGAGACAGATAGTTGAAGAACTGGATAAGTATATAGTCGGGCAGGATAAAGCCAAGCGGGCCGTTGCAGTAGCCCTTAGAAATAGATTTAGACGCAGATTATTAAGCGAGGAGATCCGTGAAGAGGTAATCCCAAAGAACATCTTGATGATCGGTCCTACCGGAGTTGGTAAGACCGAAATTGCTCGCCGTCTCGCACAGATAGCGAAAGCTCCGTTCATCAAAGTAGAAGCTACAAAGTTTACGGAAGTCGGCTACGTGGGCCGTGATGTCGATTCGATGGTTCGTGATTTGGTTCAGCTTGCTATTCGGATGGTGGAAAACGAGAAGATCGCTCAAGTCCAAGGTCAGGCCGAGGAACTGGTAGTCGAACGGATTCTTGACCTGATGCAGCCTCTTCCCAAGCCGGAAAAAGAACATGGTCGTCCCAAAGAATTCGAAGCAGCATTTGAGATGGTAGGCAAACTCTTCGGTGGTACCAAGCCCCCTCTCGTAGAAGAAACCCCTCAAGCCGAGACACCCGAGGACGATGCCGTGGAACGCGAAGAAATCGCCCGTATAACGCGTATACGGGAAAAGCTGCGCAAACAACTTCTCGAAGGTGTACTTGATGATCACAATGTCGAAATAGAAGTTGAAGAGAGTGCCGGCACTCCTTTCCTGCAAGTCTTCAGCCCCCAGGGGATGGAAGAGATGGGAATGGACATGCAAAGCATGCTCGGCGGAATGATGCCGAAGAAACGAAAGACCAAAACGGTGACAATCCGTGAAGCGAAAGAGATCCTTGCTCAGGAAGAAGCACGCCACCTGCTCGATCAGGACCAGATAATTCGTGAGGCAATAGAACGCACCGAGGAATCAGGTATCATTTTTGTCGATGAGCTCGACAAGATTGCCGGGCGCGAAAAGGGCGGTGAAGGCGGCCCTCAAGTTTCCCGAGAAGGTGTGCAAAGGGATATCCTTCCGATAATCGAAGGATCGACCGTTGCCACAAAGTACGGGCCTGTGCGTACGAACCACATACTGTTTATCGCTGCGGGCGCATTCCATGTGAGCAAGCCTTCCGATCTGATCCCGGAATTGCAGGGCAGATTGCCCATCCGAGTTGAGCTCGATAGTCTGAATAAGGGCGATTTCCGTCGGATTCTGACCGAACCAAAGAATGCCTTAGTAAAACAGTACTCTGCGCTCCTTGCCACTGAAGACGTACAAATCACCTTCACCGATGACGCAATCGAGGAAATCTCCGGAATGGCAGAAGAAGTAAATTCTCAAATGGAAAACATAGGAGCCCGACGCCTGCACACCATCATGGAACGCCTGCTGGAAGACTTATCTTTCTCAGCATCCGAGCAAGCGGGTCAGAATGTCACTATCGATGCTGCGTATGTCAAAGAAAAGTTGGAAGGAGTATTGAAGAACGAAGACTTGAGCAAATACATCTTGTGATAGACTCATCAAACTTTCCCATCTGTATCAAAGTCCGCTGAACACCAGTGTTTTGCGGAAGATAGGTACGGGTAATACTGGTCTGATACTAGCTCCAGGGCACGAATAAATACATAGTTGTGCGCTAATCAAGCAACCAATCCCGCGCTGATTGGCAGCGAGCTTACTGGCGACTATACGCAGCTATGTTCCAATCTGCAAAATTGCCCGAGGTAACTAAAGCCCGCCAGTATCCAAGGGGGAAAGAGTCTTGAACAAGCACTCGTCTATCAATACTTCATTTCTTCTGATCGTTACTTCGATCGCTTTTTGGACTCAAGCCGGTTTCTCTTATCCCCAGTGGAATGCAAAGAGTGATTCGATAAATGAAGCCATTGCAATCGACAACCCGGCCAAAACTTTGGATGATCTCCTAAACACTTGGATTCCTATAGAGAATTGTGTGCAACTCG
>Ga0272448_1005786_pt1 | contig 13534 bp, 13 predicted proteins | sample YNPCB0191_FD_202220 | JGI IMG/M metagenome (GOLD analysis project Ga0272448, IMG submission 202220) | Hot spring sediment microbial communities from Yellowstone National Park, WY, United States - YNP-CB-019-1 | ecosystem: Environmental > Aquatic > Thermal springs > Hot (42-90C) > Sediment...
AAAATATTGTATTGGTCGATTCGCGCATTCGTTCCAGTTATATCGGTGAGATGGGCCCGACACAGCGGCTGGGGCACATCCCCGGCGCGATTCTCCACAATTACCTGTGGGATTTTGATCCGGACGGCACCTATCTGCCGATCGATACGCTGCGCGAGCACTACGAAAAAGCGGGCATCACCCCGGATAAGGAAATCATCACCTATTGCGTCACCGGGCGTGAAGGCTCAGCAGTATGGTTTGTGTTGAAATATCTCCTCGGGTATCCCTGCGTGCGTCTCTACCAGGGCAGCCTCACCGAATGGTCGGCCAAACCCTGGTTGCCGATGGTCACCGGAAGCGATCCGTGGGGAGAGATGGGCAAAGGAGCCTGGCGAAAAGCGGCATAAGCAGGAGCAAGTGAAATATTTCATCGAATTGAGCAAGAGATTGTTCCCACTTCGTTGACGGAGAGGATAGTGGTTTGTTAAACTGAAGTTGAGGCAAATTGATCCCTCACCCCCAACGGGCTATGCATGGGCTTGAGGGATGAGCAGAAGGCACAGGCATGCCGAGAACGATACTGGCGGTCGACGATGAGCGTTCGGTGCTCCGCGTAGTGCAGCTCAGTCTCGAGCGTGCCGGTTACCGGGTGATCACTACCGCCAATGGGCAGGATGCGTTGCGAAAGATCATGGCGGAACATCCGGACCTGGTGATTCTCGATGCCATTTTGCCGGGGAAAACTGGTATAGAGGTATTGCGGGAGATCCGCTGGGACAGGACCATGCGGCATCTACCCGTCATTATCCTCACCGCGAAAGCGCAGAATCTGGATGCGCTTTGCGGTTGCACCGAGCACGTCGACAGTTATCTGACGAAACCGTTTCACCCGGATGAGTTGGTGACGTGCGTACACAGATTGCTTACGGAAAATACTACGGATGAGAATGAGGATGATGCCTACAAACTCTAATAGTTCCGCAGCAGCGGAGCAGTCATCATGTTGCACCGCCGCGCAGGTGGCGCAGATCGCCACCGGCGTGCTCGCCGTGATCGGCACAGCCACCGTGCTGTGGATGATCTTTTCTCGCCGCCGTGCTCGCACCCTCGATCCGCAACTGGAGATCGACCGGCGCATCAATGAGTTGGAAGACTCCTTGAGCCGCCTGCAGGATGGGTTCGGACACGTAGTGCGCAATTAGTCCATTTGCGTGGGGCACACCGCCGGAATCGCCATGATTCCCGCCGTGCGGCGTCGTCATGCCTCGTCCAGCCTGATCCCTACTCCCATATCCCGATACCCCCATCCCCTTTGTCCTCACACCCGGATGCGCTTCCGAGCGTGTCGCACTTCGTCTCGACGCAGGCGAGTCAGCGGTGTCCGCGTTAATGATTGCCGATTCCTGGGAAAAGACTGATAAAGGAAAAAGTGAAAAGGCAAAAGAAACTAAGATCCCTAGCATGGATCTGTCCGCGGTCAATGCCACGCCACATTCCACATCGCTACCCGGAGTGCCCGGTTGATGTCTCGGCATACGCACTGCGTCTGACCACATTGTATGTTTTTCCTTCTGCCCTTTCACTTTTCCCTTCAATGGGGGTTCCGGCTTCATGGAAAAACAGCAGCAGATCACCATCGAGCGTGTTCGGCGCATTCTGGATGAACTAAAAGCACAGTTCTGGGTTGAGCAACATCCCCTGCGTGTCAGTGTATTCCAAAGCCAGGAACCGATCCCCTTCACCGAAGCCGTCCAACAGCAATTTACGCCGATCGAACTCGGGTTTCACTGGGGGCCGCAGTGGTCCACCGCCTGGTTCCACCTGCAGGGGACATATCCGGCGGAATGGGCGGGGAGCACAGTGGCCGCGCTCATCGATACCGGGTCTGAGGCGCTGGTCTGGGTGAATGGCGCACCCGCGCAGGGGCTGGATCCGAATCGGCAGGATTTCGTTATCACGCATAGTGCGGAAGAGGGCGGCGAGGTGGATCTGTATGTCGAAGCTGCGGGGAACCACCCCTTCGGCACCGGTGGATCGGCGGGGGACACGCCGTTCACCTTCACCAAAGCCACCGTTGCGCGCTTCAATGCACCGATCTGGCATCTGTACCATGACCTGCGCGTGCTCTTCGATCTGGCGGTCAATCTGCCGGAGGATGCCGACCGCCGCGCCCGGCTCATCTTCGCGCTGAATGAAGCGGTGAATATCTATCGCCGCGGTGGCGCAGCGGCTATTCCCTCTGTCCGTGAACTCCTCGCAATTGAATACGCCAAACCGGCCTGCGCTTCTGCGCTAACAGTGAATGTGCTGGGCCATTCGCATATCGACATCGCGTGGCTCTGGCCGTTGCGCGAGACCGTGCGTAAATGTGCGCGCACCTTCTGTACCGTGCTCAAATATATGGAGGACTACCCGGAATACCGGTATGTGCAAAGCCAGCCGCAACTGTATGCCTTTGTGAAGGAGCAGTATCCCGAGCTATTCACGCGTATGAAGCAGGCCGTCGTGGATGGGCGCTGGGAGCCGCAAGGCGCCATGTGGGTGGAGCCGGACTGTAACATCATCTCCGGCGAGTCGATGGTGCGGCAGATCCTTTATGGCACGCGCTTTTTCCGTGAAGAGTTCGGGGTGGAGAACACCATCCTCTGGCTGCCGGATACCTTCGGCTTCAGCGGTGCGCTCCCGCAGGTGCTCGCCGGCAGCGGCATCGACTATTTTCTCACGCAAAAGCTGTGCTGGAATCAGTTCAACCGCATGCCGCATCACACTTTCCACTGGGAAGGCATCGATGGTTCACGCGTGCTGGCGCACTTCCTGCCGGCAGACACCTACATCGGTCTGTTGACACCCGGCGAATTGTTGCGTGGCGAGAAGAATTTTATCGAAAAAGATCGTGCCGGCGGCTGGCTGAACCTGTACGGCTATGGTGACGGCGGCGGCGGGCCGGTGAAGGAGATGCTGGAGTCTTACCGCCGTGAGCGCGATCTGGAGGGGCTGCCGAAAGTGACGCAGGAGCCGGCACGCGACTGGTTCCCGCGGATGGCTGCCGAGGCGCACGATCTGCCCACCTGGAACGGCGAGTTATACCTGGAATATCACCGCGGCACCTATACCACGCAGGCAAAAAACAAGTGGGAGAACCGCCGCTGCGAGCTCCTGCTGCGCGATGCGGAGTTCCTCGCCGCCATCAACCCCCACGGCGTGGATGAATATCCGGCCGCCGAACTCGAAGAGGCCTGGAAGCTGGTGTTGCGCAACCAGTTCCATGACATCCTCCCCGGCTCCTCCATCCGCCAGGTCTACGAAGATGCCGCGCGCGATTACGCGCGGGTGCACGAAATCGGGGATGCGGTGATCGCCAAAGCCCTGGGCGTGTTCACCGCCGCCATCGACACCAGCAAATTGAGCAACCCGGTCGTGGTCTGGAATACCCTGCCGTTCTTACGCAGTGGCGTACTCAGCCTGCCGTGGGATGGCGAGGAAGATATGGTTGTCCTCGCTCCGAATGGGCAGCCTTCGCGTACGCAGTTGACCGAAGAAGATGGTGAGCGGCGCCTCCTGGTGGAAGTCCTGGACGTGCCGTCCATGGGCTACTTGACTATCGATCTACTTGACGGCACCATGCCGGAAGACATGTCCCTGGCCGTCACCGACACGGTCACAGCGAGCGAACGTACGCTGGAGAACGATCTCGTCTACGTTGAGTTGAACGATTTCGGCGGCATCGTGTCCTACTATGACCGGCAAGCCGACCGTGAGCTCATCGCCGACGGCAAGGTGGGCAATCTCTTTCAGCGCTTCGACGATCACCCGAATGCCTGGGACGCCTGGGATATCGACCCGTTCTTCGCAGAAGTGGGAGAGGATCTCTGCAGCCCGGCAGAGATCACCGTGGTGGAGTCCGGCCCGGTGCGGGCGACGCTGCGCGTGGCCCGCGAACTGACGCCGAAGGCGCAGATGGTGCAGTATATCCGCCTGGAGGCGAACAGCCGCCGCCTCGACTTCGAGACATACATCGATTGGCACGAGGACAAGGCGCTGCTTAAAGTGGCCTTCCCGGTGAATATCCATAGTTCCCGCGCCACCTATGAGATTCAGTATGGCCACATTGAGCGCCCGACCCACCGCAATACCTCCTGGGATGTGGCGCGCTTCGAGGTGCCGGCGCAGAAATGGGCAGACCTGTCCGAGAGCGATTACGGCATCGCGCTGCTCAACGACGGCAAATACGGCTACGATATCCAGCGCAATGTGATGCGCCTCTCGCTGCTGCGCGCCACGACGGATCCCGACCCGCAAGCAGATCGCGGCCAACACCACTTCACCTACAGTCTGCTGCCGCATCGTGGTGATGCAAGCAACAGCGGCGTTCCGCTGGCAGGTTATGACCTCAATGTGCCGATGCGCGCCTTACTCCTGCCAGTGCAGGAAGGTGTGCTCGCACAGACGCACGCCTATTTCCGCCTGGATAAGCCAAACCTCGTGCTCGATTCGGTGAAGCGCGCGGAAGACGGCGACGGCATCATCATTCGCCTGTACGAAGCCTTCCGCCGCCGCGGCACCGCCCGCCTTATTACCAACGGCCTCTGTTCCCGCGCCACCCGCACCGACCTGCTGGAGCGCAACCAGGAAGAAGTCGAGGTGCGCGGCGGCGCCATCTGGTTGGATTATCGACCATTTGAGATTATTACGCTGCGGCTTCAATAACCTGGAGCGCGAACCTCCCGGTGAGCGGATAAGAGCGCCGGGACCGGTTCTATAATCCGCTCACCGGGAGGTTCGCGCTCCAGGCTTATGCCGGTATGATCGGGGTGTAGATATCCATCTCCGACTCTTCCTGGTCGTTGTGGAAACGCTCGTCATACCATTCCAGGTCGGGCGTCAGCGCACGCTGATACCCGCTCTGCGGCAGCCACTCACGGTAGACGAAGTTGATGGCGGCATTCAGACCATGCTGTTTATCCGATAGCAGACCGCGCTGCGTGACAAGGACGTATGTGGCGGCAGGTACGTTGAAAGTGGTCATGCCATCGGGTACCAGGGCATCGGCGTCGACCACGCATCCGGCGACATAGCGGAACGAACCATCTTCCTGTGCATCCCCGCAGACGCCGAGGGCGACGTTGGGATGCGTGAGGCCTTGCACCTCGTACCGGCGCGGGAGGAAGGCACCCCAGAGTGCGGGGATCTCCTGGTGTTCATTCTTCCCGACATAGGCCATCCCGACCACACGCATGGCGGGCAGACTGACAATACGGGTTTCCATTGGTGCTCCTTTTATGCCAAGGGGTTGCAGGTCGGCGAGGGAGAGCGGCAGGCGTAGCGCGGTGAAGGCAAGGCGACGCCGGAACGCCCCCGGCGTTTCCCTATACGCCCGCTTGAACGCGCGGGTGAAGGCCTCCTGGGAGTCGTACTGCCAATCGAGCGCGATGTCCAGGATACGCCGGTTCGTCTGCACCAGCGCCCTCGCCGCCTCGGTCAACCGCCGCTTGCGCACATATTCCATCACCGTCTCTCCCGTCACACCCTGGAAGATGCGGCTGAAGTGGAAAGCGGAATACCCCGCCTGTTCGGCGATTTCCTGCAGGCTGATCACTTCACCGAGATGCGCCTCGATGTGCAGGATGGCCTCATACACCCACTTGTAGTAGTCTTCCCCCATTACACCTCCCCGGAGACAATGCTATTACACCATAACGACTATATAGAATATTTGATTGCGCGTGCGGTTTTAAATAATGACGTGGAATCTCTACGCAGCCTCTGCCAGATCGGGGATTGTAAAAAGTAAAGGTTAATCAACAACGCCATACCGATAAATATCGTTGTTATCTGGAAAATTCATGCGATGCCTGCCGCCTGGTTTCGGTTCATAACTTCCCATCTCGCCGGGACTGCAAATAGGTGGTTCATCTCCCCCGAGTGCACGGATGAAATCAATGAGTTGCCAGTAATCGCCGTATTCATGTTCATCTGTCGGGTAAGCTTTCCCCGTGCGGCACAGCGACATCGCGAGCCAGTCCGCGGCTGCCGGGAGCACGGCGTATAATCCGCGAATCATTCCGCCTAACAGTCCAAACTCGGGCTGATACCCGGCATCGCCCCAATTCACCAGATAACGCGCAATCCGAGTTTCCGGGACATCCCAGAGCGATGACAATAATGCCGGATTTCCTCGGAAGTGCCATCGTGCAGACGGGCTCGGGTCATAGTATTGGGGTAATGTACTGAAAGCCCCCAGGTCTTCCTCGCCGTGCATCAGTGAAAAATCCCAGTGGCTACTTTCCTGGATCCTGGCTTCCATCCAAGGGCACTGCAGGCGTTTTCCTACTCCTTTGAAAAAGCCGTATTTCCCTCCTCGATACCCGAAGGACACGGTATGAACATCGCCACGGGTGCCGATGCCAAGGAACAAGCCTTTCCGTTCGTCGGTATCCCAGAACACTTCACCTTGAAATTGATGAACGCGATACGCAATTGCTTCGTGTAATGCATCAAGCGTACAGCCTTTGAAGAGTGTGTAGGTGTTATACATACGATTATGCGTAAATACTCCGAACGAGTGATTTACTACCAATTCGGGCGGGGCTGCCACCTACCTTCCATACAAGAATCTTCCTAGGTCACAGAATCTAAATCCGGCTGTGTGGAGACTCTTGTTTGGAAGGTAGGCGGCAGCCCCGCCCGAATATAGGGATTAACCTGACACTCCTGGAGTATGACATGGCCACAAATGCACTATTCTCCCTGCATTATCGCCCCGAGACGGGCTTGTTCTTGAACTGGCAGATCCCTGGTGGGCTGACCTTCACCGATATGCCATTGCGGGTGAAGCTCCACGGCACGCACACCTTTTATGTGTGGTCGGTGGTGGATTCCGGAGAGGGCGCGCCGGCGTGGGCGGAGCCAGAGTTGCAGTTGACTTACTTCGGCAGCGAGGCGGAATCGCCGGGGATCACCCATGTCATCGAGCCGGTACAGGTGGAGGAAGGCGCCATTGCTTACCGGGTGACTGGCAGTGGTCCACGCGCGACCATCATGCTGGACATCCGTTGTGATGGTGAGGGGCTATCGGCTGCACTCACCATCGAAAATCCGCAACAACCAGGCGCGCAACAACTCCCGCTCTGCCTCACCGAACTGATCTTCACCGATCTCAATCTGGGTACGGAGGGAGAAGTGTTCAGCGGACATGCCTATGGCGGGCGTACGCATGGGTATGGCCGGCTCGCGGAATTGACGGAACCGGGGATACCGTTCACCCACGGGTGTATCGGCTTGGCTTTTCCGCTGGTCTACCTGCATGACCCGGAGCATCGGCGCGGGGTGGAACTGGAATTTATGCTTGATGGCCGTCCCACGGCATATCTTCGCCCCGGCACGCAGCCGCCGGCTGCCGCCTGGGCGATCACCTGGTCTACCGAGCGCCTGCTGTTGCCAGGGCAGGTACACCGTTATGGCGGGCAGGCGCGTATGGCCCCGTATACCGGCGACCCCATCGCGCGCATGTGGCAGTGGCGCGACAACGCCGCCACGCGTTATGGCCTGACACCGCCTGCGGTGCCGGCGTGGATTCAGGATGCCAACATCGTCTTTTTCGACATGAATCCGCTGCACGACCCCAAAGGCTATTCCCGCCTGGACGACCCGCGTTGCCGCGCATGGCTGGCGCACGTGAAGGAACTGGGCTTCTCGACGCTCTACGCGGTCTCCTGTCACCACGAGGGGATCAACTGGCTCAGTCCCGCGAACTACGACCCCTGCGAGCTGGTCGGCGGGTTCGCCGCGGAGGAGCAATTCCTCGCCTGGGTGCATGAACTGGGATTGAGCATCTATCTGTGGATGACCACGGTGGGGCTGGACCGCCACACGCCGGAGGTGCAGGCGCATCCCGAGTGGTTCACCCATCGCCCCAATGACGAATTCTTTTACGCCTGGGATTCCACGCCGGCGACCGGTTACGTCGGCTATGCGCCGGATGCCGACCCGCTGGCAACCGGGTGGCGGCGCTGGTTCACCGATCAGGTACGGCAGGTGATCGGGCGCGGCTACGACGGCATCTTTATCGACGGCTGCATCCCCCGCGCCAGCAATCACGCGCGCTGGGCCTGGCCAGGCGAAAGTCGCAATGGGGTGGAGGAGCAGGTGTGTGAGGTGGCGGATTTCGTGCGCTCGCTGGGGCAGGAGCACATCACCTTCGTGGAGGATGCCAGCCTGATGATCCAGGCGTCCAGTGGCGTCACCACCGGGCGCTACTCCTCCAGCACGCCGCACCTGATGAAGGCGCATTGGGACCATGGCATGGGTGGCGGTCCGCAAGCCACGGTGGATGCACCCGCACTCATTCCGCCGGAAATGGCGCGCGAGTATCTGCTTATCCGCTATGCCTGCCTGCTGCCCGGCGTGCTCAGCAATGACGGCGTGGGCGGTTGGGCGCGCGAGGATCATCCCTGGCGCGTGCAATCGTTGATGGCCGGGATGCTGCCGTCGATGGGCATCACCGAGATCGACATGCCCGACTTCCCGGATGAATCCCGGGAAGAAGTGGTGCGCCGACGCCAGGTGGCCGAGGAATTGCGCGCCTTGCTGCAGCTACGCCGCGACGACCCGCTGGTACGCCGTGCCCCGCTCTCCATCACCGGTGTCCAGGTGGACGGCGATGCGGCGGTGGTGGGCATCCTCCGCCCCAGCGCTGACCGCTGCCTGCTGACCCTGCTCCAATTCGCCGACCGTCCGGCGCAGGTGACCATCCGCCTGGCGGAACCGAATGACATCCCCGCCGTGCAACACGCACAGGCCGGCGTGCCGCAGCATCATACCTGGTATACCCACGAGCTCCTTCACGCGCAGCCCATGGACGATGCTGAGTCCGGGAGTATTTCCGGCACGGACGCCCTTACCGTGACACTGGGCGCGTATGGCTTCCGTGTGTTTGAATTGACCAGGATGTGATGACCAACACAGGCGGGGCTTCCGCCGACCTCCAGACAAGAATCTCCACCCCACCGAATATTGATAAGTGGCCAAGGACGATTCTTGTTTGGAAGGAAGGCAGCAGCCCCGCCCGAGTCAGTTTACGCCGCTTTCGATTCGCCGCCACCCAGACGAGCCCGCGCATTCGCGAGCGCCTGCGATAAACGCGCCCAGGCATCCTCCGCATCCCGTTTCACGGTATCCCAGGTGTCATCTGATGACCCCTGAAGCCGGTCGAGATGTTGCTGCGCTGCATCACGATGCTGACGCAGGGTGTCCAGATGCTCGTTGTACGCCATCTGTTTATCCGCCTGCTCTTGGCGCGACCGCGCTTCCATCTGCTGAATCTCCGCTTTCCACTCATCGAGCTTCGCCTTCAGCTTAGCGATAAACGCATCTCGGTTCTCCATGGTGACACTCCTTTCACGCAATTCATGACATGATACGCGATAGACATAGGCGGGAATTACAGAAGGTACGACATTGTACGAGCAGTGTGTATTGATGGACGAAATGGTTTCAACTCACGTGGGGATAAGCAACGCCAAAACCCCCGCCCGGGTGGGCGGGGGTCATCATGGCCTGATTGGTGGAACAATTACACCAGCGTTTTGGCGAGGTCGACAGCACTGGCCGCATCGGGCGCATAGCCGTCGGCACCGATCTCATCGGAGAACTTCTGCGTCACCGGAGCGCCGCCGATCATCACTTTCACGCCGCCGCGCACGCCGGCCGCTTCGAGGGCATCGATGGTCTGCTTCATGCCGGGCATGGTGGTGGTCAACAGGGCGGACAGGGCGATAATTTCGGCCTTCTGCTCTTTGACGGCATCAATGAACTTCTCGGGGGCCACATCGACGCCGAGGTCAATGACTTCAAAGCCGTTGCCCTGCAGCATCATCGCCACCAGATTCTTCCCAATGTCATGCAGGTCACCCTTCACGGTGCCGATGGCCACCGTGCCGACCGGCTTCACACCGGTTTCTTCCAGCATTGGCTTCAGGATGCCCATGCACTCTTTCATCGCGCGTGCCGCGATCAGCACTTCAGGAACATAGAACTCGTTCTTTTTGAATTTTTCGCCAACGACTGCCATCCCCGCGATGAGCCCTTCGTTAATGATTTTCTGCGGCTCGATCCCTTCCTGGAGGGCCTGGTTGGTCAGTTCAACCGCCGGGTTCTTCTTCCCTTTGATAATGTTGTCGGCAAGTGCCTGCAGATCAACAGCCATAGTAATCGTCTCCTCTATCATCTCACAGTAGATTCTGTGTACTTACCCGTTGCGCTAACGTCGGGCAAACCGTAGGTAGGATAGCAATTCTCAGCAAGGTTGACAACACTCAGCAGAGGGGATTTTGCAAAAAATATGAAGTCTTTTTCAAGCGGTTGACAATTTTATAGTGGTGTATCGGTTATATCACCGAGAATCGCTCCCCGTTCTGCACATGGTACCCTTGGAGAAACTCCGCACCGGACATCGGGCGTTTCCCGGCTGGCTGGAGGATTTGAATCGCCACGGCCCCCTTGCCGGTCGCCACGATGGGGCCGACTTTCGGGCGTGCTTCGATGACGGTACCGGGTTCGCCTCCGCCGTTTGCGGTGACCACTGTCGCCTGTAATATTTTCACCGGGAAACCACGAAAGGCCGTGGTGGCGACGGGTTGCGGGGAGAGCGCGCGAATCTGACGGTCAATTTGGACGGCCGATTGCATCCAATCGATCTCGCGTTCCTCTTTACGGATGATCGGTGCGAAGGTGACTTCCGCTGGTTCTTGCGGTAAGTGCGGTGCCGTGCCGTGTTCGATCGCCGGCAGCCAGTGGAGCAACAGATCGACAGCCATGTCCGCTAAACGCGCGCCAAGGGTGCCGGCCGTATCGTCCGGCGCAATCGCCGTCGCCGCGCAATCGATGACATCGCCGGCATCCATCTCGCGCGCCATCCACATCAGACACACGCCGGTTTGCTCCTCGCCATTCCAGACGGCGCGCTGAATCGGGGCGGCCCCGCGATACTTTGGCAGCAGCGAGCCATGGAGGTTCACCGTGCCTAGCGGGGGGAGGGTACGCAGCGGATCCGGGAGGAATTGGCCGTACGCGGCGACCACGCTCAAATCGGGCGCATATGCGCGGAGTTCTTCGAGGAATTCCGCTGACCGGCAGGAGTCTGGCTGCAGCACCGGCAACCGCAGTTCCTCGGCCACCAGTTTCACCGCGGGGGGCGTCAGCCTGCCGCCGCGCCCCGCCGGACGGTCCGGCTGGGTGACCACCGTCGGCACGCAGTAGCCGTGCGCAACCAGGGCGCGCAATGTGGGGATGGCGAATGGGCTGGTGCCGAAATAGACAATTCTCACGGTCGCTCTCCTCTGCAGTGATCGCGTCAATGATACCGCTTCTCACAGCCTGAAAGCAACCTGGGGCAATACACATGGAAAAAGGCGCCCTGTGTTAGGGCGCCTGAGTGATACATACAGCAGATCTGGTGCGACGGGTCACACCCGCGTCAGCGAAGCCTGGCGTTCGAAAAACCGCAGTGCCTCTTCCAGGGAGGTGGCTTTGGTGATATGTTCCCCATCCTCGTCGACTTCGTCCGTCAACCAGAACATCGTTTCCGGGCGCACGCGGTCGGTGAAGAGCACGCCATCCAGGTGATCGATTTCATGCTGCATGGCGCGAGCCCAGAGCCCCTCGCCGGAGAGCGAGACTTTCTTCCCTTTTTCATTCATGCCGCGGACGACTACGCGCTCGGCACGTGTCACTTCGCCATAGAGATTGGGCAGACTCAAGCAGCCTTCCGCGCCGGTTTGCGTCCCCTCGCTGAGATGGATCTGCGGGTTGATCAGCGCCTGGATGCCGTCGCCGGTATCCACGACGATGATCCGCAGGGAGATACCCACCTGCGGTGCGGCCAGTCCGACGCCATGGGAGGCGTGCATCGTTTCGCCCATCCGCGTGATGAACTCCTGAATCTCCGGCGTCACGCGCTGAATGGGTGACGTCTTCTTTCGCAGCACGGGGTCCGGATATTTCACTATACGTAATTCGCTCATCTCATCTCCAATGCAGGACACAGGCATCCGATCCTGCCCGCATTTACTATATTTCCCCGCGATCACGGGTGGCTGCACGCAGCATTGACACTACCAATACGATACCATAAATCGGAATCATCCACAAGCTATTTACGCCGCCCCGCCGCACGGCAAACCACAAAAGTGCCGATATTGGTTGAGCGGCGAGGGCGCCGAGGGTGATACTCGCGAGAAATGAGGCGACAAACGCCGCCAGCATGCCCACCAGCAGATGCTTGCGCGAAAAGATGCGTGGGAGGTAGCCGGCGGCAGTCGCACAGGCCATGGTGAGCAGGGCAATGAGCATGAAGGCTTTGCCGTTCAGCATCGCAGCGCATAGGCCGGTTGCCGTGCCGATGATCAAGCCGGCAATTGGCCCAGCCCATATGCCGGCGGCGATCGCGGTGAGGAACAGCGGTCCGGGCGTGCCGCCGCCCCAGGCCATCTGCACCCCGGCCATCACCCATATTCCCGCAAGCCAGATCGGCAGCGATGTGATACGCATAGCTGTCATGCTATCAAAATAACCGTGCGCTGCCAATCGGTCCGGCTATTCCCACGGGGCGGGAGGATATTCGACGGATGATGGTTGGGTGGTGGCCGCCGTCCAGCGTTCATTCTGTTCGCGATACCAGCGCTCCACCTCGTCTTCCACCGGCTCTTCCGAGCCCTTTTTGGAAGGTAACAGCTCTTCAAAGACTTCTTCCAGCTCCATCAAACGGCGGATGTGCTGCCAGCGTTGAAGGAACAGGTAGAACATGAACAGTTGGAGCAGGAACAACAGCACTATGGCATTGAGGAACGGCTCGAGCTGGTGGTATTGCGGGTTCGGAAACGCGAACATGGTGACGATAAGCACCAGCAGAGCGGCGCCTAAGGATAAGATGACATCACGCCAGCCAAGGACGGGTATTTGTTGCAGGCGACTTCGCACCCCTTTAACATAACTCAGCGCGCGCAGGCGATCCTCGGTTGTGAGGCCCATCATCAAGGTCAACCATTCAGCTTGTGCGGAATGGCCACAATATATATGTGCGGTGGCAACGACCGCCATATTCCAGCGTAGCTGCTTATTAGACGGGTCGTGCAACAGAGCGACTTGATAGGGCCACATGGGCGAAGAGAGGTGCGGGATGATCAAGATCACGCAGATGAGAATCACCGGCGGCAAGAGGGAAATGACAATGGCAGCGGTCTGCGGATCAATGGACGCAGGCAGCAGATGGTTGCGTGCAGCGGTGACGCCCCAGATGCCGGCGATGAACAACAGGGTCGCCAGGATGGCAAATGGGATATAGGGGATCGGGGACGCCCAGAAATCTTCTAATTCACGTCGATGATAGACGTACCGGTCATGTAACGGCATATTAGGCGGATAGAAAACGACTGGCATACTAAAGTGTACCCCGTTGTCAAGACAGCTTTCGGCCTAATTTAAGGTGGATTCCCTGGCCGTCGCTTTTCAGTTGTCAGCGCCGATTCCGACGATCTGGGCCGGACGCCCGGAGCGG
>Ga0272448_1005787_pt1 | contig 13530 bp, 8 predicted proteins | sample YNPCB0191_FD_202220 | JGI IMG/M metagenome (GOLD analysis project Ga0272448, IMG submission 202220) | Hot spring sediment microbial communities from Yellowstone National Park, WY, United States - YNP-CB-019-1 | ecosystem: Environmental > Aquatic > Thermal springs > Hot (42-90C) > Sediment...
CCGGTGAAGACAAAAACCCTCAAGCCGTAAAAACCGTCTGAAACGACAATCGTATTCTCCGGACCAAAGTACAGATGCCGGGCCGAAGAGGCGTCCAGCACGTATTTTGACGAAGGTTTGGAGGGGTCCGAGATATCCAGAATGTTGACCCCCGTCTCAATGGTGGCCTGGAAAAGCCAGGTTCCCTTGGCGAACAGAACCCCCGATTTCTGCTCGGAGGAGCCTTCCTTTCCCAAGACCGTAGGACTTTGCAAATTGGAAAGATTCAGCGAAACGATCCCCAGGGAAGAATGGACCGCCCACAGCGTTCCGTCCTCGGAGAAAGAAACGCCCGAGACCTTCCCTTCCTTTTCATTCCACGTGGATACCTTTACCGCGGCTCCCGGCACGCTGATGTCGTAAAGCTCGATGCCGCTCGCACCGGCCGCGACGGCCAGCAGGTTTCCCTGGATGGCCGCCTGGAGGGCGGGCCCGGTGGTCGTGACCGTTTCCCGGTAGACCAGGGAGGAGGCTTGCGTGGCATCGTAGAGGACCACTCCCCCCTCCTGGCAAGAAAGGGCCAGGAGGTTGCCCTCAAAGACTTGGGCTTCTCTTGGTTTTTGGGGCAGGGCCACAACGGAATGCAAGACCGGCTGGCTGGGGTTGCTGAAATCCCACGTTTCCAGCCGGGAATCTCTGGCGATGTAAAGCCAGTTCCCAAGGCGGGTCAGGGGGCCGAGAGAGGGGCTTCCAGCCAAGAGAAGAGAAGATTGGGGGTTTGAAAGGCTGGAAAAGTCGAGGCGGAAAAACCCCCCCTCGTTGGAGCAAAGAAGGGCGGTTGTGGGCGATTCCTGGAGGAGCTGCACGGCGGGTTCCACGCCATTCAGGGTGGCGATCGTGTGGGGAGCCATCGGGTCCGCAAAGGAAACCCAGCGAACGCCGCCCTCTCCTTCGGCGGTGATCAAAAGGTTCTCCGCCGGGAGCAGGCCGTCGAGAACGCCCGTGGCCTCCGGGAGCGCCCCCTTGACTTTTGGACTGTCCCACTTGGGGTAGTCCAGGACGACGATGCCCTTCTCGGAATCGAAGGCAAGAACGGTCCGGTTCTGTACGAGGAGTTTCGTAACCGCCCCGAGCGACTTTTCCCGGGAAACCAGCTTCGGGTTGAATTTGTCCTCACAGCTATACACGAGAACACCGGCCGGCCCGCCGGCGACCAGCAAGGACTTTCCAACGCGGATCACGTCGTTGGCCACGCCTTTCTTGATGACGAGGGTCTTCTTGAGCTTGGGTTCCGCGGGCTTTTTGAAATCCAGAACCCAGGAATCTTTCGTCCCCGTAGCGGCGTAGGCGGCCTTGCCCGTCTCGTCGAAGACAATCTTTTCGATGGGGCCCTTGGAATAGACGGATAGCACCTTTGGCGAAGAAGGATCCTGGGGATCGACGGTCACAAGGCCGGAATTCCCGCAAGAAAGGAAAAGCAGGCCGTTCTGCGTCTCCAAGGACTTGATTTCGGCCGAGAGGGCGAGGGTGCCCTCCAGAAAGGGGGCCCCTCCCAAGGGTATGCGGTACAGCTCGAGAACGGCCCCCCTGGCCATGGCGAACTCTTCCTCCGAAAGGCGGCAAACCCGCTTGAAGGGTGCCGCAGCGTCCCACCGCGTGATCTCGAACCCTTCGAGGGTGGTGCTAGGAAGCTGGCAAAGGAAAGGGGGAACTCCGACGCCTGCGAAGAGTGCTGCAAAGACAAGCGTTAGGACGGGACCATGAAAGCGCTTGAGATTCATCCTTCTTCCTTTCCGGTCCGCACACGGACCCGAACCAGTGTATCGGTCGGGAGGGCGCCGGTCAAGGCGGCGGAGGGGCGGGCTCGGGGCTCAGGGGCCGGAGCGTCGCCAGGACGGGGAAATCGTCCTTCAGAGACCGGAGGAGGGGGTGGCCGGGCGCCAGCTCCTCGGCCTTTCGAAAGGCCTCCACCCCCTCCGCCTCCCTCCCCGCCTGGAGGAGGACCCGGGAGAGCCAGGCGTACAGGAAGGGGTTGTTGGGCTGCTTCTTGAGGGCCTTGCGAAAGCGCTCCTCGGCGAATTCCAGCCGGCCCTCCCGGAAGGCGTTCACCCCCTCGTTGAAGAGGAAGAAGGGGTCCTCCTCGGCCACCTTGCGGCCCCGGTCCAGGAAGACCTGGGCCAGATCGGGCCGGCCGGCTCCCCGAGCGGCCTGGACGGCGTTGGTATAGAGGGGCTGGTAGGCCGGAAAACGGCCCATGGCCTCTTCCAGGATCTGGAGGGCCTCCCCGTACCGTCCCTGCCGCATGAGAAGGACCGAGAGGTTGTTGTAAAGCTCCTTCATGGCCGGCCGGCGGGAAAGGAGGTACCGCACCATCCTCTCGGCCTCCTCCACCCGTCCCTCCAGCATCCGGTCCACGGCGATGTTGTTGTAGAAGAGGGCCACCGCCGTGGCGTCGTCCACCGCCTGATAGAGGTAGAGGCGCCAGTCGGAGGCCTCTTCGGTGAAATCCACGATGACGGTGTAGGGACTTCCGCCCTGGCCGATGGAGCCTCCGCCGTACCCCACCGCCATGTGGGTCGAGACGAAGAAGATGCCTCCCCGCTCGTAGTAGTTGCGAGCTTCGCTCACGTGCACGAAGTAGGCGGGGATCTTGAGGTGCCGGGCGATGCCCAGGAAGAGGTTGGTGTAGGAGAGGCAGTCCCCCTTCCGCTGGTGGAAGGCTTCCACCGCGGTGAGGGAGACGTTGGATTGGTACTGGAAGTTCAGGTAGACCCGGTCGTTGAGGAACCGGACGATCCGCCGGATCCGCTCCACGGGGGTTCCCCCGAAGCCCACCTCCCGCTCCACCTGGGCGCGGATGGCGTCGTCCAGTTCGAAGGGGTTGCCCCGGTCCAGCCCGGCCTCGGCGCCGTCCTTCAGGAGCTCCTCCACGGTGAGGACCGACCTTTGGGGAGTTCGGGGGGCGCAGGCGCTGAGGAAGAGCGCCGTGAGCAGGAGGGTCCATCCGCCTTTCCACCCCGATGGGAACCTGCCGCTGGCCATGGGCCGCCTCCCGGGGCTCGGGGCCCCTTCAACCAGTGTACGCTCCCTCCCGCCGGGAGGTTGCAACCCCGCGCCCCCGTTGCCTTACGAAAAGAAAGATTCTCGCAGGCGCCTTGACACCTCCGGCGGCCCCGGGTAAGATACCTCCTTCCGCGCTGTGCCGAAGTGGCGGAATTGGCAGACGCGCTGGGTTCAGGGTCCAGTGACCTCACGGTCGTGGGGGTTCGAGTCCCCCCTTCGGCACCAGGAGAAAAGGGGGGGGAGGACGCCGTTCCTCCCCCCCTGGCCTGTTGCCGGTCGGCACCTGCAAAAAGGGGGGACGAGAAGGGAGGGCCATCCGGGCCAACCGCCGGAGGCCACCTTTCCGGGGCTTCTTCGAAGCAAGACCCGGCTTTTCCCCGAAGGACGTGCTTGCGAAGCTGGGTCTTCGGAGCCCTTGCCGAACTCCCGCCGGCGGTTACGAGGCCGCGACCGCAGAGGGAGCGGCCGAAGTTACGCCGCCGTGGAGGAGAGACCCTCCCCGGGAACCGTAGGGGCCGTTGCGCGCGCAAGCGGGCGGACTCCGACGCCCGCGAGCACGCTACGGCCCGTAGGTTCGAGTCCCCCCTTCGGCACCAAGAAAAAAGGGGGGGGAGGACACCGTTCCTCCCCCCCTGGCCTTTCGCCGCCTTGTTCAACGCCGCCGCTCCGGTCACCCCGCGCCACCGGCGCGAGGATCCATCCCTCGCGCCATGGGGGATGAGGAGGCTCCGGTTCACTCGGCGGGGGGAAAGAGGACGTCGAGGGCCCGGGGGACGATCTCCACGATGGCCGGTTCGGTGAGGGTCCTGAGGTTGCCGTCCACGTGGATGTACGTCGGCCGGTCCACGGAGATCTCCAGGATGTCGGTCTTGAAGGTTTTGACGCCGGAGAGGAGTTCCATCCGGCGAAGAAGGACCATGGGCAGCGCGACGAAGCGCTCCATGGGGCCGTAGTCTCCCAGTAGGGTCACGTCCAGGAGCCCGTCGTGGAGGTCGGCGTGGGGCGTGAGGAAGAAGCCTCCCCCGGCGCACTTTCCGTTTCCGAACTCCACCAGTACGCCCTTGCTCTCGAACTCCCAGTCCCGTCCCTTGAGCTTGAAACGGGGGTTCTTGTAGGTCGGGAGGTTCTTGAGGACCACCACCAGGTAAGAAAGGATGCCCGTGAGGGTCTTCACCTTCTGGTTGTCGGCGGTGACCTGGCCGTCGAAACCGACCCCCACGGTGTTCAAGAAGGTGTGGGGGCCGAAGCGGCCCACGTCGATGGCCTTCCGGACGCCGTCTCTCAGCGTCCGAATGGCCAGGTCCATCTTTCGGTAGACCCCCAGGGCCCGGGCGAAGTCGTTGCCGGTCCCGGCGGGCAGGAGGGCCAGGGCGGTGGAGGTTCCGATGAGGCCCGCCCCCGTCTCGCTCACGGTGCCGTCTCCGCCGACGCAGGCCACCACCTCGTACCCCGCATGGGCCCCTTCCCGGGCGAGGCGGGTGGCATCGTCGGGGCCTTCCGTCCGGGCGAGGTCGTAGGAGATGCCCAGGTCCCGGCACCCCTTCTCGATCCGGGGCAGGGCCTTGAGGGCCTTTCCCCGTCCGGCGGCGGGGTTCACGACGATCAGCACCCTCTTGGCCATCTCCCCCTCCTTCCCGGCGAGTATACCCCGGCCTACAACTTAAGAAGTGAAAAGTGAAAGGTGAAAGGTGAAAAGTGAAAAGTAAAAAGTGAAAAGCAAGAAAAACCCCTTCCTGACCTCCCTGAACTCCTTGTTCAGGACCGTGACGACGGGGCTGGCCGGGCCGTGACCCCGGCTTGGCCCTGCGGTATGATGAAAGGCCATGGGCGATGGCTCCCTCTCCCAGGCTCTCGACGCCTTTCGCCGGTACCTCAAGGACGAGCGGCGCGTCTCCCCCCATACCCTCCGGAACTACCTCTCGGACCTGCGCCAGTTCGAGGCCTTCGTCGGACGGCTCTTTCCCCGGGGGGTGGCCCTTCCGGAGGTGGACCTGATGGTCCTCCGGGCCTTCCTGGGCCACCTCCACCAGAAGGGGCTCTCCAAGGCGACGGTCATGCGGAAGCTCTCGGCGGTTCGGGCCTTCTTTCGCTTCCTGCACCGGGAAGGGCGCATCGGGCGAAACCCCGCCCGGGTCCTGGCCACGCCGCGGCAGCTCCGGAAGGTCCCGCGGGTTCTCTCCGAGGGGGAGGCGGCGGCGCTGGTGGAGGCGCCGCCGGGTCCCCGTCCCGACAGCCTGGGGGGCCTCCGGGACCGGGCCCTGCTCGAACTCCTCTACGCGTCGGGTCTTCGGGCTTCGGAGGCGGTGGGGCTGGACTTCGAGGGTCTGGACCTGCCGGGGCGGGTGGTTCGGGTCCTGGGCAAGGGGCGGAAGGAGCGGATCGTGCCGGTGGGAGAGCCGGCGGCGGCGGCCCTGGAGGGCTACCTGGCGGTCCGGGCCCGCGCCTTTCCCGCCGGCCCCGGCGATCCGATTTTCGTGAACCTCAAGGGAGGGCGGCTCACCACCCGGTCCCTCCAGCGGATCGTGGAGAAGTACCTGCCGGCCATCCCCTCCGACGCCGACGCCTCCCCCCACACCCTGCGCCACTCCTTCGCCACCCACCTCCTCTCCCGGGGGGCGGACCTGAGGACCATCCAGGAGCTGCTGGGCCACGCCAGCCTCTCCACCACGCAGAAGTACACCCACGTCGCCACGGCCCAGCTGAAGGCGGTCTACGACGCGGCCCACCCCAGGGCCCGGCGGGGCGGGCGAAAGGACGGGGAGGAAGCTTGATGGAACGGGAACTCGAGGCCATGGTCGAGGCCGCCCGCGCCGGCGGCGAGGTGCTTCGCCGCGCCGTGCGGGAAGGGGTGGCTTGGGTGGAGGAGAAGGGGAGAAACGACTTCGTCACCGCCGCCGACAGGGCCTCGGAGGCCGCCGTGAAGTCGGTCCTCGAACGCCGCTGCCCCGAGATCCCCCTGCTGGCGGAGGAGGGCTCGGGGGCCGCCACCGGCACGGAGGGGCGTCTCTTCTGCGTGGACCCCCTGGACGGCACCAACAACTTCGTCCACGGGATTCCCGTCTTCTGCGTCTCGGTGGGGCTGGTGGAGGCGGGCCGCCCGGTGCTGGGCGTGGTCCTGGACCCGGTCCACGACGAGCTCTTTACCGGCGGCAAGGCCCTGCCGGCGGCGGTGAACGGCCGCCCCATAAGGACCAGCGGGAGGACGAGACTCGACGGCGCCTTTGTCGCCACGGGCTTTCCCTTCAAGGAACTGGACCACATTGACCACTACGTCCGGGGTTTCCGGGAAGCGGCCTGCGCCACCGGAGGCATCCGCCGTTGCGGCGCCGCCGCCCTGGACCTCTGCTGGACCGCGGCCGGACGCTTCGATGGGTTCTGGGAGCGGGGACTCTGGCCCTGGGACGTGGCGGCGGGGGCCGCCATCCTCAAGGCGGCGGGGGGCCACCTCTGCGACTTCTCCGGGGGGGAGGACTACCTCTTCGGGCGGACGGTGGTGGCCGGCGCCACGAGGGACCTCGCCGAGGCGCTGAGGCGCTGCATCCAATGAGGGGAGAGCGGTGGCCGGTTGGGGCCGGTGCCTTTCCGCCGAGGGGCCGGTTTTGGATCCCGCTTCTCGCGGCGGGGCTTCTGTGGGCCTCCCCGGGCCCGGCGGCCGGCGTTGCCGGGGAACCCCTCTCGCTCCGCCTGACCCTTCCCTACGCCGCCACCGCTCCCGGGGGGGAGTTGATCGTCTACGCCGTCCTCCGGAACCGGGGAGGGCGGCCCCTCCCCCTCCCGACCTTCGCCGTCCGGATGGAATCGGAGGTGGAGGGGCGGACGGTGGTTCTCCTCGACCGGCCGGCCCCCGCGGCGGGCGGCGTGGACTCGCTCCTCCGGCCCGGCGAGAGCCGCTCCTTCCGCTTCGCCGTTCCGTTGGACCGCCGCCTCTTCCTCCCCGGCCGGTACCCGCTGGTGGTCCGCCTGGTGTGGAAGTCCGGTGCCGCCCTCGCCGCCGAGGCGACCTTCACCGTCCGCTACACCCGGGTCTTTTACTACGGAGGCGTGCGCTCCAGTTGCCGGTCCTGGACCCGGGAGAGAAGGATCTGGGCCAGGAGGGCGCCCAGGAGCGCCATGAACATGTCCCACTGGGTGTCCCAGACGTCTCCCTGGGTGCCCAGGAAGGCGTCGGCGGCGGTCCCGGTGGCCACCGCCACCCCCCATTCGAAGAACTCGTATCCAGCGCTGATGGACAGGCAGACGCAGGTCACGAGGAAGAAGAGCCAGCCGCCGGGCCTCAGGGGGGACTTCCGGAGGAGGATCTCCCGCGCGATCAGGGCCGGCACGAAGCCCTGGAAGAGGTGTCCCACCCGGTCGTAGTCGTTGCGGGCGAGGTGGAAGGCGTCCCGGATGGCGTTGAAGAGCGGGACCTCGGCGTAGGTGTACTTTCCGCCCACCATGAGAACGACCATGTGGACGGCGATGAAGGCGTAGGTCAGGGTGGTGAAGCGGAAGCGCCGGTAGGTGAGGGCCAGCACCGGGAAGGCCGCCAGGACCGGAAGGACCTCGAGGAACCACGTGAAGCGGTCCCGGGGGTTGAATCCCGACCAGATGAGGACGGCAAGGACGGCGAGGGAAAGGCCCGCGAGGATCGCGGGCTGCCCGTCCCGAGGGGTCGCCGCCTTCCCGTCCCGCCTCACGGCCGAACCGCCTCGTAGACCTTGGCCTCGATGAAGAGCCGGACCAGGGCGGGGTCCAGCAGTTCGCCCCGGGCTTCGTCCTCGAGGATGGAAAGGGCCTTCTCGAAGGGGACCGCCCGCTTGTAGGGCCGGTCCGAGGCCGTGAGGGCGTCGAAGATGTCGGAAACGGTCATGATCCTCGACTGGACGGGGATGGCCTCGGCGGTGACGCCCCGGGGGTAGCCCTTTCCGTTGAGCTTCTCGTGGTGGCCGTAGGCGATCTCCGGAACGGCCCTCAGCTCGGGGGTCCAGGGGATCTTCCGAAGGAACTCCCAGGTGTGGGTGACGTGGCTCTCGATCTCCAGCCGCTCCTCTTCGGTGAGGCTCCCCTTGCGGATGGAAAGGATGGCCACCTCCCGGGGCTCCAGGAGGGGCCGCGGGCGTCCCTCCCGGTCCTCGAAGGCCGCCTGGGCGATCTCCTGGAGGGTGGAGAAGTCCCCCTCGGGAAGGACCGTGGGCTCGTTGGCCCTCAGGATCGTCTCCCGGAAGCGCTGGAGCCGCGCCTCCCACTGGGCGATCTCTTCGTCCAGGGCCTCCAGGCGGGCCGCCTCGCCGCGCCTCAAAGCCTCGACCTTCCGGAGAAGGACCTCCCGCTCGCGGTACAGGCGGCAGAGTTCGAGGCGCGTCTCGATGCGCTCCAGCTCGTAGGGGTAGAGCTTCTTGGCCTTGACCAACACGTGCTCCCGGACCCCTACCTTGCCGAAGTCGTGGAGGAGGGCCGCGTAGCGCAGCTCCCGCATCTGCTCGCCGGTGAAGCGGACGGGAGCCAGGGGGCCCCGGTCCTCCCGGTCGGCGGCGGCGGCGAGGCCGACGGTCAGGGTGGAGACCCGCATGGAATGGCCGCAGGTGGTGGGATCGCGCTGTTCGATGGCCGTCACCGAAGCCTTGACGAAGCCCTCGAAGAGCCGCTCGATGTTTTCGTAGAGGCGGGCGTTGTCCACGGCGACGGCGGCGAGGCTTCCCACGGCCCGCATGAGGCGGATGGTGAAGGGGTCGAAGGGGACCACCTCCCGTTCCACCGCCTCCGGGGTGGTCAAGAGCGCCGCCCTGTCCCGCTTCCGGTTGATGAGCTGGAGGACCCCCGTCACCTGCCCCTTGGGGTTGGTCATGGGCAGGACCAAAAGGCTTTTGGTGCGGTAGCCGGTCTCCCGGTCGAAGCCGGCGTTGAAGCGGTAGGGGACGCCGGAGGGGATGGCGTAGGCGTCGTCAATGAGAAGGACCTCTCCGGTCAGGGCCACGTACCCCGCCAGGCTCTCCTCGGTGATGGGAAGCTCGGCCTCCCGGAAGCGGAAGGGCACCGAGGCGTTCTGGGCGGCGACGAAGCGCAGGCGCGGCTCCCGGGGGCGCTCGGGATCCTCGTCGGGGACGCGGATGTAGAGGCTCCCCGCGTCGCAGTGGGCCAGCGTCAGGGCCCGGTCGAGGATGAGGTCCAGGAGCCTCCGGAAGTCCTTCTCCGCCGAGAGGGCAAGGCTCACCTCGGTGAGTCGTTCGAGAACGTCGGCCTGGTCCAAGCTTTCGCCGTGGGGCACCATGGGCCCTCCTCTTCGGCCCCCCGATCTCTCCCTTCCAGCATGCCTCAGTGCTTTCCGCTTGTCCAGAGTGGACCTTGCTCCCTGCGTTGCATTCGGCGAGGGGAGGCCCTATCTTTCACATCAATCCTTTCGAAGAGGGGACCCATGAGATGGATGCGGCTCTCCGTCCTGTTTCTGCTGGCGGTGGCCCTTCCGGCCGCCGGGCAGACCACCTACCACGTGAGGCCAGACGGGGGCGATTCGATTCAGTGCACGGGCCTCGCCGACGCTCCCTACCCCGGATCGGGTACGGCCCAGCCGTGCGCCTTCCGGCACCCCTTCTACGCCCTCGACGGCTCCGGCCAGTGGCGCCTCCAGGGAGGAGACACGCTGATCATCCACGCCGGCGAGTACCGGATGGGGTACGGAGAAGGGAACCTTCCCACCGACACCTGTGCCCAGGAGTACCCCTATGGCTGCCACCTCCCGCCGCTGCCTTCGGGCCCCGACCCGGACCACCCCACGCGGATCCTCGGGGAAGGATGGGACGCGGGCTGTCCCGCCCCGCCGGTCCTCTGGGGAACCGAACGGGCCGAGTGGATCCTGGACCTCAACGGGACCTCCAACGCCGTCATCGGCTGTCTGGAGATCACCGACCACTCCTCCTGCTTCCTGGGCCCGATCCCCCCGGTATGCAACCCCGACTACACCTGCCCCCGCGGGAATTACCCCTACGGCGACTACGCCGACGAGGGGATCCGGGCCTCCGATTCCTCCCACGTCACCTTGCGGGACCTCAACATCCACGGCCTGGCATGGTCGGGCATCCACGCCGGGCGCATCGCCGACTGGACGGTGGAAAACGTGCGGCTGGCGGGGAACGGCGGTATCGGATGGGACGGCGACCTCGGCGAGAACAGCGCCTACTCCGGCACCCACCTCTGGAGGAACCTCGTCGTGGAGTGGAACGGCTGCCCCGAAACCTACCCGGGCCTCCAGCCCGACCACTGCTGGGCCCAGGAGCTCTGCGGGGGGTACGGCGACGGCGTGGGCCTGACCCGTTCGGGCGGCCACTTCATCATCGAGGACTCCCTCTTCCGCTACAACACCTCCGACGGCCTGGACCTGCTGTACGTGGGCGTGGACCACCCCGACTCCCTGGTGGAGGTCTACCGGTCCGCGGCCTACGGCAACGCCGGGAACCAGCTGAAGGTGGGAGGCGCGTCGCGGCTCGTCAACTGCCTCGCCTCCAGCGACTGCGCCTTCTTCTACCAGAAGCCCTTTGCCCAGGCCATGGGGAACTTCGCCGACGGCAACCACTGCCGGGCGGGGGGAGCCGCCCTCTCCATCAACCTTCCCCGGGGGAGGGACTCCTCCATCGTGAACAGCACCGTCGCCAGCCAGGGCTGGGCCTGTGCCGAGCTCCAGTGCAACAACCTGGACTTCCCCGACCAGCCGGCCTGCGATGGCAGCGAACGGGTCTACCTCCACAACGACGTCTTCCAGGGCTACCCGGTGGTCTATCTGGACTGGCCGCGGCTGTCGGACCTCGTGGGAGACGGGGATCCGTACCACTTCACCCGGGCCGAGACGGTGGACTACAACCTGGTCCACGACTGCGACGTCTCGATCTCCCTGGGCCCCCACACGATCACCGGCGACCCGCTCTTCGAGAACGGCGACATCACCCAGCTGGACGCCCACCTCCAGGCGGGGAGCCCCGCCATCGGCCAGGGGCTTCCCATCGGAAGCCTCGGCGGGCTCGTTCCCTCGGACGACCTCGATGGACTGGTCCGGACCGACCCCCCGGACTTGGGGGCCTACCAGTACAACGCCAACCCCGCCTGCACCCTTTCGTGCTCCGCCTCCGTCCCCGCCTCGGCGGGGGTGGGTGCGGCGGTTTCCTTCGCCGCCTCCGCCAACCCCCGCCACTGCACCGGCGAGGCGGCCTTCTCCTGGGACTTCGGCGACGGCGGCACCTCCACCCAGCCCAATCCGAGCCACACCTACGCCGCCGCCGGCACCTACACCTGGCACCTGGCGTGCACGGTGGAGTCGGTCACCTGCCAGAGGAGCGGGGCGATTGAAATTCGGCCCCCCGTGACGCCGCCCGCCATCACGGCCGTCACCAAGGCCGGCAGCCCGTTCCGGATCAAGATCAGCGGGAGCAACTTCCAGACGGGGGTCCAGGTCTATTTGGGGAGCGACACCTCGCCGTGGAGTCCCGTCACGCGAAAGAGCGACAGCCTCCTAATCGTGAAGGGGGGGAGCGCGCTCAAGGCCCGCTTTCCCAGCGGGCAGGCCGTCTCCATCCGCGTCCGCAACCCCGACGGGGGAGAGGCCGTGACCCACTACACGCGACCGTGAGGCGAAGAGCGGGGCTTCCGCTCCGCCTCACCGCGTGAGGCGGCGGTAGGCGATGCGGCGGGGACGCTCGGCGGCGGCGCCCAGGCGCCTCTTCCGGTCTTCCTCGTAGTCGCGCCAGTTCCCCTCTACGAAGACCGCCCGGCTCTCCCCCTCGAAGGCCAGGATGTGGGTGGCGATGCGGTCGAGGAACCACCGGTCGTGGCTGACGACCACCGCGCATCCGGCGAAGCAGTCCAAGGCCTCCTCCAGCGCCCGCAGGGTGTTCACGTCGAGGTCGTTGGTGGGTTCGTCCAGGAGCAGGAGGTTGGCCCCCATGCGGATCATGCGGGCCAGGTGAAGCCGGTTCCGCTCGCCGCCGGAGAGGACCGCCACCTTCTTCTGCTGGTCGGCGCCGGTGAAGGCGAAGCGCGCCGCGTAGGCCCGGGCGTTGAGCTGGACCTTGCCCAGGGCCACGGTGTCCAGGCCGTCGGCGATGGCCTCCACCACCGTCTGGTCGTCCCTCAGGCTCGAACGCGACTGGTCCACGTGGGCCACCTTCACCGTCTCGCCCACCCGCACCGTGCCGGCGTCGGGCTTCTCCTCGCCGGTGATGAGCTTGAGGAGGGTGGTCTTGCCGGCGCCGTTGGGCCCCACGACCCCCACGATGCCGGCCTTGGGGAGGCGGAAGGAGAGGTCCTCGAAGAGGAGCCGGTCCCCGAAGGCCTTGGAGACCTTTTCGAACTCCACCACCACGTCCCCCAGCCTCGGCCCCGGCGGGATGTAGATCTCCAGCTCCCGGGCCACCCGCTCCGGCTCCGCCCCCAGGAGCTCCTCGTAGGCGTTGAGGCGGGCCTGCCCTTTGGCGTGGCGGGCCCGGGGAGCCATTCGAATCCACTCCAGCTCCCGCTCCAGCGTCTTCTGGCGCTCGCTCTCCTGTTTCTGCTCCTGCTTGAGGCGCTCCCCCTTCTGCTCCAGCCAGGAGGAGTAGTTTCCCTTCCAGGGGATGCCGTGGCCCCGGTCCAGCTCCAGGATCCAACCGGCCACGTTGTCGAGGAAGTACCGGTCGTGGGTGACGGCGATGACCGTCCCCTCGTAGTTCTGGAGGTGCCGTTCGAGCCAGGCCACCGTCTCGGCGTCCAGGTGGTTGGTGGGCTCGTCCAGGAGAAGGATGTCGGGCTTCTGCAGGAGCAGCCGGCAGAGGGCCACCCGGCGCAGCTCCCCGCCGGAGAAGACGGCCACGGGCGTCTCGCCGGGGGGGCAGCGGAGGGCCTCCATGGCCAGCTCCAGCCGGGCGTCCAGGTCCCACCCGCCCAGGGCGTCCAGCTTCTCCTGGACCTCGCCCTGCTCGGCGATGAGCTTCTCGTAATCGGCGTCGGGCTCGCCGAAGGCGGCGGTGATCCGCTCGTAGCGTTCGAGGAGGGCCGAGACCTCCGCCGCCCCCTCCCGAACCACCTCCATCACCGTCTTGGCGGGGTCCAGGCGGGGCTCCTGGGGAAGGTATCCCACCGTGTAGCCCGGGGAGCGGTGGACTTCCCCCAGAAACTCCGTGTCCTCGCCCGCCATGATCCGAAGAAGGGTGGACTTTCCCGCCCCGTTGAGGCCGATGACGCCGATCTTGGCGCCGTAGTAGTAGCCCAGGGAAATGTCCTTGAGGACCTGCTTGTGGCCGTGGACCTTACCCACGCCCACCATCGAATAGATGACCTTGGTCGTCTCGTTCGCCATGGGTTCCTTCTCCGAGGAAACCATTTTCGCCCGGCGTGCCGGACCTGCACAAGCCGGGGCCGTCCCCCCAATCCCTTGGCAGGGGATGGGGCAACTCTCGATATCTGAAAGATTTCTGAGGACTTGCACCGCCTGTTGGGTTCCCATCGCGGGATTGGGGCTCGCCGGGGCACTTGACAGGCGGGGGGAGG
>Ga0272448_1005790_pt1 | contig 13527 bp, 11 predicted proteins | sample YNPCB0191_FD_202220 | JGI IMG/M metagenome (GOLD analysis project Ga0272448, IMG submission 202220) | Hot spring sediment microbial communities from Yellowstone National Park, WY, United States - YNP-CB-019-1 | ecosystem: Environmental > Aquatic > Thermal springs > Hot (42-90C) > Sediment...
TGCCGAAAATAAAGAGAATAAAGGTGGGCAGCAAGACGATCACAACCGCCGCCATCACCACATTCCACATGAAGCGCTCCTCGTCCTGGAGAATGGCAATGCCGATCTGGACGGTGCGCATGTTCTGGTCGTTGGTCACGAGCAGCGGCCAGAGGAATTGATTGTATGTTTGCAGAAAACTGTAGATTGCCAGGGTACCTAAAGCAGGCCGGGCCAGTGGAACAAGAATGGTGGTGAGAAAGCGGATGTGCCCGGCGCCATCAATGGTTGCAGCATCATGCAGATCTTTAGGAATGCTCAGGAAAAACTGCCGCAAGAGAAACGTGCCGAAGGCAGTGGCTAGGAACGGCGCCGTCAGCCCCTGGAAGGTGTCTGTCCAGCGCAGGGCGCGCACGGTCAGGTAATTGGGAATGATAGTCGCCTCCCAGGGAATCATCATCGTGGAGAGGAAAACAAAGAACATGACCTGCTTGCCCTTGAAGGGGATGAAAGCAAAAGCATATGCCGCCAGGCTGGCCAGGATCAATTGCGCGATCATGACGATGCTTGATTGGATGAAGCTGTTCAATAAATAGCGGGGTAACGGCGCCATCTCCAGGGCGCGTGTGAAGTTTTCAAGGTGCAGCCCCACAGGCAGAACAACGGGTGGGTACTTCGACACGTCGGCGTCGGTGACCAGAGAGATCACCACCGCGTAGTAGAGTGGGAACAAGACAACGATGCTGACGAGGATCAAGATGGCATAGATAAACATGCGCCGGAGCAGGCGAAGAGTGGTGGCAGATGGCATGGTCATTGGTAATAGACCCTCCTCTCCAGCCCAAAGAACTGAACGGTGGTCAACGCCAGCATGATGAAGAGCAGCACCACGGCCTGGGCTGCTGCGTAGCCATAGGCACCATTGAAGTAGAACGACCGATAGATTGAGTAGACCAGCGTGTTGGTGGCGTTGACCGGCCCACCGCGCGTCATCACCTGGATTTGCGTGAACGCCTGGAAGGCCGACAAGGTGTCAATAACGATCAAGAAGAAGATGGTGGGCGAGAGCAGCGGCAGCGTGACGTGGCGGAACTGCTCCCAGAAGCCTGCCCCATCAATGCGCGCCGCTTCGTACAACTCGTCGGGAATACCCTGCATGCCCGCCAGCATGATGATCGTGTTCAGTCCAAGCGCCAGCCAAATGGTGACCATGGAGACGGAAAAGAGCGCCCACACAGGATCGGTCAGCCAGGGCACGCGCGGCAGGTACAGCAGATCGAGGATATAGTTGAAAATACCGATGGAAAGGTTGAAGAGCAAGAGGAAGATGAGTGATGCTGTCGCACCCGAGACGGCAATGGTCGAGGAAAAGATCGTTCGGAATACGGCAATACCGCGTATGCGGATATTACCCAGCAGGGCCAAACCAAGCGACAGCAAAACGGTCAGCGACACAGCGTAGAAAGCAAAGGTGACAGAAACGCGAATACTATTGTAGAAATCAGGATCCGTGATCAGGCGTTGGTATTGCTCGAGCCCGACAAAATCACGCATCTGGCCAATAGGGTTGGTGGCGTGCATGCTGAGCTGAACGGAGCGCAGGAGGGGAATGAAGACGAAAACCAAAAAGACGAGCAGTGAGGGCGAAAGGAAGCCTAATGCCAGGAGAAGGTTCCGTATCTCACGCCCGCGCCCTCCATAGAGCAGACCCTGGGCCAGGGAAACCGGCACGGTGCGGGCAGACCGAACTTCACTGGTCGGTAGCGTCATTGGCGAAACCTCGTCTAGGGCAGAATCGTTATATTTCATTATAATGATCATAGCGCGGATTGTCAATAGGGCCACGACCGGTAATTGTTCACTGTTAGGATAAGGGAAGTTGGAAAGCGGAGCGAGCTGACCATGGATGCAATACCCTCCCGCAGGTTTGGGTAACCTGCGGGAGGGTCGAGGAGCATTCTGGCGAAAGTGCTGTTACCCTAACACTGAACAGTTGCCCACGCGCAGGCACTGGACAAACAGGGCCAACCTAGACTATAATAGGGTTCACTATGAATAGAAAAGAGCGAATACGAGAGGCAAGAGACCGTCTGCTAAAATGGCTGCGCCCCGGCATCTACGTGAAGCGCTGGCTGGTCATGCTCTTCCTGGGCATTCTTTTCCTCAGCGTGGGCGTCGGCTATGAGATGGTGCATATGTACCGCACCGTGGCCTTCCCCCGTGAAGCCTATTATGTTACCTTGCAGTTCATTGACCGCTTTTGGCGGGGCGTCCTGTTCATCGTCGTGGGCCTCATCTTGAGCAGCACGGCCGTCTGGCAACTCAGCCGCTCGGTCATTATCCCGCTTATGCCGCGCGACCACAGCGAGCTGTCCGATATTCTCTACCGTTATCGCGCACAGGGGCGTGGCCCGCGCATCGTCACCGTCGGCGGCGGCACGGGGCTGTCGGCCCTGCTGCGTGGCCTCAAGCAATATCCGACAAACCTGACGGCCATTGTTACCGTCGCCGATGATGGCGGCAGCTCGGGGCGCTTGCGCCGCGATCTCAAGGTTTTGCCCCCCGGCGATTTTCGCCAATGTATCGCCGCTCTGGCCGATGCCGAGCCGCTGATGACCGAGCTGTTCCAGTATCGCTTCGATGAGGGGGGCGATCTAAGCGGCCACAGCTTTGGCAATTTGTTCATCGTGGCCATGTCCCGCATTACCGGCAGCTTCGAGCAGGCACTCAAGGAGTCCAGCCGGGTGCTGGCCGTGCGCGGCCAGATCGTGCCCTCAACATTGGAGGACGTCACGCTGCTGGCCGAGTTGGAGGACGAATCAACGATTGAAGGCGAGTCGAAGATCCCCCATGGGCCGGCGCCGATTCGCCGCGTCTTCTTGCGCCCTGACAATCCGCCGGCCTACCCAGAGGCCGTCGAGGCGATCGCCAACGCCGACATGATCGTCATTGGGCCCGGCAGCCTCTACACCAGCATCATGCCCAACCTGCTGGTGCCCGGCATAACTCAGGCGATCAAAGCCTCGCGTGCCCTCAAGGTCTATGTGTGCAACGTGGCAACCCAGCCGGGTGAGACCGATGGCTACGCCCTGAGCCACCACATCAAGGCGCTGCAAGATCATGTGGGCCTGGAGCTGTTCGACTTCGTGCTGGCGAACAACCGCTACCTGTTCTACAAGCCGGAGTGGCATCAGGTGGCTGTGAAAATTGACGACAGGGCGCGCTCGCTGGGCGTCACCATTGTGCCGGCAGATGTCGTGGAAGACACCTTTCCCACGCGGCACAATTCACTCAAGCTGGCGCAGGCGCTCATGGATCTGTATGCCCGGCGGGGGAGATAGCCGGCCGATCTGATGCGCGGAACTCGTCGCACAAGATGCCCATGTGGATTTCGTCGTGCCACCTGCCGTGGCGAAAGACGTGCTGGCGCAGGCGGCCTTCGATCTGGAAGCCGCATTTTTCGTAGCAACGGATGCCGCGTGGATTGAAGTCGTAGACGCGCAGAGTCACCTTGTGGTAATTGAGCTCGTCGAAAGCATAACGCAGCAACGTCCTGATGGCATCCGTGCCATAGCCTTTGCTCCAGTAGTCTTTTTCGCCGATGACGATACCGAGCTCGGCATTCTGGTTGCGCTCGCTGTAGTGGAACAATGCGCAGTTGCCGATCAGCATGCCCGGTTGCTCCGCAGTGGGCAGCGTCTCGATGCAGAGAGTCCTCCGTTCTTCCTCGATTACGCGATTGAACCAGCGCTCCTCGGTTTCGGGCGACAGCGGCCACATGTCGCCGCCCAGGAACTGGGTCACCTCCGGGTCGTTGAACCAACGGACAAAGGTGGGCAGATCGGCGCGGGTCGGCGCCCGCAGAATCACTTTCTCGCCACGCAGCATGGTTGCTCTCCTTGCGTACTTGATCGAACAAGAGTATAACATAGCAAGGCATTGGCGACAAACACTTTTAACCCGTAACTGTTCACGGTTAGGGTAACAGCACTTTCGCTGGAATGCCCCCGGCCCTGCCACTTGACCCTCCCGCAGGTTTGGGTAACCTGCGGGAGGGTATAGGCATGCTGATGCACTTGCTTCCAGGGTAAACGTGAACAGTTACTTTAACCCTCCCGCAGGTTTGGGTCACCTGTGGGAGGGCATGCGGGCTCACTTGCCCCCCTGGTCGGGATTCCATGCCCAACGGCATGGGATCCGCCTATGCTGTTTTCGTCCGTGGGTGTGGGCCACGGCGCATGACGACCAGGACAGAGTCTAAGGAGCATTAAAGATCGCTGAACAAACGACACCACAACGCACCACCTGGACACATACGAGACCGCCGGCTCGTCCCGCTGCTCTCGTCAATCCGGCGCGCCCCGATGAGAAGGTCTTCACCTTTAGTTTTGCCTCAGGGCGGCATCCCATCATTCGTACGCTGATGGAACGCGCCGATGCGCTCTTGACGCGTACGCTCTATCGGCCATTCATGCGTTTCGAGCCGGCGTTGATCGAGAACGTGGCCGTGCCACTGCCCGGCCTGGCCCCCGATCTAGACGGGCTGTCCATCGTCCACCTGAGCGACATCCACCACAGCCGATTTGTGCCCCTGACTGTAATCGAGCAGGTTGTCTCGGCGGCTAACAGGCTAAAGCCCGACGTCGTCTTTCTGACGGGCGATTTCGTGACCAATGATGTGAGCTATATGGCAGCCTGCGCCCACGCCCTGGGGCGACTGAGCGCGCCGCTTGGCGTGTATGCCGTCCTGGGCAATCACGACTATTGGACCGATCCCAATGAGGTCGGCGAGCAGCTCAGGCAGCGCGGCATCACCGTTTTGATCAATGAGTCGCGTCGCCTGGCCGATGGGTTGTGGGTGGTGGGGCTGGACGATGCCTGGTCGGGCACGGTTGATTGGGACAAGGCGCTGCAGGGGCTGCCCTCAGACACAACGAGAATCTTGCTGGCCCACGAGCCGGAGGTTGCCGACCAGGCGCAGGGGAAGGGCGTTGCCCTACAGCTTTCAGGGCACAGCCACGGCGGGCAGGTGCGTCTGCCGTTCACCAATCGGCCGGTGTTGCCGTACCTGGCGTGGAAGTACTATGTCGGGCTGCAGCAAGTGGGCGACGTGATGGTTTATACCAATCGCGGCGTGGGCACCATGCAGCCACCGTTTATCTTTAAATGTCAGCCGGAGATCACCTTCTTGCGTCTGGTGCCACACTCGACTGCGAGAAGGTGACGATCACCTGACCGTCAAGCCATGGAGGTGCAACATGGCCTATGCTCACTCGCGAAACGCGCTCGGCGAGCGCCAGCCGCTGACATCGCACCTCGATGCCACGAGCCGCCTGGCCGCCCAATTCGCACAGGGCCTGGGCGCCGCCGACGTTGCCCGATTCCTCGGCCTGTGGCATGATCTGGGCAAATTCCATCCGCAGTTCCAGCAGTTCCTCCTGGCCGCGGAGGCAGGCCACCCTCTGCCCCGCTCGCCGGACCACAAGGCCGCCGGAGCTATTCTCGCCAGAAAACACCTGGGCCTCCTCGCCCTCCTTCTACAGGGACACCACGGAGGGCTGGATAAGGCAGTGGCCCTGCAAGGGTGGCTGGACAATGCCGTCCGCAAAGCAGCAGCGGAAGAAGCCCTGCGTCTGGCGCAGCGGGCTGTTGCCGATCTGGAACCGGCCCACCCCCTCGCTCTGCCCGCCCATGCTCAGCGGGATAAGCTGTCGGCCGAGCTTTTCCTGCGTCTGCTCTTCTCGGCGCTGGTGGATGCCGACTTTCTCGACACCGAGGCCCATTTCTTTCCTGCCAAAGCAGCTCTGCGTGGTGCCATGCCCGGCATGCACGACCTGTGGCAGAGGCTGGAGCAGGCTCAGGCTACTTTTTCCGGCCAAAGGCAGGATGTCGTCGGTAAGGCGCGCCACGAGATCTATCTTCACTGTGTGCGCGCTGCCGAAGCGCCACCCGGCCTCTTCCGGCTCACCGTTCCCACCGGCGGCGGCAAGACGCGCTCCGGCCTGGCCTTTGCCCTGCGCCACGCCGCCCTCCACGGCCTGAAGCGCGTTATCTTTGCCATTCCCTTTATCAGCATCACCGAACAGACGGCCGAGGAATACCGGCGCATTTTTGAGACGCCCGATGGCCCACCCGTCGTGCTCGAACACCACAGCGGCCACATCGCCGATCGAGGCGATGACGACACAAGTTGGGATGGCCTGGCCGCCGAAAACTGGGATGCCCCCCTCATCGTCACCACAACCGTCCAATTGTTCCAGAGCCTGTTTGCCAATAACCCGTCGTCCATGCGCAAACTGCATCGCCTGGCACAGAGCGTTATTGTGCTGGATGAGGCCCAGGCGCTGCCACGCCACCTGCTAACGCCGATCCTCGATGTGCTGCGCGAACTGGCTGCTCACTACGGCACGACCGTTGTCTTCTCCACCGCCACCCAACCTGCCTTTGCAGCCATTCCCGCCTTCAGCGACCTGCAAGCGACAGAAATCGTGCCCCAGCCCGAGCGTTACTTCGACACCTTGCGCCGCGTGACCTATGATTGGCGCACCGGGGCGGCCCTCGGTTGGCATGACGTTGCCGGGCTTATGATGCAGGAAAAACAGGTGCTCGCCGTAGTCAACACCAAAGCCGACGCCCTGACCCTGCTGGATGCCCTCGGCGATCCCCATGCCTTGCATCTTTCCACGCTGCTCTGTGGTGCTCATCGCCGCCACGTGCTGACCGAGGTGCATCGCCGGCTGGCGAACGGCGAGCCGTGCCGCCTCGTCTCCACGCAGGTTGTGGAAGCCGGCGTTGACCTGGACTTTCCGGTGGTGCTGCGGGCCATGGGCCCCCTGGACTCGATCATCCAGGCAGCCGGCCGTTGCAACCGTGAAGGCCGCTTGTCCGGACTGGGCCGGGTCATCGTGTTTCAACCCCAAGATGGTGGCATGCCCTTCGGCTATTATCGCACCGCCGCCGATGTCGCCCAAGAGTTTGTCGGCCGCGCCGACCCGCGAGACCCAGACACGCCCGCAGCTTACTTTCGCCGCCTGTTCCAATCCATAGACACCGATGCCCAGAGGATACAGGAGTGCCGCACGAGCTTCGATTTCCCCGAGACGGCAAAGCTCTTCCGCATGATCGAAGACAACACCGAGGATGTGATCGTGGAGTACGGCAGCGACGACGAGAAACAGGCCATTCGTGATAACCTGGACGCCCTGCGCCGCGGAACGGACAACAGCCGGCTCATCCTGCGCCAACTGCAACCCTATATGGTCAGCGTCTATCGTCGGCAAGCACAGACGTACCGTCGCCAGGGCTGGATCACCGACATCTCACCTAAGCTGGAAGGCCTGGGGGTTTGGGGCGGCAGCTATGATCCCATCCGCGGACTTACCTGCCGGGACCTGGATCCCAGCCAGCTCGTTGTGTGATCGAGTCGCTTGGCTCCCGCCCGTCCGCCGCATCTTATCCTGCATGGGAAGCGTTATGTTTCAATAGAGCCCCATCTCATAGCGTCAATATCTATTAAGGCGATCTATTAAGGAGGACGACCATGAATGCACGGTATCCACCTCTCAAGGTCAAGGTGTGGGGTGCATTTGCCTGCTTCACGCGGCCGGAGATGAAGGTGGAACGGGTCAGTTACCCTGCCCCACCGGCCTCGGCGGCCCGCGGCATCCTCGAAGCCATCTTTTGGAAACCGGAGTTTATCTGGCGTGTCGAAGAGGTGTGGGTGCTCAAGCCGATCCGCTACTTCTCCATCCTGCGCAATGAAGTGAGCCATCGCATGAGCGACGCCAGCGCCCTGAAGCGGCTGAACGGCGGTGCACCCTACGATGCCGCCGAGGATCGCACCCAACGCCACACCCTGGCCCTGCGCGACGTGGCCTACATCATCAAGGCACAGGTAGACCTGAAGCCCGGCGTCAATGCCGATGAAGCTAAGTTTCGCGACCAGTTCCGCCGACGGGTGGCCGCCGGACGCTGCTTCGCCACGCCCTATCTCGGCTGTCGTGAGTTCAGCGCCGCCTTTGCCGAACCGGACGGCAGCGAGATGCCCATTGACCTGACCGATGACCTGGGGCCTATGCTGCTGGACCTGGTCTATGAGCCGCCGGTCAACGGCCAGCACAGTGGCCGGGGAAAGCCGCTCTTCTTCAACGCCCGCCTGGAGCACGGCGTGCTACGCTTTCCCCAAGCCCCGATGAAAGAGGGGCAAGCGCCGGGGGAGGTGGGCTAGATGTTTCTGCGACGACTTGTGGAATACAGCCGACGGCTGCCCCGCGACCCGGTGCTCTATGCCTCTGCCCCTATGCGCTACCATATCTCGTTGGATGGGCAGGGTCTTTGTCTGGGCCTTGTCGACACGGCAGACCCCTCGAGTCCTCAGACAAAGTGGGGCAAACGGCAAATGGTGCCCCGCGTCAAGCGAACATCGGGCATCAAACCACTGCTGCTGTCGGACACGGGGGAATACACCTTTGGCATCCCCGGCAAAGATGCAAACCCCGAACGTGTGCGTGAGTGTTGGCAAGCATACCTGGCTCAGGTCAAACGTTGTGCCGAGGTAACCTGTGAGCCGGCTGTGGAAGCCGTCTATCGTTTTCTGACCAACGATCCGCTCGCCCATGTGCATCTGCCCACCGACTATGATCCGGCTGCCAACGTAACCTTTGTCGTGGACGGCCACTTCGTGGTAGAACTGCCGGCCGTGCAAGAGTTTTGGGCTGCGGAAAACGCCCCTGGAGACACGGTCATGCAGTGTGTCATCTGCGGCCGACAGCTCCCGGTGCTGCGCCGTCTGCAAACGCCCATCAAGGGTGTTCCCGGTGGCCAGCCATCGGGCACGGCCATCATCTCGGCCAACTCGGATGCCTTTGAGTCGTATGGCCTGCAGGAGTCGTTGATCGCCCCCACCTGTGCCGCCTGCGGCGAAAGCTTCACGCGGGGCCTCAATGATCTTCTGTCGAAACGGGAGAACAGCATTGTCACCGGAGGCGCGGCGCTCGTCTTCTGGACGAAAGAGGAGCACACCTTTTCCCTGCGCGACTGGTTCGATACTCCTAACCCCGAACAGGTGCAGGCCCTCATCGAATCCTTTCGCACCGGCAAAGGCGCTCCCGCAGTGGATGCGACGGCCTTCTACGCCGCTATTCTTTCGGGCAGCGGTGGGCGCACGGTTGTGCGGGACTGGATTGATACAACCGTCGCTGAGGTCAAGGAGCATCTGGTCGGCTGGTTTGCCGGTCAAAGCGTCGTGGGAGCTGGGGGCGAACCACCCAAGCCGCTGGGCATCTTCGCCCTGGCCGCAGGCACCGTGCGCGATGCGGGCAAAGACTTGGCTCCCACGACGCCCCGCGCCCTGCGGCGGGCTGCTCTGACAGGCACGCCTGCTCTGGGCAAGGCGCAACATCAAGTGCCGCCGATCCACGCCCTGTGGCGGGCTGCTCTGACAGGCACGCCGGTGCCCGCATCTTTGCTATGGCAGGCTGTGCAACGCAACTGCGCCGAGGGTAAGGTCACAGTGCAGCGTGCTGCCCTCATCAAGCTCGTTCTGTGTTCTGGTGAGCACGATCGAGCCAGGCGACGAACTATGGAGGACAAGATGACTCAACTCGACCTAGACAACCCCAATCCGGCCTACAGGTGCGGCCGCTTGTTGGCCGTTCTCGAGGAGGTGCAAAAAGCGGCACTTCCCGGCATCAACCAAACCATCGTTGACCGCTTCTACGGCACGGCCTCGTCAGCCCCGGCCTCGGTGTTCGGGCGTCTCTTGCGCGGCGCCCAGCCCCACCTGGCCAAACTGAAACGCGATCGCCCGGCCGTCTATCGGGCCGTTCAAACGCGGCTGGAGGATATTCAGGCGGGACTTTCCGGCTTTCCCCGCACGCTGACGCTCGAAGAGCAGGGGGTGTTTGCTCTGGGCTACTATCACCAACGGGCGTATGACCGCGCCCAGGCCAGGGAGATGGCAGCGCGCAAAAAGAACGGCGCACCTGCCGACGAGTTGGAAAATACCACGATGGAGGAGGAATAATATGGACAGCCCGATCTACACAGACGTGACACGGCGACACGACTTCGTGCTGCTCTTCGACGTGAGCGATGGCAATCCCAACGGCGACCCCGATGCCGGCAATCTGCCGCGCGTCGACCCGGAAACGATGCAGGGGCTGGTGACCGATGTCTGCCTGAAGCGCAAGATTCGCGATTGGGTGCTACAGGTGAAGGGGGACAAGGAGCCCTTCCGCATCTATGTGCAGAGCGGAACGGCGCTCAACACCAAGCACGAAGAGGCATACACGGCGAACAAGATAAAATCCACCGGCAGCAAGCAGACAGCAGCCGATGTAAGCAAAGCCCGCTCGTGGATGTGTGAACACTTCTTCGATATTCGCGTGTTCGGTGCTGTGATGACCACCGGGGTCAACTGCGGGCAGGTACGCGGCCCGTTGCAGCTCACCTTCGCCCGCTCCATAGATCCCATCGTCCCGCTCGATGTCTCCATCACCCGTGTGGCCGTGACAAAGCCGAAGGATATGGAGGTGGCAGTGGCCGAGGGCGAGACTGAAGCCAAGACCGGTAAGCAAAGCGAGATGGGCCGCAAGGCCCTCGTACCCTACGGCCTCTATCTCGCCCATGGTTTCTTCAACCCACACTTCGCCGCTGCCACCGGCGCGACGTCCGATGACCTGGCTCTGGTGTGGCAGGCGTTGACCATGATGTGGGATGTGGATCGCTCGGCGGCACGGGGCATGATGGCCTGCCGCGGTCTCTACATCTTCAGCCACGAGAGCAATCTGGGCAATGCCCCGGCGCACAAACTGTTCGAACATGTGCGTGTCGAACGCAAGCCGGGGGTCGCCGCGCCGCGCTCGTTCACCGACTACAGTGTGACTGTGGATACGGCCGTTCCCTCCGGTGTGACATTGACGACACTGGTGGGCTAGATTGAGCATGGCCTTGTGACGTGCGCCACTCCACCGGGCATGCAACCGTCGCACCCCCCACGGACGACGTTTTCACTATGGAGACGACCATGGACGACAGCGAACAGAGCCCTCAGACCGCCGATGACGACCTGGGTGAGGTAGAGAGCGCATTGGCCGACGCCGACGATCAGACCGTGCCGGTGAGTGCCATCGAGAAATACAGCTACTGCCCGCGCCAATGCGCTCTGATCCACATCGAGCAGACGTTCGAGGAAAACGTCTTCACCATGCGCTCACGTCTGGTGCATGAGCGGGTGGATACAGGAGAGGAGACGAGCGAAGGCAATGTGCGGGTTGTGCGCGGCCTGCCCCTGTGGAGTAAACGGCTGGGGCTTACCGGCAAGGCCGATGTGGTTGAGATGCGCCCCGATGGGCCCTACCCGGTGGAGTACAAACCGGGCAGGCGACACGGCATTCATGCCGACCTGCAGCTCTGTGCCCAGGCACTGTGCTTGGAAGAGATGTTAGGCGTGCCGGTGTTGCGGGGCGCCATCTACTATGGCGAGACTCGTACACGTCACGAGGTCACCTTCACGGCGAGCTTGCGGCAAAAGGCAGAGCTGGTGATCCAGGGAGTGCGCAATCTGTTGGCGGCTCAGCAGGTGCCGCCACCGGTGAATGACGGGCGCTGCCCCACATGTTCGCTTGTTGACTTTTGTCTGCCAGGCGTGGTGGCCGAGCCGGCGCGCCTGCGTGGTTTGCAGAGCACACTCTTCCAGACCTTCGACGAAAGCAGTGATGATGAGGAGTGATGGAGCTGTGCACGAGATCTTGAATGTGCTCTATGTCCAGACCCAGGGTGCCGTCCTCCACCTGGACAGTGATACGGTACGCGTGGAAGTGGAAAACCAGACCAAACTGCAGGCGCCGCTCTTGCGCCTGAGTGGCCTGGTTGTCTTTGGGCAGGTCACGGTCACGCCCTTCCTTATTCACCGCTGCGCCACCGAAGGCCGCAGCCTGGTCTGGCTTAGCCGCAGCGGGCGCTTCATGGCGCGCCTGGATGGGCCAACGCACGGCAATGTCCTGCTGCGTCGTGCCCAACACCTGGCTCTCAATGATCCGAAAAGAGTAGTAGCTGTAGCCTGCCAGTTTGTGGCGGCGAAAATCCACAACTCTCGCCACATTCTGATGCGTGCAGCACGCGAAGACGCCCCGCCTACCAATGCCCAAACCCTCAGCGAGGCGGCTACACATCTGGCAACAATCTTGCGCCGCCTGCCGGGCATCACCGACCTAAACGAACTGCGCGGGGCCGAAGGCGAGGCGGCGCGCGCCTACTTCGAGGCCTTTGGCAGCATGGTGCGTCAAAATAAGGAAGACTTCGCGATTGATGGGCGCACACGGCGACCACCACGTGACCCTACGAATTGCGTTCTCTCGTTCCTTTATGCGCTCTTGCGCTCGGAGTGTGCGGCGGCTTTGGAAGCCGTTGGCCTGGATCCTCAGGTGGGCTACCTCCATGCCCTGCGGCCGGGTCGGCCGGCGTTAGCCCTCGATCTGATGGAAGAGTTTCGCCCGGTCTTGGCCGATCGCCTGGCCTTGACTTTGGTGAATCGCCAGCAGCTCACCGCTGGCGACTTCGAAACACTGCCTGATGGGGCGATTCGTCTGACGGAGAATGGGCGCAAGACGGTCATCACGGCATATCAGAAAAGGAAAGAGGCTGAGATCCGGCATCGCGTCCTGAAACAGCCGGTGCCCTTGGGGCTGACACCCCATGTGCAGGCGCGGCTTTTGGCGCGACACCTGAGGGACGAGCTCGAGGTGTATCCGCCTTTCCTCTACCGCTAATGCTGGGGGATGAAGTGCAGGCGCCTCACCGCGTGGCCGATACTGGAACAACAGATGGAGATACTTGTAACGTATGATGTCAACACGGAAACTGCCGAAGGCCGCAAACGGCTGCGACGCGTGGCCAAAGCCTGCCAGGCCTTTGGCCAACGCGTGCAGAAGTCTGTGTTCGAGTGCACGCTGAACCAGGCACAGTTGGAGAGGCTGAAGCGCCGCCTGGAGAAGGAAATGGACAAGAACCAGGACAGTCTACGCATTTACCATCTGCCGGAGCCGCGCTCGAAGTGTGTGGAGGTGATGGGGGTGCCGCTGGTCCATGATATGCACGAGCCGCTGGTGCTATAACCGTTTGCGCACACCTGTGGTGATAGAAAAAAGCCGGGGGTTTCGTGCAGGAAAGGGAGCGTTTTGGGCCTCTCTTGGCATGTCTGGGCCAGGTAGGAGGCCAATAATGGGGTATACAGGCGCAAAATAAGCCCCCAAACAGGTTCAAATGGGGGTTTTCGGGGCGAAATGCGCCGTCGCATCCGGTCGCGAGGCCGGATGGTGTGGTACACGAGAGTGATCACACCGTCTCTGCTGGCAGCGAGGGGTCGCATCCGGTCGCGAGGCCGGATGGTGTGGTACACTTGACACCGAAGGTGTGCTAGCCATCGTCGCATCCGGTCGCGAGGCCGGATGGGGATTGAAACAAAAGAGGAGCGAACAATGGAAAATGAGGGCAGGAGTCGCATCCGGTCGCGAGGCCGGATGGGGATTGAAACCCGTTTAAAAAGAT
>Ga0272448_1005791_pt1 | contig 13527 bp, 13 predicted proteins | sample YNPCB0191_FD_202220 | JGI IMG/M metagenome (GOLD analysis project Ga0272448, IMG submission 202220) | Hot spring sediment microbial communities from Yellowstone National Park, WY, United States - YNP-CB-019-1 | ecosystem: Environmental > Aquatic > Thermal springs > Hot (42-90C) > Sediment...
CGGGAAGCCTTATTGGCGGCGCGTTTATTATATCCCTGGCATACGATTTTATTCTGACGGTTCTCCTCGCGGTTGACCTGATTATTACTCCGTCCGCACGGGTGCTTGAAGTCCGCAGGGACTGTGACGAAAGGTTCTCGCTTGCCGCGGAAAACGAGATAGCGGTCAGAATCCGCAACAACAGCTCCCATGCCCTGAAGATTGATTTCCGGGACGACATCCCGCCCTGCTTCGAATGCAGGTACGAAAAGGGAAAAATAAAAGCGCTGCCGCATGCCGAAAGTACGGGCAGATTTTTTGTGAAGCCGCAGAAACGCGGTGAATTTCCCTTCGGCAAGCTCCACATAAGGTACGACGGTGTAATGGGGCTCTGCTCCAAAAGGGGCATATTCGACCTTGAAAAGTCCTACAAGGTATATCCCAACCTGAGGGATATTCGGAAATACAACCTCAGGGCCCTTAAAAAGAACCTGGTCCTCGAAGGAGGCAGAAAGGCCGGAATTTACGGTTCGGGGACGGAGTTCGAGAGCCTTCGGGAATACGTGGAAGGGGACGATTACAGGAAGATAAACTGGATGGCTACGGCAAGATACGGGAGAGTGACCGTAAACGCCTATGAACCCGAAAAAAACCAGCAGGTCTTCATTATGCTGGATTCCAGCCGTATTATGAATGCTGAAATCAACCGGATAAAAAAATTGGATTACGCCATAAATTCGGCGTTCATACTTGCCGACGCCGTAATAGGGAACGGCGATAAAACGGGGCTTGTCGTATTCGACAGCGACGTAAGGCGCTTTGTAAAGCCAGGAAAAGGCACGGGCCATTTCAGGTTCATTGCCGACAGCCTTTACAATATTGAAGAAAACTATGTGACGGCCGATTACGAAAGGGCGCTGGTATATCTGGGAGGATACCAGAAGCGCAGGAGCCTTCTTTGCATATTCACGGAGCTTTTTAATCCCGATGAGGCTTTGAGGCTGGCCGCGGCGCTCAAATCTGCGGCAAAAAGGCATATTCCGGTTGTAATAACCATAAAGGACACGAGGGTTTATGAAATTGCGGAGCGCCCTGTAAGGAACGAGGACGACGTTTTCCAAAAAAGCGCCGCCATAAGGCTTGCCGAAGAACGGGAAAGGACGAAGGCGGTATTGAGGAATTCCGGGATTGCGACGGTCGACGTTCCCCCGGATAAATTGAGTTTGGAGGCGATCAACAGGTATCTGGCGATGAAAGCGATGATGCAGGTATGAAGCCGGCTGAAATATAATTTGCAAATTATGGCATATATATTATAATAAATACAGGTGTTGAGATGATGAAGAATATCGGTGTTATTACAAACAAGGACAAGGACGGCGATCTCGCTTATACGTCGGTTTTGGTTGAAAGCATAGCCAGGCACGGGGGAAAGGTCAGGATATGCGGAAATGCCGCGGGAAAGCTTGGCATTCAAAACGAGAACCTCGATGAAAACGATGTCGTCAACCTGTCGGAGATGTTGATCTGCCTGGGTGGAGACGGTACATTTCTCAGAGTGGCCAGGAAAGCATTCAGGAAAAAGCTCCCGATGCTCGGCATAAACCTTGGGAGCCTGGGCTTCCTGACAGAAGTCGATAAAAATGATATAGATGACGCGGTGAAACGCCTTTTCAAGGGCGAATACAAAATCGAAGAACGTATGATGCTTGACGTTTCGGTAAACTGTAACGGTAAAACAATTGCCGAAGACACTGCCTTCAATGACATAGTAATTTCCAGGGGAGCGCTTTCCAAGATAATCCATGTAAAAACGTATATAAATGAAATGTTTGTCGACAATTATCCCAGTGACGGGCTTATAATATCGACGCCGACGGGAGCGACAGCTTATTCGCTCGCGGCCGGAGGACCGATTGTCGAGCCTGACGTCGACATGATCATAGTTACTCCGATATGTCCGCATATCCTGTATGCAAGGTCGATCATAACAACCGGAGACAGGAAGGTGAAGGCCGTTGTCGGCGAAAACTACGAACACGAGGCGATGGTCACGGTAGACGGCCAGGAAGGATACGCTGTCAGAGGCGGAGATTGCATAGTGGTGAAAAAATCGGAACACTCGGTAAAGGTCGTCAGGATTTACTCGAGGAATCATTTCAATGTATTGAGAAGGAAGATATACGACAGGGGAGAGTGTTTAAGAAAAAATGAAATATAACAGACATGCCAAGATACTTGAGATTGTTGAAAAAAACCTGGTCGAAACCCAGGAAGAGCTTGCGGAAAAACTTAAGGAGGCGGGTATAGACGTCACCCAGGCCACGATATCGAGGGATATAAAGGAATTGAGACTCATAAAAGTCATGTCCCCGGACGGACGTTACAGGTATGCGCCCTTTGCCGGATCCGAGACGGACATGTCAAACAGGCTGCTGACGATTTTTACGGAATCGTTTGTATCCTGCGATTATGCCAACAACATAGCGGTAGTTAAAACCCTCCCCGGTATGGCGCAGGCCTCGGCCGCAGCCCTGGACTCCATGAAATGGCCCGAAATAGTCGGCACGATAGCCGGCGACGACACGATTATGATTGTTTGCAGGGCTGAGAAGATAGCTGAAGAGATTGTCAATAAATTCAATAAAATGATCAAGTGAGGTAAAATATTTGCTTACCCAACTGGAAATACGGAATATAGCCATAATTGACGAGGTCAGCATTGAATTTGAAAAGGGGTTGAATATCCTGACCGGTGAAACCGGAGCGGGCAAGTCTGTGATTATCGACTCCATAAACGCTATTCTCGGAGAAAGACTGACAAGGGATGTCATAAGGACGGGGACCGAGAAGGCAACGGTTCAGGCTGTGTTCCAGATTGATCCGGGAAGGCTTTCCGATTTCTTCGAAAAATACGGCATGGAACCTGAAGAGGACGGTTCGGTTGTCGTTTCCCGGGAGTTTACGGTTTCCGGCAGGAACACGTGCAGACTCAACGGCAGGATAGCGACCGTGTCCATACTGGGCGAACGGATCATAGACATACACGGCCAGCACGACAACCAGTCGCTCCTGCGCCCGGAAAGCCACATCGGGCTCCTTGACTCGTTTGGAGGAGAAAAAATCAAGCGGCTTCTGCTGGAATATTCCGGTCTGCTTGAAAGGTACAAATTAATCAGGGCGCGGCTCAAGGAGCTGTCAGGCGACATGGGAGAACGTGAACGCAGGCTTGACCTCCTAAAATTCCAGGCGGACGAGATTAAAAGGGCGAAACTCAAACCGGGGGAAGATGAAGAACTCGGCAGGCAAAGGATTATACTCGCCAATTCGGAAAAAATCATCGAATCGCTGTCGAGCGTCCATGAACTTCTTTTTTCGGGAAACAACATAAGGAATTCGGCATCCGACAATATTAACGAAGCGCTGCAGGAACTTGCGAAAATAGCCAGATTCGACGCCAAATATGAAGGAATGCGGAAGGCGCTCGAAGACATATCGTACCAGCTGGATGACATTATTGAACAGATACGCGGCGAACGCGACGGCATCGAGTATAACCCCGACATGCTGGAACAGGTGGAAGAAAGGCTGGACCTTATATTCAGACTCAAAAGAAAATACGGCGAAACCATGGATGAAGTCCTGAAATACCTTGAAGATGCGGAACGGCAGATAGAAGAGATGAAGGAAAGCGAAGGGACGGTCAAAAAGCTTGCTTCGGAACTCGACAGCCTCGGAAACGAGCTTTACAGGACCGCGCTTATGTTGAACAATGAAAGAAGGGAGGCGGCTAAAATCCTGGAAAACAGGATAGGCGCCGAGCTGGAGGAGCTGGAGATGAAGAGGGCCAGATTCAAGGTGCAGATTGATTTCGACGAAACAAAGGAAAGCGGCGGCGAGAGGAACTTTCTTGAAAACGGCCTGGACAGGGTGACCTTCATGATCTCCCCCAATGCCGGAGAACCTTTGAAGCAGCTTGCCAAGATTGCTTCCGGCGGGGAGATGTCAAGGATAATGCTGGCGATAAAAACCATACTTGCCAATGTGGACAGCATGCCCGTACTCATTTTCGACGAAATAGACATGGGCATCAGCGGAAAAGCGGCTCAAAAGGTTGGAGAAAAGCTTTCGTACATTTCGAAAAACCACCAGGTAATTTGTGTTACGCACCTTGCACAAATCGGATGCATGGCCGACCAGCACTTCCTTATTGAAAAAACTTCAGATGAAAACAGCACAAAAACAACGGTGAAAAAACTGTCGGAAGACGGCTCCAGGGACGAAATCGCAAGAATACTCGGAGGTTCGGCCATAACGGACATCACGAAAAAGCACGCCGAAGAAATGCTCGAAAACGCCAAAAGGTTCAAGAACACGGTTTAAAGACAATTCATTCCATTATGGATTCCTTATTACCTCTCATGCATTAATCTGTTTGAATAAATCTTTTCTTAAAAGGTTAACTTAATTTCAGCAATTTGCGTGTCACGCCTGTCCAAACCGTAAAAAGTGCAGGCGTAATATTTTTTATCTTTTGTCTGCCGGAGCGTGATATGATGGACTTCATTGGCAAGAAAGGCAGGATTGCGCCTGTTGTTGTCGCATTATTTATTTCGGTCGTCGCCGCGTTATATATAAGGACTTTTTTGGTTATTCCCGGCGAAGTTACAATTCTTGAAGGCGAGGAATACGTATATGAGTTTAAAAGCCCGATCACTGTTGACATAAGCTGTGACAGGGCGGGCATGCTGCAGCTGAACAATTGCGATATGCAGGCGGGAGGCAGCCTGTTGAACCTGCTGGACCCGGTAAGACTGAAACCGCAGAAAAACGGAAGGGTAAACCTCAGCATGAAGTTGTTCGGAATGATACCCCTGAGGACGGTTCATGTCGACATTGTTCCAAACAAAAAGATCGTCGCATGCGGAAATACGATAGGCGTAAAAATGAGGCTTGACGGAATTCTTGTAATCGGGCTGTCCGATGTGCAGACAGCATTGGGATACAGCATTCGGCCAACCAAGGATACGGGAATAAAGCCCGGTGATTTCATTATTGCAGCCAACGACAAAAGGCTTGGCAGCATCGACGAATTGATAAGCGTGATTGACAAAAGCAGGGCTAAAGGTATAAAACTGCAGTACAGGCGCGGGGACACATATACCGACTGTTACGTGGTACCGCAAAAAGCGGCCGACGACAACAGATACCATATCGGGCTGTGGGTCAGGGACAGCAGCGCAGGCATAGGTACGCTGACATTTTATGACCCGGAGACAAAATGTTTCGGCGCATTGGGCCACGGAATTTCGGATATCGATACCGGGACGCTTATGCCGGTAGAATCGGGAGAAATACTTGAAGCAAACATCCTTTCCGTTAAAAAGGGCAGGCAGGGGAGTCCGGGCGAACTCAAGGGCGTGTTCGTCGAGGATAGGAACAAGCTGGGAAATATCAGGCTGAACTGTTCAACCGGCATCTATGGAATATTGAACCCCGACGCCTTGAGGAGGATTTCCTACGGCACTTACCCCATAGGTGTAAAATCCCAGGTAAAGGAAGGCCACGCCTCGGTAATTGCGAATATCGACGGCGTAAAAGTAGAGGAGTTTGCAATCGAAATATTGAAGGTTCAAAGACAGAATTCCAGCAGTACAAAGGGTATGGTCATAAAGATCACGGATAAAAAGCTTTTGGATTCTACAGGCGGAATTGTACAGGGGATGTCCGGCAGCCCGATAATACAGGATAATAAAATAGTCGGCGCCGTAACGCATGTGCTTGTAAACGACCCGACAAGGGGATATGGCATATTCATAGAAGGCATGATAAAAAATATACTCAATGACAATACGCAAACTTACGGTATGGCAGGGTGACCGGCCCGGTTTACGGAAAACGGGAAATAATGGGCCGTATGCACAGGGCTACCTTAATTGCCTGTTATTCCGTATTTTTAGCCTTTTAATAATTCTCACTATTGTAAATAAAATAATATAAAGCAAAAAAATAGCAAATTACTATTGAATTTTTGTCGAAAGGCAAATATAATAGTAGCATGAAATTACAGTTTTTAACAGGAGGGGTGAGAGGGTTGACAAAAAAAATACAGGTGGTCATTGCTGATGATAATAGAGAATTCGGCGACATCCTGACAGAATATCTGAATAGCCAAAACGATATTGAGGTTGTCGGTGTTGCGCGCGACGGCATGGAAGCGGTTGACATGATAACCACAAAGGCACCTGATGTGGCAGTTCTCGACATAATTATGCCGCACCTTGACGGGCTTGGCGTACTCGAGAAGGTCAATTCGGTACAGATGGCCAAGAGGCCGCTCTTTATCATTCTATCCGCAGTGGGACAGGATAGGATAACACAGCGGGCATTGGCTCTCGGAGCGGAATACTATGTAGTAAAACCGTTCGATATGGAAGTGCTGGTTTCCAGGATTAGGCAGTTAAAGGAAAATAAACTGTCGAACATAATACGGACGGAGTACACTCCCGACGTTAAGGCAACTCATTACGTGTCCTCGCCAAGAAACCTTGAAGCTGAGGTAACAAGCATAATGCATGAGATTGGGGTTCCTGCCCACATAAAAGGCTATCAGTACCTGAGAGATGCCATTTTAATGGTTATCAAGGACCTTGATATAATCAATTCCATCACCAAGCAGCTTTATCCGACCATAGCACGTGAATACAATACTACGCCAAGCAGGGTAGAGAGGGCAATCAGGCATGCAATAGAGGTTGCATGGAGCAGGGGACAGGTAGAAGCCATTGATTCGCTCTTCGGATATACCGTGAACCTTGGCAAGGGTAAGCCGACCAACTCGGAGTTCATCGCTATGGTGGCGGACAAGCTCAGGCTTGAGATGAAGGTGAGCTAAGTAAGAGGCAGTTACCATATGTCACAGTCATCGGATAGAAATAAAAAACTGTTGACGAAGAGATTCGCCGGCAGTTTTTATTTGTGTTTATACCCATTAATCGCTCATTGCAAATTTATTTTATTATCTTATTCATAAGCCTTTTTATCGGGCCGCCTTTAGTTTTTTCCCTCCAATCGGTGATGGAACGGTCAACGTCCATGAAATGCTTTTCCATTTTAGCTTCAAGTTTTCTGGCGCTGTTTTCCACACACGCCCCAAGTTCGAGCTTGGTCTTGTTTATTTCCCTTGACAGATGCTCGCGCGCTGAAGTGACTTCCACAGCCATACTGTTGGTTATCTGATCACGGAAATCGATGAAGAATTCCATGATTTCCTTCATATTATCCCTGCTGTCCCTGGCCTCCTGCAGCATAAGGGAAGTATCCGGGCATTCGGCGTCCAGAACGACCGGAGGCGGTTCAATTGAGTTTGTCTCCTGCGATATGATGTTCTTGATCGCCTTTATTTCAAGGCCCTCATCGCGCATGACCTTGATCTGGTAAAGGGTATTGGCGAGCTCCGCCGTATAATAACGCCTGCCGCGGTCATCCCTGGGAACACAAAGGTTGAATTCCTTTTCATAAAACCTTAATGCGTGATCGGTGACTTTTAAACGCTTGCTAAGTTCGGTTATGGAATACCTGTCATTTATTATTTCCATGCCGCACCCCCTGATTTTCATTAGTAAAAAGCTGTAGACCACAAAAAAGAAATGCCTGCATCTTTTCCAAGCGCAATATATATAATAACATTAATGCAAAATACTGTAAATAAGGGCCGCTCATTTTCGCAATATTTCCAGAGCGCGTCTGAAACCGGAAGGGACAGGGGCGGTTAAAACCGTTATAAGATAATTATTGAATTGAGGGAATAACTTGTATAAAATAGATAATTGGCGGGAAAAGACTTGCCGGCGGGAAGGGACAGGAGCGTTTAATGAATTCGGATACGGTAAGATTTTTGATGGACGAATACAATATCGGCAAAAACGTAATTAAAGTTGCCGAAGATGCCGAAAAAGAAATTAAAGGGGTTTTTGAACGCATCGACCTTGTGCGGGAATACAACCAATTGAAGGTAATGAAGGCAATGCAAAGAAACCGTGTGAGCGATACCCTTTTCGGGGGCACTACGGGTTACGGCTATGACGACAGGGGCAGAGAGGCGCTTGACGCTGTGTATGCAGATATTTTCAAGGCGGAAGACGCCTTGGTGCGGCATCAGATTGTATCAGGGACACATGCCATAGCCCTGTGCCTTTTCGGCAACCTGAGACCAGGCGACGAGCTTTTGTGCATAACGGGAAAACCGTATGACACGCTTGAGGAGCTCATAGGAATGCGCGGAGAGGGCAAGGGGTCCCTGAAGGATTTCGGGATAGCCTTCAAACAGGTGAATTTGAAAAACGACGGAGGTCTTGACTATGACGCCGTAAGAAAAGCCATAGCCCCAAAAACGAAAATGGTTTTTATACAGCGTTCAAGAGGCTATGACTGGAGGGCGTCCCTGAGGCTTGAGGACATAAAAAAGGCCGCCGCGTTCATAAAGAGCGTAAGTGAAAGCATTATAATAATGGTTGACAACTGTTACGGGGAATTCGTGGAGGAGGTTGAGCCTGTGGAAGCGGGGGCGGATATCGCTGCCGGGTCGCTTATTAAAAACCCCGGGGGCGGCCTTGCGCCTACGGGGGGATATATAGCGGGCAAGAGCGAATACGTCGGGAAGGCAGCTTGCAGGCTGACTTCGCCCGGCATAGGCAAAAAGGTGGGAGCGACTCTTGGAATCAACAGGCATTTCTTCCAGGGGATTTTTATGGCTCCGCATGTAGTCGCCGAAAGCTTAAAGGGTGCTGTGTTCTGTTCGGCGGTATTGAAAATGCTCGGATTTGAGACATCGCCGGGGGCTTTTGAAAAACGGGGCGATATCATACAGGCAGTAAGGTTTGGCAGCCCTGACACTCTCATAGCGTTCTGCAAGGGGATACAAGCGGCGTCCCCGGTAGATGCGCACGTTACACCGGAGCCGTGGGACATGCCCGGATACGGCAGCCAGGTAATAATGGCGGCGGGAACATTCGTACAGGGCGCGTCGATAGAATTGAGCGCCGATGCGCCGATAAAACCGCCTTATACGGCCTACATGCAGGGCGGCCTGGTCTATGAGCATGCCAAGCTTGGAGTAATGACGGCTGTGAAGCTGATGGCCGAAAAAGGTATGCTGCGGATATAATAATGAAAAGCAAAAATGCGAGTGACATGAATATGGAAAAAGAGGCTGCGGCTCCCCTGGAACTGCGGGAGCTACACAAGAAAAGAAAAGGATTGAAGGTGTGGGGATTTCTTGCGCTTGTTTTCCTTATGGTTTATATCCCGTCTTTTCTCCATTGGGTGTATGGGACAAACGTCACAACCGATATATTGAAAATAGGCACGATAGAGGATTCAGTGAATACCGATGGGGTTGTCATAAGAAACGAGGAAGTATTGAAGTCGCCCTTTGACGGCAAGTGCATTATGGAGGCTGCCGAAGGCGACAGGATACCCGTGCGGTTTAGGGTTGCCCAGGTCTTGAACCAGGCGTCGGAAAAAGCAAACGACGATATAAGATCGGTAGACCTTAAAATAATCAAATCACAAAAGGAAAAGATAGAAAGCAAGGACTTTTTTTCGGAAGATGTCGCGAAAATTGAGGATGATCTTGCTCAAAAGGCCAGGCAGCTTGCGTTTACGCTAAATGAAGAGGATATGTCCGGCTTGAAAAGCGTGAAGGGCGAGATTGACGAACTTCTTAAAAAAAGGGCGCTGATCCTGGGAAGCCTCGGCGGGTCCGACGCATACGTGGAATCATTAAAGAAAGAAAAACAAAGGCTTGAGGAACAATTGAAACAGAATACAAGAGAAATATTCTCAGACTCTCCGGGAATCATATCCTATGCAATAGACGGGTATGAAACGGTGTTAACCCCTGAGGGGATAAAAGACCTGAAACCGTCGTCGCTCGCAAAACTGAAATTTGAAAAAACGGCGGACTCCCCGAATCCGGTCAGGGTCAGTGCGGGCAAGCCTTTTGCAAAAATTATAAAGGATATTGAAACCCATATTGTTTTTCCGATGGATTCAAAAAGGGCGCAACGCTTGAAAAAGGATGACGATATCAAATTGAGGTTGAACGATCTCGGAAAGACATTCAATGCAAACGTCGAATACATATCCGCAGAAGAAGGCGGAAAGTGCCTTGTGGCGGTCAGTACAGACAGAGGGGCAAGTGAAATGACGGCCATGAGAAAATTGAACGTGGATGTCATACTCGATTCCTATAAAGGATACAAAGTGCCGTTAAAAAGTTTGACCAAGGTCGACATGGACGGGAAGCAGGCGGTTCTGGTAATAGTAAGTGCGAATTATGCAAATTTCAAGAAAGTCAAAATTACAGGTTCCGACGGGGAGTTCGCCATAATTGACAACCCTGTTGCGCAAAAAAGCGATAATATAGGTCTGTACAGTATTTATGTGGTTGATCCCCAGAACATACAGGAAGGGCAGATGGTAAGCAAATGAACGCAATACCTTCGGATTTGAGAGGAAAACTCGATGAAGTAATGAAACGGGTCGGAAGGGCGGCTGCTAAAAGCGGAAGGAAGCCGTCGGACATAACAGTCGTCGCCGTCACAAAAACGGTTCCAGCTGACAGGATTAGAGAAGCGATAGCCCTGGGAATAACGGATGTCGGTGAAAACAGGGTTCAGGAATTGTGTGAAAAGTACGATATCATAGGTGGAGGGTGCAGGTGGCACCTTATAGGGCATCTGCAGACGAACAAGGTCAAGTATGTCATCGATAAGGTCAGCATGATACACTCGGCGGACAGCCTCGAGCTTTTGAGTGAAATCCAGAAAAGGGCCGCAAAGGGAGACCGTATCGTCGAAACGCTTTTACAGGTGAATGTTTCGGGGGAAGAGTCCAAATTCGGCATTTCTCCCGCAGATGTACCGGACTTTTTAAGGAAAGCGGCCGCTTTCAAAAATATCAAGGTTAAAGGGCTTATGACAATCGCACCTCTTGTAGATGATCCGGAAGAAGTAAGAGGTATTTTCAGGGGACTGCACAAAATATTTATTGACATAAAGAAGGAAAATATTGATAATATAGATATGGCTTATCTTTCCATGGGGATGAGCGGTGATTTTGAAGTCGCAATAGAAGAGGGCGCGAACATAATAAGGATAGGCAGTGCTATTTTCGGCGGCAGATAGGCGGTTAGGCCTTCTGACCCGGACAAATTTACTATTTGACGCTGCTAATAATTGGTGTATAATTATTCATATATTATTGTCAATACTTACTAAAGACAAGCGGGAGGTAAATTACGATGGCCAAGCTCTTTAACAAGATGCTCAATTTTGTAGGTTGGGAGTCTGAAGAGGAAGAGGAATTGATCGAGGAAGAAGAAATGAAGGAAGAGGTGTCAAAACCTCAATTCATGCAGTCCAACCTTAAAAAGCAGCAGAACAAGGTAGTAAACATCCATTCCGCGCCACAGTTCAAGGTAGTGATAATGCAGCCCGAGAACATGGAGGATGCACAGGATATATGCGACCAGCTTAAAGGCAAAAAGCCCGTCGTTGTAAACCTGGAAGATGTTGAAAAAGAGACTGCGCAGCGGATTATCGATTTTCTGGGCGGTTCGGTTTACGCGCTCGACGGGGGCATTCAGAAGGTTTCGAACGCCATTTTTGTGATCGCTCCCAGCAATGTCGATATCACAGGTGATTTCAAGGATGAGCTCAGAAACAAAGGAGTCTTTCCCTGGGCGAAATAACGGAGGCGCTCGATGTATATCATAAGCATAGCTGTAATAAGACTGCTTGAATTGATAGAACTCGCAATAATAGTGCGGGCTTTTGTTTCCTGGCTCCCCTTATCCAGGGACAACGCCTTTATAAAGCTTTTGTACCAGATAACCGAGCCGATACTGTCGCCTATAAGGGGTATAATAGAAAGGATGACGGCAGGAAGGTCGATAATGCTTGACTTTTCCCCTATTGTTGCAATTCTGCTGATAGAGTTTGCAATAAGGCTTTTGTCAGGCTTTTTGCATGTAAGGACGCTGATATTCTAGGAAGGTTATGATAAACAGGGAACTGGTTTTAAAAAAGGCTGTTAAAATTGAAGACAGGCTTTTCCTTTCAAAAATGGTAGACAGGGCACAAAAAGCTGTGAATTCGGATACCGTTATGTTCTCGGACTTCATTGACCCGTACCAGAAAAGTATTTTTGAAAAGGCATTTTCAGATGAGGATAGTTTCATCTATTCATTTGACGGCGGATACGAAGGGGCAGAAAGAGAGGTTGTAGTGTTCTGCCCTTCTTATATGTCCACAGGGGAGCGCGAGGATTCCAGAGCGCCTCTGAAGGCTTTGAAGATAAGTCTCAAGGGCAGGGAGAACCTGACTCACAGGGATTGCCTTGGCGCCGTGACGGCGCTCGGAATCAAAAGGGAAAAAATTGGCGATATTATTGTCAGGGAGGAATCCTGCAATATCATCGTCCTGAACGAGGTGGCGGAGTTTATACGGGCAAACCTTGAAAAGGTAGGCAGTGCAAATGTGACTGCGGAAATAGCTGAAATAAGCGATATAGGCGCGCCTCTCCCCAGGACGAGGGAAATAAACGCCACAGTCGCTTCGTTAAGGCTCGACAGCATCTCCAGCGCAGGTTTTGGAATCTCAAGAAGCAGGATATCGGATTTTATAAAGGCTGAGAAGGTCAGCCTCAACTGGCAGGCAACAGACAGCCCTTCAAAACAGATTAAGGAAGGCGACACCATTTCCATAAAAGGAAAGGGCAGGGTTGTGATTGAAAGGGTCGGCGGCACTACGAAGAAGGGCAGGATCAGCGTAGTTCTCAAGAAGTACGTATAATAATGGACGTATGGCGGGACAGCCGTCAAGAATCTATAGAATATGAGGTGGTATCATTGAACTACACGCCCAATGATTTGCAAAACCTGGTTTTTAAAAAAAGTTTTACGGGCTACAACGAAGACGCGGTTAACGAGGTGCTCGACAAGATCATCGAGGACTACAGCGCATACATACATGAAAATATAGAGCTGAAGGACAGGGTTTCGGTCCTTAACGAAGGCATACAGCATTACAAGGCGATCGAGGAATCGCTGCAGAATACGCTTATTGTCGCGCAGCAGACAAGCGAGGAGATTAAGAAGAACGCATACCAGAAAGCGGAAAACATTATAAAGGAAGCCGAGAACAAGGCACAGAAGATAATAAACGACGCAAGCCAGGAAGTGATAAAAATCAAGTATGAATATGACGATATGCGCAAGAAGATGCATGTCTTCAAAACCAAATCGGAAACTCTGCTTCTTTCACAACTGGAGCTTCTGAAGCAAATGTTCGAAGAAGATTCTTGACATCGCAATTTGTTGTATTGTATAATTCTTTAAAAGTATGCGAAAAACTATGACGGGAAAGAGTAGACGGCGGATGCTTTCCAAGAGAGCGGGCGGTTGGTGGGAAGCCTGTAAAGCGGGCCTTTGAAAATCATCCCTGAGTTGCAAACTGAAATTGCCTTGCAGGGCGAGAGTAGGAG
>Ga0272448_1005792_pt1 | contig 13526 bp, 9 predicted proteins | sample YNPCB0191_FD_202220 | JGI IMG/M metagenome (GOLD analysis project Ga0272448, IMG submission 202220) | Hot spring sediment microbial communities from Yellowstone National Park, WY, United States - YNP-CB-019-1 | ecosystem: Environmental > Aquatic > Thermal springs > Hot (42-90C) > Sediment...
GGACTATTACCGTTGAAGTAATCATTAGCGTTACGATGTACATTACTAAAGTGAACTCAGGAATCACCGTGTAAGTGTAGTATGCGCCTGCGTTATCTTTTACTGCGTTGTTGCCAGCTTTATCGTATGCCTCTATTTTGTACTTGATTGTTACGTTGGCGCCATGCCCAGGTATGTTAGCTTCCCATTTTTCAGTTGTGCTATTAAGCTGCATTGAAACTTCATACCATGTTGTGTCATTTGTATAATATAATGTGACGTTTTCAACTCCGCTTTCTGCGTCTGTTACGCTTACTGAGACTTTAACTGTTTGGCCTGGTTGTACGTTGGTTGCTGGGTCTTGTGTTGGGTCACCTATATTTGGTGGAGTCGTGTCTGTGTAGGAAAGGTGGTATTCCGCACCAGATTTTGTTATGGATATTTCATCAAGGTCATAGTTCAACACCCAAGTTCTTGTATTGTTTATGTCAAGTAGGCTTTCAAATTCGCCTCCAGATGGTGGAAGCGCGGTTATGTTGAACTCTACCCATGCTAGACTGGCGCATACGGGTTTTGGTACGTAGTTGTCGCCTTGACATGACTCAGTGATCATAATATAGTCTGCTTCTATGTCTGGTGACACCGTTGATACTGCACCTCCAGTCCTGTGCGTTGCCCAATCGCTTGTGGCGCCATTCGGACCTGTGTAGCCAGCCCTTGTTGCTTGCAAATGTGCAGTGTTGTAAACTAGTTTAAATTGCCAAGAGAACATGTCTTGCGATGTTACGTTAAGCCATACTGTGACGTTAAATTTGTATCCGACGTTCACTTCGTAAGCATTAAAATTTAACGTCGCTGGTTCAACCCAAATGGAATCTGCACCTTCAGCCTTAGCTATTCCAGCATCACTTGCAAATAAGGCTACTACTGCTGCTGTTACTAGAATTATGCATAGCGTTGAAAACATTGTGTATGAACGTTTCTTCCTATACATGATTTCACCTTGGATATTAATTAAACATCCGCTTTCCTTTTAAGATTTATGGTTTCAAAGTTTTAAATGCCTTTTGATTACGGAGAGAAAATGGAGGTTAGCATGTTCTTCCAAAGTTTTTGGATACTAGCGCTAAGTCTTTGGCATCCACGTATCCGTCAGGGACGAGGTACTCAGATCCCGTTATATCAGCGTCGGGGTTCCACCTGGGATGACCTGGATAGCTGCCGAATGCTCTGGATATCATCGTAATGTCTTTTCCATCTACTACTCCGTCGCCATCCATGTCCCCCAGTACTCTGATTTTAACCGTTCCATCCGTTAGGATATTGTTAGTGAGGTTGTATTCGTATTGAATGTATGAGGCTTCAGCTCTTACAATGTAGCTATCGCATGGATGGAGTGCTGAAGTGTTCCATGTCAAAGTTACGTTAAGTTGAGCCCCTGCAAGTAGTTCAGATACTGAGTGCGTAGCTATCAACGTGTCATTGCAATAAACGCTTACGCTAAAGGATTCGTTGAACTCTCCGTTGTTTTCGACGGAGGCTGTTATGTTTATGCTCATTCCAGGAAATGCCCAGCTCCTAGACGGGTTGACAGCGGTGATTGCTATATCTTTTATTTTAGTTAGGATGATGACTGGCCCACCATATAATATGTTGTTTTCGGTATTGTATTCGTATGGCACTTGGGAGGCTTCTGCTTTTATTGTGTAAATTCCTTCGCTTATTCCTGTGGTTACCCAGTCTACTGTAATTGAGGAGGAGTTGCCTGGGGGCAAGTTGGATACTGGGAGAGTGGTTAGTAACGTGTCATTGTAGTATACTTTTAAGTCGAAGGATTCACTTAAGTTCCCCATGTTTTTCACAGTCACTGTTATCTTTACAGTCCAGTTCTGATATGTCCAGTATGTTGAGGGCGTGATTTCTGTGACTGCTACGTCACGTATGAGGGTTATTATGAAGCCGTCATCCGTTTGATGTGAAATGGAGTTTCCATACACGTCGGTTATTTTTGTGTTATTTAAATGTAGTTGACTGTATCCCATGCCGCTAATTAGGAAATATACTGTGACCAGAGTTTCTGGTTGAGCTAGTGTTATTGGGGATGATGGTGGATAGTACGTTACGTTGACCTGTATGTAGCCTGCAGGATCGTCTATTATGATTCTCGGGGCGAAGTTTGTCTGATTTTGGATTATGTTGACTATTGCACCTATGCAGGTTAGCATCTCAGTGTTGTAGTCTAGCTGAAACTCGTAGCCATATAAATCTCTAACTCCTTCTAGAGTAACATTTATTTTGACTATTGCTGGGGGTAGTAAGGTTGGATCCGCTATTTCATGCGGGTTTATGTAAAGTCTTGCAGGTTTGTATTCGTAGACTGTCAGCTCTTTTGTTTCCGTAGCGGTTAGTCCATAATTGTCGGTAACTTTTAGGGAAACTGTATACGTGCCTGAAGAAGCGTATTTGTGGGTTACTATTTTTCCAGTTGATGTTGCGCTGTCTCCAAAGTTCCATTCATAGTTTACTATTGTCCCGTCTGGGTCGTAGCTTTGAGAAGCGTTGAAGGTGACTTCTTCGTTGATTGTTGGCGATTTTGGATTGAAGTCAAAGTGGGCTATTGGAGGGACAGCGTTTTCAAAATACCCGTCTATGATGTTTGCGTCTATCAGTTCTAAGTCATAATTCCAGAGGAAGGTTTTGTCACCATAGGGCCTAGAGAAGTTTATGTTAGAAACGCCTTTTCCCACAACTGTGAACTCTATCCTACATAGTGTGCCGCTGCCACTGCTGATGTATTGTTCGCCAACCAAGCTTGCTGTATCCATGAGGTAACCTTGCGTGTTGTTGATTATTGGGGTGACTGTTGCATATGTTTTGCCCTGAAATATGTTGTCTGGAGGAATTTCCACTCCTGTGCAATTGAGAACCGCTGGGTTAAACAGAATTTTAACTTGCCATGAAAAAAAGTATTCTACGTTGAGTACGCTAACATTTATAACTATTGTGGAGCCTGGCACAAGCGAAGTGTCAACTATTCTTTCAGGCTGCATTGTGAGTGTGGTGGTTGTTGTTGCGCTTACCTTTGTTAGAAGTGACGATGTTGGGAGAAATGACGCAAACATTAGTGACATAATTAAGAATATTAACATTTTTTTCAATTCCCTTCTCCTCTAAAGTAACATTCTTTAGCTTACTTTTAAATTTTACTTAAGTTCTATTGAGGATGTAACGAGTATAAGCGACAAGTTTTAATTTCATTTCCGCCATTTTTAAAATGGGAAGGTGTTTGGAAGCCTACTTGTTATATTCGTCCATAGCACTCATATGCATGGCGTCGGCAGCGTTGCTTTTATTTGTTATTTTCAGTAAAAGGCTCCGTAGCATTAACAGATTTGACTCGCATGTGAAGGCGGAGGTTTATAGTAGAAGTTTCGTTGTGTTTAGTCCATATTCTGAAGTTACTGTTTTTCATAGGTTTTTGCTTTTGGCTATTGTTGCTGTTTGGTACTGTTGCTTTTTGTTTCTTTACGTTTTCTTTAAAGCTTTGGAATATGGTCTTCTTCTTCCTTTTATCCTTGTTGTTGTATGCTTGAATATGCTTCCTCTTGAAGTGGCTTTTGAAGTTTACAAAAGCTCTAGTAGTTTTGTTGAGGCGATGCAGGGTGGCTTTAAGTTTGGTGTTGGCGATATTGAAGTTTTGAAAAGCCTTAAGAAAACTTTGAGGAAGATAAGTAATTATTGTTTGGTTCTTTCGGTTATTTTCTTTGTTTCAGCTTTGCTTTTTCCAGTGTTTTGGTCACAGTTGCTTTCAAGCTTGGAATCTGCTTTATCCTTTTTTGATGTTTTTATTCCACTTGGTGTTTTTGGCACTCAGGTTTTAATTCTTTTGGCTGCGATAATATTTGTTATTATAAGTATTCTTGGTTCGTTTGTGAAGAAACGTCTTCTTTACGAGTAGAAGAGATTTTATCCCTTTATGGACTCCATGTTTTTCCAAATTCTTTTGATATTAATGTTAAGTCTTTACCGTCAACTTCAAGATCTTTGTTCACGTCGGCGATGGAATTCCATCTTGCGCTGCCAAAGTATGATCCGAAGGCTTTTGAAGCTATTGTAATATCTTTTCCATCGACTGTTCTGTCTCCGTTTATGTCTCCGAATATCGTTATCAGGATTTGAACGTTTACTAGACTGTGATGGTATGTGAAGCAGAGGTAGTTGTTGTATTTGTCATTTGAAGATGAAAAGGCTGTGGCTTGGTTGTTAACCGTTACTGCGAATGTTCCGTTTAGAAGTTCTTTCGGTATTGATATTGAACATGCGCCATATGTTCCATCTTGTCCGTTTAGTGAAAATCCCATGTTCTTTGATGCGGCGTTGAAGTTGAAGTTTGTTAATGAAGAGTTTGTTAGGACTGAAACATTGTAGGTTTTGGTTTCCGTCTGTACTGTGAATTGGTATTGGTTGAAGCCTTCAGGAGCAATCGTTATTAGTCCATCTGTCGTTTCCATCGTGATCAAGTTGTCTTTTGAGTCTACCAAGTATGTTCCGCTTATCTGCATGAGCTCAGTAAAAGCGATGCTTGACATTCCAACGTTTATTGCTTGTATGGTTAATTGGCAAAGTGCGCCGGAACCGTTAACTCCTGTGGGTTCCCATAGTCCGTTGAAGGCTGTGACGTATCCTTGCTGGTTATCGATTTTGTAGGATAACCCTGTTGCGCTGTGTCCTGAGAAAATGTCCGGTTGTGGCAGTGAAACGTTTGTGCATTGGATTATGTAAGGGTTGAATGTTATTTTTATTTGCCATGCGCTAAGGTCGGTTACGTTGTACACTGTAACATTAACATTGAATGTTGATATCGTGTTTATTCGTATCTGTTGAGGGGTTGTTGAGATCACTGGTGCACTTCCGGACTCTACTGCTTTCGGGAGAACTGAAATTAAAAGGAGGATTAGAACGAGTTTTAGGTGATTTTTAGTTTTCATAGCGACAATCACTTTTATTTTTTTAAGACGGTTGATATAAGTTTTATTTCAAGGATGGTTCATTTTTAGGGGTCTATTATGACGGTTATTCCATATGCTCTGCAGACTATTGCGATGTCTTTGCCATCAATCATGTTGTCAGCGTTTAAGTCAGCTTGGGGGTTCCATCGTGGGTTTCCAGGTGTGGCGCCGAATGCCCTGCTGACCAGTGAGATATCCTTTCCGTCTATTGTTCCATCGTTGTTTAAATCGCCTATTAACGTCACGTTAAATTTGCATGTTGCCAGGGCTAGGCGGTAGTTGTAGAATGTTATTGCGGATGTTGTGTAGTTGCCCAGCATTATGGTTATTGTGGTTAGCGGGAATGTTATGTTGAATTTTCCATTGTCAACTTTTAAGGTTTCCTTTATTGAAGACTGAGATACTATGTTGAAGGTTGCGTTTTTCTCTGGGGAATAAGCTATTCCGTTGTTTTCTGGCAGGTCGTTAAATGCGCATGCGTAGGCGACGGCTGTGCCTGTTGGGGCATTTGATGGGATTAATATCGGCCATATGGTGAACGAGATTGTTTGTCCTGCATCTATTGTGCCGTTGAACGCCACGAAGGCTTTGAATGGTACGCCGTTGTAGTAGAACATGTTTATCGTTATGATCGCTTGACATGGTGATGCCATGTTGTTTTTGAAGGTCACTTTGAACCCCATGGTTCCTCCTCTCGAGAACGTGTATTGTGGGTTTCCGCTTGAGTCGCAAGGTATTATGCTTGTTATTTCAACTGGCACTTGACCTTGGATTGGTTGACCCGTGGTGAATGCCCTTATGATGAATAGGTTATTTTTTGGATCTCGTATTTCAAGTGCAATTAAAGCGTCTGATACGGGAACACCGTCTTGTGTTAGGTTTCCAGTGAGGTTCACTTGTTCTCCAGCGTTGTACATCGGTTTGCTTGGCGCGATGTTAATGATTAGCGATGACGCTTGCGATTGCGATATTTGTGCGCAAATTAACAGTAGTGGAAGGAGTGCCGATAAGAGTGAGAATGCATGTTTCCTCAAGGTCTTTCTCCCCCTATAAGTTATTGTTGATTTTACTGATAAGTATTATGGATTAAACTTCTATGCAAATAAAAAAAGAGGGATTTAGAGTGGTTGTATGCAGATTTCTGGTGCTGGTGCGTATTCTGGACACCAAGCGAATCCGCCGTCTATTGGCTCCTTGTCGTAGGCGTTAACGTATATGTGTGCTTTTCCAGCATATGCCCATTTCGGAATTTCCACTGGTAACGTTATCTTGTTGTTCTTGTAGCTGCAGTATTGAGCCCCGCCAACCGTTAAGTTAATCGTCTGTATCCCGATAACTACTCCTAATTCATCTTTGATTGCTACTGAGAACAGCACTGGATATGTTTGCTGAGCGTGTGACCCATACTCTATTGTTACCTTTACCTTTTCTCCATGGTTATAATTGAATTTGTCCGTGGAAACCTTCCATATTCTGATCATGTAGTCATAGTGGAACGGCATAGTGTCGCTTATTATAACATCTGCTAAACTGCATGTGGCTACAACTTTCCATACACCGAAGAGGCTTTCTGGATCTTCGCATGGCCATGGCATCCTAAAGCTTAAATAGGCCACTCCGTTTTCGTCAGTTATTGCAACGAACTTTGCATAAGTTGAGCCATCTGGCTTCACCACTTCAAAGCTAACCATTTTGGACTGCACTGGCCAGAAATTGTATGTTACATTTGCGAACAGCCACACTTCTGATTGCGGTATCACCAAGTCCATTGGGTTGTTTGGACCTTGACCACCGTAGGGTGCTGGCCATATCACGCCAGTGCCATTGTATGTGTACCCGTGATCTGTTCCGTATCCGCTGTTAACCGCTCCTCCGTAGAGGTCTATGACGCGCCCCACAAAAGCTGGCATCAATGTATAGGTTCCGTTTCTCGGATAATCGAGTGGTACATCAACTATGTTTTGGGTTACCGGACCGTCCAGCCCAACTAAACCTTGCCAGACTATCTCAAGTGGCGCAGTTATATTTTGTTGCGTCAGCATTATCTTCGGTTTGAAGGTTATTGTTGCAACTACTCCTTCACCTTCTGGGAATGGTTCATTCCACCATCCTGTTGCGTTTGGAAGGAGCAGTTCTCCGTAGAGAACGTGTGGTCCCCATGGCGGCCAGTTTTCGAAGTACGAAACGTAGTAGGTTCCTTGGCTTCCAGGCTCTTGAGCTGCGAAGCCTGGTAGGAATGGTCCTTCGTATAGGGCTACTGGCTCTATTAGGTCTGCTGGGTAGCTTAGCCTAAATTGTAGCGCGACTACGTACCAGTGGCTGTCAAGGTTCTTAAGCGAAACAGTTACATTAAATTGTCCTTCTGCCAGTTCAGTGGGCCCCAATGTTGGGCTTGAGACTTCAAAGTAGGCTAGTGGTATTGAGATCAGGCAGTTTATCACCACTGTTCCGTCAGTTGCTGGCAATGTTTCAATTTCAATAGTTTCTGCGTATAGGTGGTAATCGTGCAAGTCTAGTGGTGAGTCGTCGTGTTCCCCAGGCATTCTCGGTGGGGCCGTGTCCTGGAATATTATGCGGAACGTTACTGTGGCCAGTAACACGTCTCCGCTTGGCGGAGTTGTTGTCTCTGCGAATAGGTATAGGTCTCCGGCAGTTGTATTATCATATGTTGTTGTTGTCCAAGCTGGACCGAAGGTTACGTCGGCAACTTCTAGCAACATTGAATTGTAGCCTAGATAGGTTGAAGCGTTCTTCAGGAACCATGCGCTGCTTAGTCCCTTTATTATTATGTCTTCTGTGAATGTTGTTCCGACAACTGACGGCGGGTACGGGCCGAATGTTCTAGATGTTGGGTCTACGGTTAACCGGGGCTTTGGCGGAGCAACCCAAGTGTACTTGTAGGTTGCCCCAATCTTCTGTATTGGAATTTCGCCTAGAGTAGTGTCTTCAACCCATGTTTGCGTGTGGTTTATGCTCAGTACGCTTGTAAGCTCCCCACCCATTGGTGGAGCTGCCACTATCTCGAACTCCACCCACGCCAGCCTGGCGCATACGGGTTTTGGTACGTAGTTGTCGCCTTGCAATGACTCAGTGAACAGCACATAGTTTGTTCCTATGTCTGGAGTAACTGGCGATGTTGCACCGCCAGTTCTGTATGTTGCCCATTCGCTTGTCGGACCTGCCGAATAGCCGGCTCTTGTAGCTTTTAGCTGCGAGGAGTCGAAAATCAACCTGAACTGCCAAGCAAACATGTCTGTCGACGTGATGTTAAGCCACACTGTCACGTTAAATCTTTGTCCTGGAGATGTTGTATCAGTTTTAAATTCAAGTGTTGCTGGTTCGAGATACATTGAATCTGCGTTTGCGGCGTATGATTGTTTAAGTAGAAACGGCGGCAGTATCGCAAGCAGCATTACACTAAGCAGTACGTAAGCTAAAGCCTTTCTCATTCTCTTCTCCCCTTCACCTTTCAGCAACAATTAATTGCACATTACTAGATTTAAACTTTCTGGAAATATCTTCTACCGAAACCTGAAAGGGCGCGCAATTGCTAGTTAGCCGCGTCTAACTTTATTTTTAAACCTGAGTTTTCTAGCTTTTCTACCGGCTGAAACCACTATTGCGACAAGTAAAACCGCTGCCAAGCCATAGAGAAGCGGGCTCCAGTCGAAGCGTTCAAGAAGCAAGCCTACTACGACAACGAATCGGTATGTGGAGTTGAGTGGAGGCTCACCGTTATCAAAAACTGTTAAAACTACTCTCTGTTGACCAGTTGAATTGTAAACATGGACAACAACAGGCTCACGAGTTTCCGTTACATTTCCATCTCCAAAATCCCACAAATAGCTGGTTATGTTTCCATCAGGATCTTGAGAGCCTGAAGCGTTAAAAATTACTGGGTAACCTCTAAAAGCGTACGTGAAGGGAGTTCCCACTGGGACATATCCCGTCAACGCGAAGTATCTGCTTGTATCAACCTCTGGAACCTGCACTACGAGGACTATCTGAGGAGGCAAATTAGTTGTGGAACCTGCAACTTTTACAGTGCAGTGGTTGGATGAGAATGAGATCTCCTCAATGTTGGGATCCCATAAGTGTGAGTAATGCTTATAAAATTGACCAACCCTAGCAGGATTACTTTCTGTTGTTATGTCTATAATTGTGGACCCAACCTCCTTAACTGTGAAGTTTGCCTCTAACAGTATGCCATTTATCACGCTCGCCTCGTCTTCACCCTGCAAAGTGCCTGTAAACATCATAAAGTCTAGGCCGTCATAAACATCTTTACCATATTCTGGGCCAGCTGTATTCACTATATGCCCAGAGAACACGTTGTTACTCGGAATCCACGCTTCGGTGCAGTTTACAACTGTTCCGTTGTACTTTAGTACAACTTGCCAGCTGAAAAGCGCATCAACGTTTGTGGCGTTTATGGTTATCGTGAAATTCTCGCCTTGCGGAATTTCAATGTATTCTGGTGTGATAAGCATCTGTGTACTTGTGCTCGCTTGCTGCTGGGCATTTGTTGTTTGAATGGTTCCAAAAGTTAAAATTATGATGTAGGCTACGGCCATCGTGTAAGCCATGATTTTTTTTGACAATTTAATGTTTCTCGCCACGAATTATCACCTTTTAGCTAATGCGAAGCACGCCACGTAATGGTCCTTTTCAACCTCGAACATTTGAGGTTCCGCCTTCTTGCAAATGTCCATAACTAGTGGACATCTTGGATGGAAGCGGCATCCAGCTGGGGGGTTAACTGGACTTGGAACTTCACCCATGAGGGGTACACGTTCTTTCCTCTTTTTGGGGTCAGGAATCGGTACAGAAGCTATTAAAGCCTGCGAGTAGGGATGCATGGGACTTTTGAAGATTTTATCTGTTGGTGCAAGCTCATTAACCTTTCCAAGATACATTATTGCAACTCTGTCGCTTATGCATTCAACGATGCTTAAATCGTGGCTTATGAATAGGTATGTTAAGTTGAACTCTTTCTGCAGATCCTTGAAGAGGTTGAGCAGTTGGGCTCTAACTGAAACGTCAACTGAAGATGTTGGCTCATCAAGCACTACAAAATCTGGTTTACATACAAGCGCCCTTGCTATTGCAATTCTCTGTCTTTGTCCACCGCTGAACTCATGGGGAAACCTGTAAAGGTGCTGTTCACCTAACCCAACTCTGTTTAAAATTTCGACGACAAGTTTTCTGGCTTCCTCACCCTTAGATACTCCTTGAGCGACAAGGGGCTCGGCAACTACGTCCTTAATCAGCATTCTCGGATCAAGAGATGTAGTTGGATCTTGGTAGACAATCTGCATGCGCCTTCTAAGACGTAAAAGTTTTTCTCCGGAGAAGGCGGCTACGTCGAACTGCTCCCTTAAATGTTTAAGCCTCTTCGACTTCGGGTTAGTCTTCTCCAGCTCAGTTATCTCTCTTATAGTGTCTTGTGGGACGTCGAAGAATATGTTGCCAGCGTCGGGTTTGAGAAGCCTCAAAACTGTTTTCGCTAAAGTTGTTTTACCGCAACCTGACTCGCCAACTAAACCGAAGGTTTCACCCTTGTAAATGCTCAGGGTGACGCCATCAACAGCCTTTACGGAGGCCACTTTACGCTTGAAGACCCCTCCGAGGATTGGATAGTGCTTCTTCAGGTTTCTGATGTAGATTAAGCTGCTCATTTTGAGCCTCCGTAAAGGTGGCATGCAACGAAATGGTCTTTTTTGACCTCTATGAATTCTGGTTTAACTTTTCGGCACACGTCCATTTCAAATTCGCATCTGTCATGGAATCTGCATCCTTTAGGCGGATTTATTAGGCTTGGAACAATCCCGGGGATCGACTTAAACTCCACGCCGGGTCTCGGGATGGATTCTAACAAGGCTTTAGTGTATGGATGAAGTGGAGAGTCAAAAAGTTCGTAGACGTTTGCTGTTTCAACAACGTTGCCTGCGTACATGACGGCAACCCTGTCGCATAACTCTGCTATGACTCCCAAGTCATGGGTTATATAAAGTATGGAGGACTTGTAGTTTTCCCTAAGTTCTTTTATAAGGTTTAATATTTGAGCTTGAACTGTGACGTCTAGGTTGGTTGTGGGTTCATCTGCTATTAGCATAACTGGCTGGCATGATAACGCCATTGCTATAACAGCTCTCTGCGCCATTCCTCCGCTTAACTCGAATGGGTACATTTTGGCTACCCTTTCAGGATCTGCAATCCCAACGCTTCCCAGCAGATTTACAACTTCTTTCAGTATTTCTGCTTTCAAGGCTTTTTTAGAGCAGAACCTAGACATAATTCTGGTTGTTATCGATTTCGGTCTTATCAACATCATTTTATAAACTCTATTTTCAAAGCTTGCCTTTCTCCCTGTTTTTTTAAGGGTTTGCATGGCTCTTTCTAGGAGATCCTTTCCCCTATGGGTTAGCAGCACCTCTCCAATTTGTGTCTCAACAGTGTATACTGGGTTTAGGTAGGCTCTTGGCTCCTGGAAAATCATTGCAATTTCTTTTCCTCTCATCTGCCTGATTGCTTCTTTGTGAAGGCCTCTTACGTCTATGACCTTTCCATCCTTGTTAAAGTATATTTCCCCTTCCTCAATTGCTCCTGGGGGTGGAACAAGCTGCAGAATTGAAAAGCTTGTTACGCTTTTTCCGCATCCTGTTTCTCCTACAAGTCCAAGTATTTCGCCTGGTTTTACTTTGAGGTTGACTCCGTCAAGAGCCTCAACTATTCCAGCGTAAGTGTAGAACCTGACTACAAGGTTTTTCACTTCTACAAGCGAGTTTTCCGACAAATCAGCGCCTCCTTATCATTGGGTCAAGGATGTCCCTTAGGGAGTCTCCCAGAAGGTTCCAGCCTAAAACGAAGAGGGATATGAATATGCCTGGAATCAGAAATGTATGGTAGTATTGCACCAGAAGTTCAGGTGTGCTAACCCAGTTTCTGCTCATGCTAATTATGTTGCCCCAGTCTGCAGAGTTAGGCTCCGCGCCTATTCCGAGGAAACTTAAAGCGGCTGCTGTTAACACTATTGAGCCGATGTCAAGCGTTACAACTATTAATAGAGGATAGATTGTGTTTGGAAGAATATGCTTTGCTATTATTCTTAGGTCAGAGCATCCCGCAGCCTTTGCAGCCTCAACATAATCCTCGTTTTTGACCCGAAGGACTTCTCCGCGAATAAGCCTTGCGTAGCCTGGCCATCCAACTATTGCGAGGGATATCAAGACTTTGTCAAGTCTGCTCAAGTTTAACCCTACAGTTATTGGGTTGGTTATGTATAGGAAAAGCGATACGAGCACAATTATTTGGGTTATTAGAAGAAGCTTTCTTTGCGGTTTAAAGGCTGAAAAAATTAGTGATAGAATGGCTGAAGTAAGCAATATAAGTATTGTTATGTCTATCGGAATTATCGTTGGGAAAGCTATTACGAGGGCCATTGAAAGCACAAGCCCTGGAAAAGCTATTATTATGTCTGTAAACCTCATAAGGACTTCATCTATGATGCCCCCGTAGTAAGCAGCTACTATTCCAAAAAGTAGTCCGATGATGAGTCCTATGGCTACAACCAATATGCCTACACGGAAGGCGCTTATGGTGCCCCATATGCATGCATAGTAAATGTCATACTGGTCGCCTGTGGTTCCGAAGATATGTTTAACCGTTGGAGGAGTTGGTCTTGTCGTTAACACGGAAAGTTCTGTGTCGGCGCTTAGTAAAAATGGGTTTGAGCTTGTTGGTGGAGCCAGTATTGGGGCCATGCATGCGATCACCACGAAACCTATTATGATGGATAAACCAACAATAGCCAGTGGGGATTCTCTCATTCTTTTAAACATGAATTTCCATTCTTTTATGCGTGGTTGCCATGCAGTCTTGAACTCTTTCCACCGTTTGCTCGAATCCATGAAGTTACACCAGCCTTATTCTTGGATCTATGTAGGCGTATAAAATATCAACTATTAGGTTTGCAATAACGAATAGAAATGCGCTCAACATTGCGTAGCCCAAAACTGCTGGAATATCAAATTGTATGGCTGCTGTTGCCGCCCATTGACCTAACCCACCGAAGGCGAATACTGTTTCAGTTATTACAAGGCCTCCTAATAGTCCAGCTACAAGCATCCCGGAAAGGGTAGCCACTGGTATTAGGGCGTTTCTCCTAGCATGTCTGTAAATTACTTCTTTGTCTCTTAGTCCCTTTGCTTTTGCCGCTACAATGTAAGGTTTGCTGAGGGACTCCAGCATGGATGAACGCATAACCCTGATCAGCATTGCAATGTTTATTATAACCACCACTGTGACTGGCAATATCACACGTTTGAGGACGTCTAACGTGATTTCTGGATGTCCATTCAGAAGCCCATCGAAAAGGTCTATGTAAGTGTAGCGTATGAAACCGGAAGTGGAGCTGTTTCTGAAATCCATCAGCTTCGGGTCTAGCGGCCCAGGAGGCGGCAGCCACCTTAATTGGCCGGAGAATACTGAGAGCAGTATGAGTCCAAGCCAGAAGGATGGCAGGGACCATCCGATTAT
>Ga0272448_1005793_pt1 | contig 13526 bp, 15 predicted proteins | sample YNPCB0191_FD_202220 | JGI IMG/M metagenome (GOLD analysis project Ga0272448, IMG submission 202220) | Hot spring sediment microbial communities from Yellowstone National Park, WY, United States - YNP-CB-019-1 | ecosystem: Environmental > Aquatic > Thermal springs > Hot (42-90C) > Sediment...
AACACATCAACCATAACTCCCCAGCGAAAATCCGCAACCTTTCAGTTGACAAAAAACCTAGAGGGAAAGGGGCTACAAAATCCTAAGGGAGGCTATCTAGGGCTGCGGTTTATTTTTCATAGGCTGTTCGAAGATTAATAAAGTTTTTATATAGTTTTCATACAGTTGTTATTTGGAAATCTATTTGGTGGTTGTCCATGGTTTTGGAAGCTGAAATTAAAATTGTGCAAAGTAAGAATGCACATACGCAGTATTTGATTATTCCGTCTGTTATGGTTCAGGATTCGAATTATCCGTTTAAGGCTGGAGATACTGTGAAAATTACGGTTGACCCGTATCGTAAGATGATGATAGTAACGTCTGTGGAAGAACCGAGGATAGAGGTTTCACGTGATGGTTTTGTGATTAGAGGAAAGAAAATAAAAATAGTGGAAGGCTAAGAGCCCTTTGTTCATCCCTAGAGAGTTGTAAATGTTCGAAAATCTACAAATGGCTCAGGTTTTACAAGAACCGTTATTCCTTCGGCTTTCCAAGGTTCAATGACACTTTTGTATATCTCTTCTCTTAGACGGTTTGATAATCCTCCAATGGAGTAGAACTCGAAGAATACATTCATTGGTCTGATTCCTAGCTCAATTAAAGGATAGATGGAGACTTTTTTGATTTTGTTCATTATGTATCTAACTATTTTTGGAGAAAGTTTCTGTGCCGGATTATCAAAAAATACAGAAAAATAAAGGATATGTTTAAATTTTTTAGGTGGTGGGGTCGAAATACGAAGATAGGACGTATGAGAATCCATGGGGATTTCGGTCGTAAAGGCTTTCTCCTTATTAAACCAGTAATTGAAAGCATTTGCTTTTTCTCGGTAAAGTCTTAGTCTTCTGTCGTCCCATCCCCATATTTTTCGTTTTTTCATAAATTCCAGCATTGGCAGCGAGATTCTGCGGTCAACGAGGTAAATGCCACCGTTCAATCTATTGCTGTTTTCACGGTTATACTTCAAAATCTTCTTCCTAAAATCTTCGACTCTCTCTTTGCTGATTGTTGACTCTCTTACCTCAAAGGCGACCAGCCCTCTAGGTGAGTAACGAGGATTTGCCAGTCCGACTTTTGGTTTTTCAGGAGGAGATTCAGCAATGCAGTCAATGTCATACTTTGCAATGTTGGTTTCTTGTATGCCATATCCAAGGGATGCGAGGAGATTCCATATTTTATCTTCTGCTTCTTCTCCTATGCTTTTGGCTCTTTCACCCATGAATGAGCCGTCCGATTATGCTGCAACATACTGAAAACTGCCACGACTTCCCAGCCTACGGAGTGTTCCGTTCTTTACTAAGTAAACAAGGGTTGTTGCAACTGCAGCTTTCTTGTAATAAAGACCATTAGTTTCCAAAGCAGTCATAATTTCACCTAGACTGCGAGGCTTTCGTCCCCAACCCGTTTCCACCATTAGCTTTGTTAAGGCTTCTGCAAGAGACGATGGTTTACCCAATGGTGGTGGATACTCTGTAGGAGGTGCTTCTTCTACAGTTCTTACTTCTTCCACAGATGGAATTTCACCTATTACTTTCTGTAGTTCCTTGATGAAATCATAGAGTGGCTTTCCCATCAGCGACAAAACATTTGCATGTGTTCCTTCAAGTTCTATTTGAAATTCTCCCAAGCGAACAGATATTTTTGAATGCTCGCTTTTATCCTCTTTTTTCGTCTCATTCGTCAATTTTTTAACCCTCATAAATTTATAGAGTTATGATAGTCTTTATAAATTGTTACCATTGAAATTTCGAGGTATTAAATGGAGAAAGAAAAGATTAATCTTTACGGTAAAATGTAGTTTACTTTATGACAAAAGGAGAAAACGTCCGCATTTACAGATTTAGCAAAGATGAACTGGGACATGCCCTAGAGATGGAAAGACCAAGAACCGCTAAAGAACATTTGCGAAAATTGTTAGCTGAAGTAGAGAGCGGAGACCACATTATTTCAATTTAGGCTTGCAAAAACATCAGCTATATCGAGCATCTTTTAGCGGACAAATGTTTTAAGCATAATAAAATAGTATATTACACTTTGGTGGTAAATATGGGTGAGTTCCCGGAGGATGTTGTAAGACGAGCATGGACCAGAGCTGGCGGACGTTGCGAGTGCCGTAGGAAACTCATGAGCATCCATATGGACGATGTAACAAGGAACTTGTATGGGAAAATAGGGGACGGGAAACAGGAAGAGGAGCATGGGAAGCTCATCACATAGTCAGCCAGGAAGCAGGCGGAGAATCCACACTATCAAATTGCGAAATATTATGCTGGGACTGCCACAGCCGAACATTTTAAAGTCAATCAGTTTCTCTCTATTTTTTCTTGGCATTGTTATGTTTACAGATTTAATTTACAAAACCCTACGAGACTAAGTTTTGAAATATTATCTCTGCAACTTGTCTGAACGCATCTTGTTTTTGGCGAATGCTTTCTTGAGAACTAGATGGTCTTACAACACAGTTATATAATAATTGGTTTTGGTGATGTTGTAAGTTTAACCCCTTGCAAATTCGCTGTTCCTCTATTGAACTTTCGTTAGGGAAGAAGAGAATTCCAATAGTTCCATCTAAATTATTCAAATATCCTAACATTTTATAGATTGCTTCAAACTTGGGCTGTAACCAGTTTTTTGCATCCATCACTATTCTCAATTTACCATCTTTTTCCAATGAGAAATCAGGTCGTGCGTTAATTGCCCAACCTTTGTATTCTTTTTCATAAAAAATGGTGAAGACGATTCCACGAGCAGAAACTGTGAACCGTCGAGGGAAAGTTTCTATGGTTACTACAGCCCCTTCATGGGTTGCAAGATAATCCAATAATTCAAATAACACCCAAACTTCAAACATTGTGTCTAAATTCTGTCGGCGGTCAATCGGAAAGTTGGTTTTGTTTATTGACACTGAACGTAGATTCAGCTCTCTATACTTTTTTATCCATTGAAGAAGTTGCAGATATGGGTTAGTTTCATGTTGCTCACCACGTAGTCTTGTGTAACTATGGGCTTCTAAAGTCAATATTCGAGTGTCTGCAAGGTCGACCGTGACATATTTTGATGCTAAAGGAATTAGGTCCTTAAGCAAAGTCGTTTTTAGAATAGTGTCACATCCGTCTGCAATTTTGTTTAATATAACCAACTCATCTCTTGTTAGAGGTTCTCTGAAATTATACCTCATTAGAAATAGAGAGTCTTGTTTGAGCTTTAATACTGATATAATGGTCAAAATGTTTTCTGGAGTATCAAACCCGTATTTCTGGGATAGAATAGTAAAAGTCAATGGATTCGTGTGACCTTGACTAACACATCGCTTTATTGTTTTAGACCATAAAACTCGACCACGAAGTGCTTCCGCATCAAGTTCCTCCGAGTAAATGTCAAAACGCAATTTTCTACTTATGTTAGGATATATAACCGTGAAGAACTCTATGTAAAGTTCAAAAAGCCGATTCAAATCTGAAAGCCTATCAGGAAGCGTATAAGTTCCAATTTCTGTTTTTACATCAAAATATGTTGCGATATTTTTGCGAAATCTTCTAAGAAGTTGCATTATTCGGTCATACATGTATCGCAAGTCATCTTTGGTGTAGAAGATAATTTCTCTTACAAGCTGATGCCATTTCTCATTGCCAATTTTGAACTGTTCAAAAAGAGAAGACAAGTAAGGATATTTGGTGAAAACATAAATTTCGTTAACCATATCTTCTTTCTTTTCATTGTTTTCAAGATACACACGCTCTATTTCGTTCAGAAGAAGTTGTCGTGTCAACTGTTAATTTACACCTATATGAGCTGAATTTCTTCAATAAGTTCTGTAAGAGAACGCTTGAAAAGGGGTAATTTTGGTCTCGTCTTCCCAGCCCATGGGTCATAAGCCTTCCATTCTTCATCGGTGATTTCTCTTTTTCTAAACCTTTCTATTCTTCCTTGGACATTATCCTTACCTAGAAATCGAAGTAATTTTAGAAACTCTGACTCGTATTTATTAAAATCTATTGAGTCTGGACTTACATTTTTGAAAAAGTCAACTATGTTTTCGCATGCAAATGCTTTTATAGTCTCTAATGACCACTTTGAGACATTTTCAAGCTGTGGTGTCACATTCGATTTTAAGGCGATGTCGAGGTTATTTTCTAAATCATTATTTGAGATGTTGTGCACCATAACGAATTTTACAACGGAAATCAAAATAGAAGTCCCTAAATTCTTAGTTTCACGTATAAAACTTACTATTTCATAGAGTGAATCAACTAAAGAGACGAAATTTGCGTCTGATTTTTTTCGCAAAATCACCTTGTTTTTACTATCTAGGAAAATTCTGTCAGAGATTGAAGATTTATAGGTCAATTCGTCTAACGCTCTTTTGACAGCATAATATTTTTCCATTTCTGCCTTATCTCTTGAAGGAGGTAGTATTTCTACAAATGCAAATCTTCTTTTAAGGGCGTCAGATAAACGGAACAAGTAATGTTTATCAAAAGTATTAAGAGTGCCAATAATACGATAGTCTTTTGGAATAGGCACCTCTTCAAAAGATTTTTGTTCTTTACTTGTAGGCACTTTGAGTTTACCGTATTCAATCGAAGTAAACATTTCTCCGAAAGCTCTATCAATATTTGCCCTGTTAAATTCATCAATTATTAGCCAAACTCCTCTGTAGTTTTTGTCTCCTACTTTGTAACTTGAGCGTTTAAAGGAACCATTACTATCAGTTATCCAATTTTTCGACACTGTCTCATAAACGCAACCTTTTTGAATAGTGTATGTGACCTTCTTGTCCTCTCCCATTTTGGGAAAAATACCGCCAATCACGTCTTGGGTTGTCCAGTCGGCTGTTGCGGTTACAACTTCCGGGTAATAGCCACCTACCTCTTTCCAAAAGAGTTCAGGAATCATGATAGCAAGGTGAGTTTTCCCTGAACCAATAGGTCCGGTCAAAATTACATTTCTGCCAGAGATGAGATTGCTTACTACCTCTAGAATTGTGGAATCTTCTATCAAAAGCTTCTCTTTTATTTTAGAAATTGTCTCTTGAATAGCTTGATTTGAAGGTAACGGTAATGGCTCATCATTGAGAACCTGTTCTTCTTTAAAGTAAAAGCTAGGTATTGAACCATAATATTTAAACCATTCATATTTTGCCTTTTTAAATTCAACATTCAGATTAAACTTTGAGAAATCAAATGTCGGTATTTCCATCTCTACTAGTTTTCTAATTAAGTCCATTTTACTCACGCTTAGTGTAACGACTTCATTGACATGGATACGTTGTCCACCAAATTTTGCTACTCTGGACTTTTGAATGTAACAAAGACCAGTTCCTGTGAAATAAGAGAGTAAGATTTTCAAATCTTCTACAGCACGTTCTTTCTCCCTTTTAGAAACTCTGAGCGTCTCTCCCTTCTGTCTTTTGTCCAGAATTGTTTGAACAATATTTGTCAAGTCTTCATTGTGAGATTTAAGGGGCATTAGAAATCTTACAATTTCCTCATTTGTAAGATAACATTCACTATCGTCGGTATCATATAAACGAACAAGAACTCTCATCAACAAGGTGAAGGGTATTACGCAACGACCATTATTAATCCATTTCTGCAATTTTTTCTTTACTCTAATAGACCCATTTGGTAATTGCCATCTGAGCATCTGACCTATCATAAATTCAAGCACGTTCCGCCGTTTTTCTAACATTCTACCAATTTCGGTTATATGAAAAATTCCATCCTCATCTACCATTCCAAGACCTAATGCGAACATTGGGGAGACATGACTTTGGAACCGTTTGTCGAACAATTTAAGATTTGTTTCATTTAAATCTTTAACCAAAGTATATTGTGAATTTATCAAGTCTTTCATAATCTTTATTCTGCTGGAACTCCAAGATTTTAAATCGTATTTTGATAGAACCTTTAGGAAAATGAAAAGGTTGTTCTCATCAAAATTTTTAATTCTTGAGATTACCCAGTAGAAATCTTCATCTAGCTTTCGGTCCAATTTTAACACCATGAGGCTTTTATAAAGAGTTCTCTGTTTTAAACCAATAAAGTTTCTGTTTGTATGCTGGGTAACTTGTTTAAAAACTTGTGCCTAACTGTCTATTATCGCTTTTCTATGCAGAATACAAGAGTCTGACAATTAGTCCAGCAATTTGGTATAGCGATATGGAAAAAAGAAAACCAACAACATGTAAGAGAATGGTCCCGTCGACCAATCGCAATCGTCTTGCCGCTCCATGGATGGGAACAGTCAAGAGAAGAAGAACTAAAATCACAGTATAGGGAAAGATTCCAACTACGTTAAGAAAGTCTAGAAATAAGGAGTTTCGTGTGGCAACCAAGGCAGTAAACAGTGCAAGCCCTAGATAAAACCCTTTACATCTTGCACATAGAGTAAACTCGTGTAAAAGGTCATGGCACAAAGGGAAATAGCTTCTTGAGACAATTTCCTTTTTGACAAATGCTTGAACTAAGATGCCTACGATTGTTCCTAGAAGAATGATACATATAGTAAGAACTATCTTCGAAAGAATAGTGCCCGTATAATAAAGCATCACCATGGAAAACAAAGATGCGAATAGAAAAGCTAAAACAATTCCTAGAAACGTGATAAAGAAAAGAAAGGAGTTCCTTTTATTCGAAGAGTTCTTTTCTTGCAAAGCATGCCCATCCCCAGCACACTATACTTCCTAGGATAAATGCAACTCCTACTATTACCGAGTCAAGAAAGCCAAAAGGTTTAACTTGCAGCACAGAAATTCCAACACCGCCACTGACCGCACTTAGTAACACTAGATAAATGCCTACAATTGTGCTTTTGAGTCGGGCATCCATATTCTCATCTCGTGCATTTTTGTTATTTAAATGGTCTATATAAAATATTTTCTAGTGTCATGTTAATTCTGAATCCATTTTGATGTTTTTATACCTTTTTATCGTCACTACTTTCTGTAATGTTTAGGCTTTCTTGAAAATCATAATGTAACCGTTTTTCTGAATTTTTTTAAGCCCATGCATGAAGGCACGAGTATACTTTCTTAATGGATATACTATTTCTTTTTCTAATGATAAGCCTAAATCTTTTGCGATTTCTTCAAAATGGTTATCCATTTTGATGTATGCTCCGTCTTTTATTGCGTCACCTATCACGATAGTTAAGTAGCGTCCTTTCTTCAATGCTCTAGATGATTCACGTAAGCATTCCTTGACGCCTACAAAATATTGGTCAACTCCCAAGTTGTTGTCTGAATGTTTATGTCTTGAGCCAATTTCTAACGCTTGAACTTTATAGTGGTCTATTCCAAGCCAATACATTCTCAATTTGTGGTATAAGTAGTAATCATAAGCGTTTAGGTACGGTGGAGAAGTCACCACTAAATCTACTGACTCGCCTTTAAGGAATGGCATGTAACTCGAATCGTGAGTAAATATGTTCACGAATGCATCAGAAGCTTTGTGGGAAAACTTTATAATTCTTTTTATCATGTCGGTGACTTTTTTGCTAAAGGCGTTATATGTGTCAAATTCTTTAATTGGTTTATCTCGCCTTGCATATCTTGTGTCGCTTTCTTGGTTAGAAACTTTTGTTAGGATTGATGAAAAAGCCACGGTCAGAAAATCCTTTGAATCCTTATCTTCAACTGTATCTATATGAGCTTTAATTATAGCTAACTCCCTTAAGACAAAAGGTTTGAACCAGTGGTCTTTGTTAAGGAAGTCTGGAACCGTAAAGTCTATGCACGTATTTCTCTCAGCCGTTATTGGCTTTGTTCCGTAATGAAGATTTATGCTTATTCCAATTTCTGAAACGGTTCTTTTTATTTCCTTGAGTTGCATATCTGAGAGGATTGTGGTTTTGACTTTACTTACCAACGTGGCTATAGGATTTATGTCGACTCCAATTGAGTTGCGTCCAAGTAATTTCGCTTCTACGAGAGTTGTTCCGGAGCCACAGAATGGGTCAAGGACAACTTCACCAGGTTTAGAGAGGGATTTTATGATTTTCCTTGGAAATTGAGGAATGAATTTTGCGGGATAGGGATGAAAATTATGTGTAAGATAATTCTTGTTGCGTATTTTGTCTAAATCAAATTCGATTGATTCAAGTGAGAATATCCGTGAATCAAATATTCTATTGGTATTTAATGACATTTCGAGAAGCCTTTAATTTGTTAGTTTTCTTGAATATTAGTATGAACGAATGCCCTATATTAAGGTAAAAATTCCTTGAAGGGATTCCCAATATTATCAACGGTCGGAATTTTGTTTGGTCAAATATGCGAATGTCCCAAAGAATCCATCCTGCTTTGATGGCTCTTTCAATGATGTCTGAATGAAAATTCACGTATGGTATTCCATGCTTTAGGTCTCGAAAGTCTTTGACAACCCAAGCGGCATATGACTCCCATTTTGTCACTTCATACGTGTCTTTGAAAACTTGTTCCAGTGCATCCAGACACTTGTCGTATGGTAAATTTCCAATATCTCTTGGGTCGTTGGAATAAGGTTTAGTATTCTCGATTGGTTTAAATCCAAATTTATCTCGGGCGTTTTTCCACTTATATAAGAATCTCTTTTGAATTTTCGTTAACATATTGGCGTATGGAGGGCTTGTGAGAACAAAATTTACACTTTCGGGTTCGATATATTTTCTAAGATTTCTTACATCGTCACATATCATTTTGAGTTCCAGTCCAAGTCGTCTTTTTTCAGCAAGGTCCTGCTCTGCCATGTTAACAAACTCAGGATTCAGTTCTATACCGATTCCGTGACGCCCTGTTACTGCACACGCATCAAGCGTAGTTCCCACACCGGCAAAAGGGTCAAGCACAGTTTCTCCTCGCTTTGTGTAAATCAGAATGTGATGTTCGGCTAATGACTGAGGAAAAGCAGCTCCATGTAATCTTTGTTTTTCGCTTCTTTGGTCCTCATATTCCATCACACTTTTACTTGACTGTGCCCACTCACTACCTGTTAAATCGTTTAATGCGTTCCTCTGACCACTAGGATGAGACATCTTTCCTTTCTTCAACTGAATCTGCATCACAGTAATTCACTCCATGCATTAAAAATCATAAATTTACACATTAGTTAATCATCCTTTCAACTAGTCTTATATTTAAGACGACATGATAAAAATTTTGCTCTCCTTTGCGATTAAAAATTTAATTTCCAACTGCTTCACGCCTATTTTGGCTATTTTCAAGAGCATTTAACATTTTCATCATCCTTGAAAGGTACGCTCCTTGCGTCTCCTTCTCTTACATCAACGTTCCCTAATTCAAGACGCAACTCCTCTTCTAATTTGCCAAACTTTTCTACAGTGTCAATGATTGCATCAATATTTTCGTTGAATCCTTTCCATAAGTCTTTTTTTACGTAGGTGAAATCAGATAACGCATAAAGGTAAGATGGTTCGTAAAATCGGGCTACTCTCTCGTCTGATGAAAGCTGAACGATTCGCTCCGTATTATTTTCTACAAACTTTTCAAGGCTGGTATGACCGAGTTTTCTTCTTTTTCTGTCAAAGAAATGGAAAGCCTTCTCCATAGGAACGGAATTTAAATCCTCTGGGGATAAGTCCAGAAGGTCGCATTTAACTCTGGACATCAGAGTGCAAACTGGATTGATGTCGATTCCTATGCTGTCTATGCCCATTGTTTTTGCTTCAACTAAAGCAGTTCCACTCCCTACGAATGGGTCAAGTAATTTTTGAGGTTTCTTTAAGCCTATCCAGTTGATTAGTGCTTTAATCATTTGAGGGTGAAACTTTGCCTTATAGGGATAATGCCAATGAGTGAGATATTGACAGGTCCTTCCTATCTGTCCTTTTCCTTTGATGTCGGAGATGAAATAGTGATACGACTTTTTACCGTTGACTTCTTCAAAATATGCGGTTCTCTTTCTAAAACTTTCAAGGTCATCCCACCATTTTGATAGCTCCATTTTGGCAAGCTGAGCTTCATAAATAAGACTAACATCATCAAAAAGTTTCACGTCAACACGAATAGGTATGCCGTTTAGAATCCAGTCAAGAATCAGCTCAGCCATCGACCTTGGAGCTTCAAGCAATGTTTTTAAGTCCTCCCCTTACATTTACTAAGGTAACGTTAACTCCTTTTTAACATGTTTGGTGAATTACTTTTGGCATTTGGTCGAGCTTCTACGATTTCTTCTACAGCATTTCTTATTCGCTTCTGAAGTTCAGTAAGGCAGATTTTTAAGTGAGTGTTGAGGTCATCTGAAATCTCGGCGATATTTTTTGCGTTTAAAATTATGCTTGCCGATTTCATTTTAATCTTTTTTAGGTATTCTTGATAATTCAAAGCGTCTTTTATAGCTTCTTCAATTCTTTTTTCCTCAAACAGTTTCCGAAAGTCTCCAACATTAACTTCGAAAGGATATGTGGCAATGAAAACAGCTCTAAGAGCCCCATAGGCTATGCAAACATCTTTTCTGCTTGTAATCAATATAGCCCCTTCATTAAAATGTTCGATGAGAAAACCTCTTGCTCCTTTTGGCATGATGTCAACGGCAAGTATGGCGAATCGATTTGAATAAGCTTGCATATGCTTTCTGACTTCGTCTATAAAATCCTTACTCCAGCCACTATTGTTTTTCTTTGATTCGATAAGCACTTTTTGACTTAGTTGAAAACCCCCATATGTGGGGGTGGCGATGATATCTGTGTTTCCTGGACCGCCAATGTGTCTATAATCATCTTCGGGAAAGAAGTCCCTTAACTCCTCTAAAATTTCCAGTTCTCCAATTTTTCCTTTTTCGCTTGGAACTTTTTGAACTATCAGTAGCTCTTGCAGAAGAGGCAAAACAGCAGGTATAAGTTGGCTCAGCAATTTAAGTTGCTCTGGTTCGGGAAATCCCATTTTGCCAAGTGTTTCCTTAAACTCTTTAGCTAACAAAATTCTGATTTCTTCAATCTTCTCATCTATGGTTTTGTCCACTTCTATAGGCAGCTTGTAAACGAGTTCAGGAAGTTTTTCAGCAAACATTTTTGCTGGTTTCAATGATTCATTTATCTGGGATTGTAGTGCTTTGAGCATGTTAGTGGACACGCCCTCTATAATCATCTTTGAATCGGCGTTAAGGCGTAGTTCCGGGAAACTGTTCCAAACGATTCGAGCTACAGAGATGGCTTCATCCACTTGACCCTTATTTGCACAATCTTTCAGAAACTTCAGATTTGCATCATTGATTAAATATTGGCTTGGAAAGCCTCCGCAAACGGGACATCTTTCAACGCTCATTAAATTCACTTGTATGTTTTGTTATTTGCTTGTCATACAAGCTTATAGCTTACGTACTATATAAATATACCGCTTAACAGATAACTAAAGCACTGGAATAAACATGCCTAAACCCCTTCCCAAATGGTTATTTCTTCGCTATGCTAAGCTTTGGAAAGAAAAGAAGAATCAAAATTTCGATTTTGACGAGGCAAGGCGTCTACTAAAAGAGAAGGATGACAAGACTGTCAGTGTAATTTTGTCCGATTTAAGAAAGCATGGATGGCTTGAAACATTCTTAGACTCTGGAGACACCAGAAAAAGAACCTACCGATTAAAATCTCCACATGATATAGTAGAAGAGATTGCTCGTGAAAGTTATAGGTAACGATTTAACGGTAAAAATTTAATATTCTTAAAATATTGTTGTTATTTATTTTATCAAAAAACTTTTGGAAAAACGTTAAGTGATTAAAAGGAAGAAATAAGTTTTAAGGATGGTGAATAGATGCCGAAAAAGCCAACTAAAATGAAAACTGACCCTTGGACAATTGTATTCGCTGTGCTTATACTCATCCTTGTTTTGAAAGCTCTAGGAATACTAAAAGCCTATTTGAATATAGACCCAAATGGCATTACTTTTACATTTGACATTGGACACCTCACATCTGTACGATTCTCGTCTAGTCTTGCTGTGAAACCCAAGACTATAACCTTTGTTTCAAGAGATTTTGAGTCTTTTATGGTGTGACATTAAAGCTGGAGAAAGTAACGGGGGTGGTCTCCCAGTTATGGGTGTAATGCGTAAGCTCAATAGGAACTTTATAACGAGAATTATATGGGAAAAAGGTTATGGTTAGGAAGAAACACGCTTATAGCCCTATCAGAAATGGTATGTTGAACCTTTATATGAGAAGTACCCAGAGGCACTTCTCCCTACATTGACCCAGACCCGTTTGTGGCAACAAAATATGGAAAATTTGCGTTGGCAACATGGGCTGCTCTAGCCCTGACGTGGATAAGCTACGCCTATACCAAAAACAAGAAAGCATTATTCACCATAGCATTAAGCCTATGCATTATGCTATTCTTGCCAATAGTATCCCACGTGTAAAAACACTAAAGCTGTAATGTCATCCTTAGCAAATGAACACAATAATTTAGATTTGAGCCAAGTCTCATGATTAATAGATTCGTGAAAATTACTGTGGGTTGTACCATTTTATAATTTCTTCAATAACCTTTTTAGAACAGCCGTTTTTCTTTAACATCCTTCGAATCTGCTGTCTGTTCACTATTTTCCCCAATAAACATGAGGCTTTTACAATTAAATAATACATATTTCAGAAATTGATATATCTTAAAGCTGTCAGAGCTGAAGTTTTCCAGCTAACGTTTGGAAATAAGAAACCAATCTGTAGCCGCCTTCCTCTCACCGGAATGTGGCGCATATGTACACTTGTCTTCCGCAAACTTCGCATTTAAGGTCCATGACGTAGCCCGTGCTTGCTTCCTCAATGTCACCCTTCATCAGCCTGCCACAACACTTTATACCGCCTAAATCCCTCAACTCCTCCCTCGCTAAAATAACCTTTGAAGATTGAACCATTTATTCTCGCCTCCTTAAAATAAAAGAAACGGAGGCTACTTAAATTTATAATTCTTAACATGCTGTTTGAATGCGCTAAATTTAGCATTTATATTTTGCATTAAATGAATTAAACTTTTGAAAAATATTGGTATTCATGGAAAGCCCCCTATAAAAAGTTTTTTAATAGCCAAATTGATAAGAGCGTATATTGTCATGAGAGAAAAGTCTGCGTCCTCTTTGTTAATGGCTTTTCCAGCATGTGCACCAGGCGTGACAAATTCAAGTTTCCTTCTCCAGCCTATCTAGTGTCCCGAGGAACTTTTCCATGGAATTTTTCAGTTTTATGAAATGTTCCAGCTTCCATGTTTCGTCGAATTTTATGGCTGCAAGCAGACATTCATCAATGTAATTCCTTAGCTTACGCTTATCTTCTGCAGTCAACCTTGCAATTGCACGTTCCGCCTTTTCAATGTTTTTCATCTTTTATCAACCATATAATTGATGAAAACAAACAAATACTTTCCCATTTGTTCGCAGGATTATTATCTGCAATTTTTTATTCTTTAAATCTACTTCCTACTGTTGCGTAGCAATAACTTTAAACAGCTGTAACATCAGCCTCCTTTCGTCCTCCGCCTTTTCCTGTTCCAACCTTTA
>Ga0272448_1005794_pt1 | contig 13526 bp, 6 predicted proteins | sample YNPCB0191_FD_202220 | JGI IMG/M metagenome (GOLD analysis project Ga0272448, IMG submission 202220) | Hot spring sediment microbial communities from Yellowstone National Park, WY, United States - YNP-CB-019-1 | ecosystem: Environmental > Aquatic > Thermal springs > Hot (42-90C) > Sediment...
CACCGAAGCCATGGCCCGCAGGATCGAGGAAGCCACGGGCGTGCCGGTTGTGACCGTCACCTACGACGGGACCGGCGCCTTTCAGAACGACCGCATCGCCCCGTACTTGGCCGAGGCCGCCCGCCGCCGAGAGCAGTAGCGACTCCGGCGGAAAGACCCCTTCGCCGATAGTCGGAAAAGATCTGGCCGAACAAATCCCTTTGGCGACTCACCGGCTGAAGATCGGTTCTCATCTTTACGAAAGGGCTTCGAAAAGGGGGACGGGCATGATCATCGATATGCACTGCCACATTTGGAAACGGGAATGGTTGAGCGGGGACCTGCTGAAGGTTTTGGAGTCGGTCAATGACCAGATGCGGTTCCAAGACAGAGAAAACATCCTGGACGGTTCTCCGGAGAGACTGATCGCGGCCATGGACGAAGCGGGAATCGACAAGGCTGTGCTGCTGCCCTTGGACTACGAGATCCTCTATACGGGAGGAGCGCTCTCCTTCAAGGAGTACAACGATTTTGCGGCCCAGTGCACGCGCCGATACCCCAAACGGCTGATCGCCTTTGCCGGGGTCGACCCGAGGCGCGGCGCCGGGGCGGTGGCGGAACTGAGGCGCTGCGTGGAGGAGCACGGCTTCCGGGGGCTCAAGCTGTGGACCGTGACCGGATTCGTGCCCGATGACGAAGCGTTTTACCCCCTCTACGAGGAAGCGGCTCGGCTGGGAGTGGTGGTGATGGTGCACACAGGAATGGGGCCAGCCGATTCGTACCTGAAGACTTGCCGGCCCGTTTACGTGGACAAGATCGCAGTGGATTTTCGAGAGATTCCTTTCGTCATGGCTCACGTCGGCGCGCCTTGGACCGAGGAGGCTTTGGCGGTCGCGATGAAGAACGCCAACGTATACGTGGACATCTCCGCATGGCAGAAGACCTGTTCGGTTTTCCCCTTTGCGTTTTCGCAACTTCTTTCTCTGGCCAAGGCCATGCACCGGGGAGTTCACAAAGTCTTATTCGGGAGCGACTGGCCGATGTTTACGGAACTCTTCTCCCAGAGAGCCTGGGTCGAGGTGGTCGAGAAGCTGGAACACCCGGCCCCGTTGCAGGTCCTGGGGCTTCCCGGGATCACCCGGGAAGACAAGGCTCTGATTCTGGGAGAGAACGCGCGCGAGCTGCTGCGCCTGTGAGAAGACCGCCCGAGGGGTTGGCACGGGCGGCCGGCTGAGTCACGGCGCAGAGGAATGCGGGAGATGGGAGGGCGTTGTGGACGAGGCGGGAATGGACAAGACGGTGCTGTGTGTGGCCCTTAAAGAATAAAGAATCTGACAAAAAGAGCAGTTGGCCGGACCGCTCGGCCCGGTGCGGCGGACGAAATTCCCCGGAACCAGGCGATTTGATAGGAATTTCGTTTTGGACGGAAACTGAGTGACAGAAAACGTAATAGTACGTCAAGAAAATGGATAAAGTGTCGTCCGCGTTTGGGTGGAGCTTGGGAAAAGCGAGACACCAGGCGAGTTGGCCGGCACAGAGCCTTGTCGAAATATCTGGAAAGGAGAGGAAAACCCGGACGGCCTGGCCGCCCGCCGAGGTACGGTCCATCCGGCGCACCAGCCATTCCGCATCGCGGACCACGATTCTGGTCCCGGGGGCCAGGACCTGGGAAGAGCGCCGGGGCCGGCCTGCATGCTGAGATGAAACGGAGCCGGCCGTGCCGGCTTCGAGGATTCCCTTTGTCACTGGTTCGGCCAGGATTGTGGAACCACCATATTTCCCGGCCGAGGAATACCATCTCGGGCTTCTGGGCGCAATGCGGAGGGAATCATACCAGGCTTGCGGATAACCTACCCGGATTCCGGACAACCTCCTCTGGAGAAAAGGCCTTCCACCCCGCAGACACGAAGGCATCATAAGACTGCCCTTCCAGCACCGCAACTCTGTGGGCGGGCCAAGCGAGTTCCGCCTCTGAAAGAACTGCCCCCTGATCATCTACCAGTTCGAAGCCGACTTCGGGTAGAGCGATGCCGGCAACGACGAGTCTTCGGATGGCATCCCTGAGTTTGTGATCCGGTACCAAGTCAAGCGCGTCCCGGTCGGCAGACAGGGGTCGTTCCGAAGATTCCATCGACTCCCGGTGCCCGAGGGCACGCTCCAGGAAGCGCTTGGCCGTGCCGCGCTCGAGGTAGCTGTGCAAGCGCTGGTTTCCGAAGGTCCTGAGACACTCGTAACAGCTCGTGGTCTCCTCGCAGGAACAGGACGCCACGCGGCTCAGGGCGTGACGGAGCGAAAGCCCCAAATGCTCATGTATGCGCACCACGTGCCCGGCTCCTCCAGGCACCGTATCGAACAGGAATACGGACTGGCCCCCGCCGCCAACCGGCCGGAGCGTAACGTCGAGATCGTCTCTCTTCACCCCCAGCGCCGAGGTGGCCCCCTCGAGGATGGCGTAAGCAACGGACCACCAGGGACGGCCGTCGCGAACCAGGGGAGAATGGAGTCGCAGTTCGAGCACATCCGTGATGAAATCATGGCCCAAGTCGACCGGCGCGGTGAGCCTGGCGCGACAGTTTCCTCCCCAGGGGCGCGGGTGCTCCCTTTCGCTTCTTAGACTCTTGCCGGCGAGCGGCTCTGCGAAGCCGCATTCCTGGCAGAAACGGAATCCTCTTTGAGCCTTGCCCATGTTGATACTCACCAGCCGGGCGGGTTGAGGCCGGCCCACAAGGACACCGTTCCACATCTCGACGAATTCGAAGGGCTCTTTGGCAATATATTCGGCAAAGGCGATCCGCGTGGCGTACTGTCGCCCGGGCCGCCGGGTCGTAGCCTTTGGGGGAGCCTGCTTGCTCGTCACGAACCCGAACTCGGGCCGGACGTACCGGCCCTGGTGGGCCTTCTGGTTCGATTGCCCGCAATAGTGGCACTTGCCGGCGGCGGCTCCAGGCTTCAGGATCTGGATTGCCCCGCATGGACAGTGCACGTAACTGATCTCCTCCAAGCTGCGCTGGGGCATAACCTTCAAGCCCACGCTTCGCCAGACAGCGCCGCCTGCCACCACCTCGCAGCCCGGCGCGTATTCTGCGATAGCAAGTTTTAGATCCCGCGACAGTTCGAGCCCGATGTCGTCCAACTGGGCCCCCTCGCCACCGCGGCTCATCCTTCGGATTGCCTCCGGATGAATGTTCAGGTTGACTACGTCCACCGGAAAGCCGTACTTTGGAAAGAGGCCCCGATTGGCCAGGACGCCGAGTAGATGCCGGGTTTCGATTGTTTTCCGGATCCGTTGATAAAGCCTGGCCTGGTCGTGTTTGGCCCCCTCCGAGGCTTTCTTCTCCTCCGAACGATAGTAGTCGCAATCGCGTCGGTATTCTTCCAGGGCCGTTTTGATGGAGAAGTGGGAGCCTTCCAGGAACTCGGCCACCCATCCCCAATCCTTGATTCCAAGGGGCCCCTGGAGCTCGAGAGGTACGATGCGTTGCAGAGCCTCGAAAAGCGGCTGAGGTCGTTCCCGGAGAAAGGCCTCCAAGGCGGTCACGTGTTCCGGCGTTCCTGCCTCAGCGCCAAATAGGTCTGATATCCTGCCGCTTCCAAAGGCCCTCGGCTCCTTCTGAAAAAAAGCTCCAAGCGCTGTTGCGTAGACATGGCGCCGGACGATGCGCTCGTTGTCGATCCGGAAGGCAGGGGGACGGACGCGGCCTGAGATCATTCGTATGGGCTGGTTGTAATGCGTCAGATCATGTGAGCGGCGCTGGGCATAGGTGACCACGAAGGCGGTGGCCCCCGAACGACGGCCTGCCCGTCCGGCCCGTTGGGCGTAGTTGGCCGGGGTGGGCGGCACGTTGCGCATGAGAATCGTCTCAAGTTCTCCCAGGTCGACGCCCAGCTCGAAAGTGGTCGAGCAACTCAGCACATCGATCCCCCCCATGTAAAACAGATTCTGGAATGAGGCGGCAGTCAGGGAATCGAGCTGTGCCGTATGCTCCCGGGCAACCATCCAAAGGTCAAGGAAGTCCTGGTAGCGCGCCCGGTAGTGATCGGAGCGATCCGGGAATTCGCCCGGCTGTTCGATTTCCAAGATGCCGTCGCAGCAATAGGTAGGGCACACTCCGGAGATGCTGTGATAGGTTCGCAGACCGCAACGACTGCAGCGGTAGGCCTGACCAAGGCTCTTCGGCGGAACCAGGACCCAGCCCCGAAGCGCCAGCTGAAACAGGGTTCCCCGTTGTGCGTCCGTAGAATTGCGGTCGAAATAATGGCTAAGGACAGGCAACTTGTCCGAGGTCAGGTACCTTTCGAAGAGCTGTGCGAGAAAGTTTCTCAGGTACTGGTCATCAAAGGGCAGGCCCCTTTTCCGAGCCAGCCGCTTCAAATAGTCCAGGCGCGTGTTCGAGGAGGCGGCGTTCTGCGGCACCCAGGCAATGGTCCTCCTGTCCTTAGGCGCCCGTTTGAGGGCCACCGAAACATCGGCTCTTGCCGGAGCGAAAACCTCGTCGTCCCTCTCCAGTCCCGGCGGAAGGCTCAGCACATAAGCATCTCGAAGGGTATCCAGTAGAACCTGGATGAGCGTCCATGCCTCCTCTTCGCTCAGATTCCAGGGCGGCTTCAAGAGGGGTGGCGGTACGCGAACCTGCGAGAAGCGATTGAGCACAAAATCCACGGCGCCGATCTCCTCCAGACTTCGGCGATCTTTGGAGGCATGCAGGACCTCGCCCACGACCCATCGCCAGGCTTCTGTACGGATAACTTCCGGTCCGGCCGCCTCCCCCAGCCAATTCTTTTCCTTGATCATCCGGGAAATACGCAAAGCGAGGTCTTCCAGCGGAATCGGTTCCGTGTCGTTCTCCACGCAGGAGAGGAGCACGTGGCGCCGGAGCGTGGTGCGATAGACGCTTTCCAGATAGGGGGCGAAGTAAGCCGCATCCGCGCGACTGTCTGAGAAGGTCAAGATCTTCTTCTTTCCAGCGTGGCCATAAACATAAGGCTCGTTCGTGCTCTGGAAGAGCGTAATGGCCGTCTCGGCCACCGGTTCATCCGGGCCTGTATAGACTGTCTGCAAGAGATCCCGATGCAAAGAGCGTGAGCCGCAGGAGGGGCACAACTTCAAATCCATCCCACGCGGGGGGATCCTCACCACGTCGATGGTGTTGGATCTGTCCCTGCATTTGCATTCCCGCGGTCTCTTTGGTTCGGTCAGGGCGCCGCAGCCAAGGCAGAGTTTGAGCCGTGGAAGTTCCGTTTCGCCGTCCCCGGCGTCTTCCTGCTCGTCCACAAGCTCGTCCTCGTTTAACTGGGGGGGCCCTTCGGTGCGAAAGGAGAGAAAGATGCGCTGTCTCTTCATGTCGTCGTAATCGACGAGCATCTCCTGGGTGGGGTCCTCGCTGGTCACACATGCCATCCCGTCAGCCTCCATTACCAAAGACCCCACCAGGATCTCCTCGCCGCAGCGGCGACAGACGCCGATCTCGAAAACCCTCGAATCAGGATGCTCCGGACATGTCGTGCGCCGTTCCAGAAAGAGTCGAGGGCCTCCGCCTTGGTGCTCCTGTAAACAGACAAAGCACCCCTCCATGGAACGCAAAAAAAGGTGATACCGTGTTGTGAGCAAGGGCGGCTCACCGTTGGCAGGTGCAGCCACAGTCGCGATCGCAAGCAGGCTCAACAGCGCCCGACGGCGCTCATCCTGCCCCAATTCCGGCTCCGGAAACACACGATTGAGTATCTCCTCCGCCTCCCGGGCACCGGTGCTGCATATGTCTTTCAGGAGGGCGACCCTCCGGTCGCCCCGGAGAAGCTCGTAGAAGGCCTCGCAGAGTGGGAAGGGGGCCTCTGCGACCCCGTCGGTCTGAGAAACGGGCGAAGAGGATGGACCCCAATTCCACTCTTCTGCGTCCTTATCGGTCAGTGTAGGGCATGCCGATGTCCGGCCCCTGTCGGATACGGCGTCTGCGGCCCGCTCCAGGACTTTCGCCTGTACGGCTTCGGGGATCCCGTTTTCCGGATCCTTAATCCGTTCCTCGAGTGTCTTCATGGCGTTCTCGGAGGGGAGAGCCGCGATTTCTTCCATTTCCCGGTAAAGCCCAGGCGGCAGAGGCCCCCATTCTCGCTTTGGCCGCGAATGCGGTATCCGCACGTCTTGCACCACGTCCTGGGGCTCGCCGTCGAGGTTGTGTACAAATGGCTCATCAAAGAGCTTTGAGGCGAACTCGGCAATATCAGGCAGATCCCGCCCGCCTCCCAGGGTGGCGCTTGTCCCTATGCACCGAAGACAGCCACTGGTGGTGAAGCCCACGCGCTGCTTCAGCCGCCGGAGGAGCATCGCGATTTCCGTCCCCTTCGCTCCATCGTAGGTGTGGATCTCATCGAGAACCAGAAAGCGCAGCAACTCCGATGCACCGGATTCAAAAAAGACGCTGTCTCGGGGCCGGACCAACAGGTACTCGAGCATGGCGAAGTTGGTGATGAGGATATGAGGGGGCGACGCCCACATCTCCTCGCGGCTCTTCAGTTCATTGCGGATGTCAGGTTCGTTGGGCCAGGTCTGCCGGAACAGGCCCAACCCCTGGTCCCTTTCGGTCGGCGTGTCCCCGATGTAGCGCCCGAAAGTAACTTCCGGGCAATTGCGGAGGAGGTGCCTGAGGCGCTTGAGCTGGTCGTTCGCCAAGGCGTTCATCGGGTACACGAGCAGCGCACGGATACCGTGGCTTAGGGTGCCCTTCCGGGCCTGTTCCGAGAGCACGTGGTCCACGATGGGGAGCAGATACGCCTCTGTCTTGCCGCTTCCCGTTCCGGTGGCGACGATCACGTTGCGCCCTGCCTGCACCTTTTCGATGGTGTGCTGCTGATGCAGATACAGAGGCCGGTCCGGAAGGAGCGTCTCCGCAGGGATTCGAAGCAGGACATGCCCCAGAACTCCCCGCTCGATCAATCTGCGAACCGTTTCTCCTGGCTTGAATGGCGGGTTCATCTCGACGTAGGGGCCGCGGAAGAGGCGTTTTTCCCGCGTGAGCAAAGCGCTGAATTGTTCGCGCAAGTGAGGATTCTTGAAAAAGAACCTGCTACGCAGGTAACTGCTGTAGTTTTCCGTCAGATCCTTGGTCAGCCGCGCCGGGTCTAGCTGCATTGCGTCTTCTCCTTGAAAGAAAGAGCGCCTCCAGCAGGCAAGTCATGATGAGGTCGTGTGTCAATAACTCCGGGGTCAGACGGTTCAGGGTTGAGGCAAGATCTTCAAGCCTATTTTCGGACAGGGAGAAAGGGAGGAGTCGGCCTATGCCTTTCCACACGAGGCCTACCGCGACAGCGAGGCTGAGGAAGTGAACTCCATAGAGGGGTTCCATAATCGTATTGGGAAACCACCTGCGCTTGAGCTCTTCATGAATCAGCCATTCATGAATCGCGATCCGTCGGCCCTTCTGTTGTTGGAAATCCCGAACCTGCTCGAACCCTCGAAAAAGGCCAAGCGCATCGGCAGCACAGAGCTCGGTCAATTCGTCGCGGCACGCAGGGTCCGAAGCTGCCCGGATGCACCAACTGAAGCAAGCGTCCCGAAAGGCCTGAGGTCCAACTGCGCCTCTGGGCAACGGGGGGATGCTGGAACGAATGCTCTCGAGACGCCTACTCTCGTTCCTGCGGACAATGTCGATAAATACGGGCTCCGGGTGGCCGTGCAAGGAACCGCTACCGTCTGGGTATAAAACCGTCCAACTGACTTCGCAAGGATCCCTGTTACTCAGACCGATCAATGTTTCGGGCAATGGGGCGGAATCTTGAGCCTCGAATCGCAGCTGGCCGGAACCGTCCCTTTCCACAAGAACGAGGCGGTCCTTGAACTCGTCCGGGCTGCTGCCCTTGAGTTCGAGCGCTATGCCGTGATCGAGCCGCATCAGCTCGAAGGGCGTCGGATCTCGGGCCGACTCTATTCGAACAATCTTCCCGGATATGCGAATCGACTCGTCCGAGGTCTTGAGGCGGATGGGGCTCCTCTCCTGGACGGGACAGAACATCTTGGCGTTTTCAATCCCCAGGTGTTGCAGGATACGTGACTCGGCCGCTTCGCTGTAACGCACCATATGCATGTCCGCCCACATGCCCAAGGCACTCCAGAGTCTCCATAGCCTCTGCAAATCGTCATCGTTTAAAGTTGGAGACCGTCCATTCGGGGGCTCGGATTGGATTCCGGGGCGCCACCCTCGGGTGAACAGTCGAGCTCGGAGAATTGTCTCGGGGCGACAGTCCCCGGCTTGTCGAGCGATCCCTGCGAGGATGTCATCCGAAGGAAGGTTGCCAAGCAAAGAGTCCAATCTTGAAGCCAGGGGCGCTGACCCTGGAGACGTTCGAAGCGCTTCACGGGCCGCCAAGACTTTTGTGGCAAAGGTTGCCCCATCTTCCATGCGGTCGGCGGGAAAACGATCATTGCCCTCTGTTGGGCAGCCGGTGTAGTGCGAGAGGATGAGCCGGAAAAGGTGTCCATTCGGACCCGGGTCCAGAGATAGAGGATTGTTCTTCCATTCCTCGGCGGTCCCGTGTTCAATCGTCACCGACGACTCGGCCCCTGGCTCAAAGGCCTCACTCCACACGTCATATTGCCCTAGCGTGGCCCTGTAGATCCCTGGGATCGGAAAAAGATCGCCCGGCGTGGCTTTCCATTCGCCAGTTGCCTGGTCGGGGATCTTAAGAACATTGGGAGTTTCCCACGGAAAGAGAAGTGAATCGAACTGTATTGCACGGTTCTCCAATGCGACCGATTCCACCCAGCGGAAACGGACCTCCTCCGCGGATATCTGGCAGGTGAATCCCTGCGGAAACCACCGGTTTACAATGTTACCGCACACAATTCTGAGGTGGCGATCAATCTGGAGCTGAATGACAAGGTCCAGCCGAGAGACCCTGCGCTGCCGTGTCTCCGCAACGAATGGGGCAAGGTCCACACGAGCGTAGCCCCGAGCGTCAAGGACCAGATCGCGCACGTACACAGCCTCCTTTGGGTCTTCGAGGCTCAGCTTCGCAGAAACGGGATTTCCCATGGGAGTGGCCAGCTTGAGGAGTAGAAGAGGATCCCCTCCCTCCAGTTCCGCAACGGAAAGCCGAAGAGGCTCACGGGTCCAGGAGACAATCTGTCTGCCAGACTTCGGTTGGTAGACCGCCCAGGCGGGAAGAGGGATATGGAGGTAAAAGGGGATTTCCCACTCTTGATCTCGGAAGCCGGTTGTGTTCAAGTAAAGGCGGATAGGGTCCCCCGAAGCGGAAAGAAGATATCTCTGAGGATCATCCGTGGACTCAGCGCCGCGCAACCGTGAATCTGCCGGAACGCTTATCTGACACTTCACCGTCTTAGAGTTAGAGATGTTGCTCAAGTCGATTCTGTCCCGGATTACCGAAACCTCCGGAAGAATCCGGACTTGGAATCGAGCATCTTGTCCGATAGGCCCCTTGAGAAGCAGTTGATATTCCCCCCAGGGTTTGGGGCCCAGTAATTCTCTGCACCCGAGATCAATACGACGCCACAGGCTTGATCCCTGCGGGGCAATCGCCTCGGCCAAATCACGAAATCGCACATGTATGCCCCCTCTCTCCCTCCCTGTCTGATCAAGCGGTCGGATTTCGATTGCCCAGAAATCCAGGAACTCATCCTCGGTTTGGCGGGGCGATTTCCATATCTCCAGGCAGGGAGCCTGTCCCCAAAAGACGAGATAATCATCCGGCGCAAGCTCCTTTCTGCCGCCGCCTTGCACAAGTCTCGGCCGGAAGCCGCCGGCGTCAGCAAGCTCGACGGAAACCCTCTCATTCCCCTCTTCGTCCATCAGACTCACATGCTCCAGGCCTTCGAGATCATAGACAGAAGCTACGAGCGTATTCCAGCCGAACGGCATCGGCCCGAAGGATTCGACGACCTCCGGCTGCCTGCCTTGCTCGCCGCCCCGGCCCACAACTCTCCAGGAGGGCAGATGTGCTATCCCGACCTGGGCCGCTTCGACACTCTTCCGGTGAAGTAGACGGTAGTTGTCTGGTCTGAAAAAGAGGCAGGGGGACTGCTCCGTTATCCCCATTTCCGTCCATGATCCCTTTTCCACGCCATTTGCCAGGAGCCGTGTTTGCAGTGAAGCGAAAGGCTCGGAAAGGAAGTAGGCTTTGGACAACGTCACTCTCTCACCAGGCTCCGCATACACATCGACTGTTTCGGGGTCTGAAGAGTCGACTTGCAGAATCCAGGTGAAGCGATGCTCGTCACCCTCGATTCTCTGCGGTGGGAGAAACAAACGAAGGCCATGGTAGGGGTCAAAATAGACCTCCGGCCTACGAATCACTCTTCGGGTGCCCCCACGGTAGTAAGCCGCTGCCGGGCTCTTGACCCAGGCCGAGAAGACATCGAGAACCCGGTCAGGCAGTCTTACCTCCCCCGATTCCGGCACCCTGCGTTCCCTTTGCCATAAGAGGATCATCTCTATTACACGCTGGAGAAAATCCTCCGCAATCTTGCCGCCATATTGCAGGAACCTTTCCGTTGGTTTGGTGAGATAAAGTCGTGGAACGATTCGGAGCAGGTCGTCGAACCCGCTGCCATCTCCCATTCCGCATTCCATGGAACGCGGCACCACCTTCTCAAAAAACTCGGGAAGGCAGGAGGCGGGAATACCGCAGTGGGCCAGAATCGGCCCTAGATACGACCACCGGGTCTTCAATTGACGAAATTCGGGAAGCTCTCGATTCTTCAGGAGCCCGAGGAAGGCCTTCCCGAACCGGGACGAGTAATTGTTGACATCGGCAATTCCGATCTTTCCAAGGACGTACGGCCAGTATGCCCCCGATTGAAAGTTGAAGAACGCTTCGTTGACGAGCCAAACCGACAGGGTGAGAGGCCATCTTTCCGCCAGCATACGGATGGCCCGACCCGGCCCGACCTCTTCAACCAACGATCGAATCTGCTCAGAGAATTCCGTACAGTTCTTCTCACCGAAAACGATTTCGCCAAGCAGCGTTCGCCCCACAAGAGCATTCTTAAGCCTGACTTCTGCCTGCCGAAGAAAGGAGTTTGCCGGTGAAAGTTCCATTCTCTAGGCTTCCTTCCCGTCCCGTTCGCGCCATGGCCCCGTCGCTAGTCCAGTTTAATGCTATTCCTAATAAAAGGGGATGGTAACACACGAACAATCATGCCAGACGTCTTTGACAGATCCGGTCACACGCCCGTGCGATTCCTCAAGAATCTCTCCAGATGGGGGGGCTGACGTCTTCTATTTTACTTTAGCAATACGTCTTAACTGTTTAATAATACAAGTTATTTATTTCCGCTTCCCTTTTACAATGACCGCGATTGAAGATGGCCATCCGAACTCACGGCCCGCCTACAGGTGCATGGGTTTCTCATCCGGTAGAACCCTCGAAATAAAGACTTGATGGGAATCCTTTTTGATAGAGTTTTGTTTCAGGAGAAAACAGAGTAACAGAAAATGTAATAGTGTGTCAAAGAAATCGATAAAGTGTCGTCCGCGTTTGGGTGGAGCTTGGGAAAAGTGAGACCCCGGGCGAGTGGGCCGGCACAGAGCCGTATCGAATCCTTCCGAAAGAAGCACACTCATCCGATTGGGCCGGAAGGAGAACAAACGGGTACGACATGAGAAAGGCCAATCGTGACCGTCGGGCTAATTCACGAGCCCCAGTGGGCAGGCGGGAGCTGCTGGGAATACCCCTCTCCCTGTAAAGATAGAATCTGTGAGCAGGAGTCCTGGTAGGCATTCTAGATGGGGGGTAGCCAGGACAGGCTTCTCGAGAAGCGGTCGAACATCTATGACCGGAAGGGCCGGAAAAGAGGATTCTTGCGAGAGAAAGTGTTAGAGCAGGGTGCCCAACCTTCGCTGCGAGTAGGGCGAGCGCCGGAGCCGGACCGGATCGGCCGGGACAATCTTAACGGCCTTATCCCGGACTCCGACTGGACGGGGAATGAGGTGGCCCAGGCGACGGTATGAATCACGTTGATCGAATTTCTTTGCCTCTGCATGCTCTGCGCGCCTCCTGCTCGATTCCAGGTTGAGGACCCTCTGCGCCAGGCAGAAAATTCTTGACAAAAACTAGCAGTAACTGTACTCAATGAGCAGATCTCTTTCCGGGACACTCAGAGGGGCAACCGATGGGAATCCGAAGAGGTGAGGTGCTTACCATAGTGGAGTTATCCTCTTACCTGAAGATTCCGAAATCGACCCTCTACAAGCTCGTTCGCGAAGGGAAAATTCCCTCTCAGAAGATTGGCCGCCATTGGCGTTTTCGGAAAAAGGCGATAGACCGGTGGCTTGAGGAGACTCGGCAATCATAGCACACAAGAACAGGACTGACGGACAGGTGCAAAGCGCCAAGTTAAGAAATGTCTCGAGCGCAGAGTTCACCACCCGGCTGCAGAAAGGGGGCGCATTGCTGCCTGACATGCGACTCCTGGTTTCGGCATGGTCTGAAGAGATGTCAAAGGGAGATCCGATTCCCCTGCTGGCCAAGTCCTTACCCAAGTCGACGCAGGCACGGGTGCGAGATACCTTTGTGAGGGCATTTCGGCCGAGATTCATCGCTGGCTCACCTCCGAACTCGTGGAGATTGCTTCGGGTTCTCGAGGATCTCCGCGCTGATATTCAGGTGATTCGTCCCTTTTACTATTGGCTGACCGCACGCGCCGAACCAGCACTCTATGATTTCGTCTCCGAGGTCGTGTATTCGCGCTCAAGGTCCACTGATAGGGAGATCCGCATCGAGGAAACGGCATCCTGGTTAACCAGCCGAGTACGTGCCTCGGGCAAGATGTGGACTCCTCTGGTCACAAGAAAGGTGGCCCGCGGCATGCTGGCCGCACTTCGGGACTTCGGCATCCTGGAGGGAGCGTTTCGCAAGCGGATTGCCCCTGCAAGACTGCCTCCGGAAACCTGTGCCATGATCGCCTTCTGCCTGGACGACATGGGCGTAACGGGTCGGGAGCTTGTCCGGCATCCGGATTGGCGCCTTTTCCTGCTGGTGGAAACCGGGGTCGAGCATCTCTTGCTCGAATGCCATCAGCATGGCTGGTTGCGGTTCGAGTCCGCGGGAAATCTTTACAGGACGGAGTTCCCGAAAGGGTCGTTCAAGGACTACGCGCATGGCATCCTTGGCCGAGTCGATCAAAGAACTGGAAGCTGATCTGGCTGCAAGGCCCATTCGTATCGCAGCGCACAGCGATATGCCGTTCGCTATTCTTCGGTATCCCCCGAGCGAGGAGTTCGCCCTGCGCAAGCACTTGCGCTTGCTGGCCATCAAGCTCAATCAAGACCACGGCCGCAAAGTGACCTTCATATCCATCGCCCGACTCGTATGGGAAACCGTGCGCAAATTCGGCGAGGAAGACCTTTTCAAGACGGAATCCTTGCGCGGCTTCGATGCCGGGCAACGGCACGTCAACCAGCTCCTCACCTCGCCTGATTTCCGGCCTGCAGCAGACAGCGTCCTCGAGAAGATGGCCTCCCTTTCCCCGCATAAGGACGTTGTGTTCCTGGTGCGGGCAGGCGGGTTTGCTCCTTACATCTATCGTACCTCGCAGC
>Ga0272448_1005795_pt1 | contig 13523 bp, 14 predicted proteins | sample YNPCB0191_FD_202220 | JGI IMG/M metagenome (GOLD analysis project Ga0272448, IMG submission 202220) | Hot spring sediment microbial communities from Yellowstone National Park, WY, United States - YNP-CB-019-1 | ecosystem: Environmental > Aquatic > Thermal springs > Hot (42-90C) > Sediment...
CACGATGCCGTAGACGCGGGGTGTGGACTTCTCGGGGGCGTTTGCGCGGACGCACATGCGGTTATCCGGTGTCCGGCACTCCCTCATCCTGTGCCGGAAGGGGCGCTGCGAACGGGCCTTCGACGCGTGTGTGGCCGGCCGGATCGGCCCGGCGGACCTGCGTCATTTCCGCGGCAATGCTGACGGCGATCTCCGGCACGGTCCGCGCGCCGATCCTCAGGCCGATGGGCGAATGCACGCGGTCGAGGAGGGCGCGGTCGATGCCGGCCGCGGCGAGGTCGTCGAAGATCCGCGCGACCTTGCGGCGGCTGCCGATCATGCCGATGTAGCGGGCGGGCGAGCGGACGACGGCCGCCAGGGCCTTTTCGTCGTGGCGATGCCCGCGGGTGACGATGACGACGTAGGAGTCGGCGTCGATCGGCGCAGCGCGCAACGTCTGTTCGATATCGCCGACGAGCCGTTCGATCGGCGGAGGGAAGCGTTCCGCGCTGGCACAATCCGCCCGATCGTCGACGACCATCACGCGGTAGTCCAGGTCGACCGCGAGCTTTGCCAGCGCCTGGCCGACGTGGCCGGCGCCTGCGATCCACAGCGCGGGGGCCGGCTCGATGTGAAGCATGTAGGCCTGCGGGCGATCCTCGTGGCGGACCGCGAGCGGTACGCGGGCGCGGCGCCGGGCCCGCAACTCCTCCGCGGCGTGCGCGAACGGCGCGGCCTGCTCGGGGCGGAACACGGATACAACGGCCACATCCATCTGCCCGCCGCAGAGAAGTCCGTCGTCCCAGCCGTAGTCGCGATCCAGGTCGAATCGCAGCAGGCCCGCCTGCCCGGCCTGCAACAGCTCAAAGCCTCGCCGGCGGACCTCCGCCTCGATGCACCCGCCGCCGAGCGTGCCCTCCGTCCGCATGTCGTCGTGCAGGAGCATACTGGCGCCCGGCGTCTGCGGGGTCGAGCCGCAGGAGCGGACAACCGTGCAGAAGGCGACGCGGCGCCCGGTGTTCACGGCATGCAGAAGCGAATCGAAAAGCGTCACGAACGAACTCATGCGGACACCTGTTTCGCGCGGGTGGCCGAATGACGGACGGCGGAGTCACCGCGCCGGGGCCGCCGGCTCGATCAGGCCGGTCCACGGCGACGACGCCGTGGCGTAAAGCTTTTTCGGGATTCGCCCGGACCGGTACGCGAGGCGACCGGCCTCGATGGCGTGTTTCATTGCCCGTGCCATTGTGACCGGATCCTTCGCGGATGCCACGCCGGTGTTGAGCAACACGCCGTCCGAGCCGAGTTCCATCGCGATGGTCACATCCGAGGCCGTGCCCACGCCTGCGTCCACGATCACGGGATAGTCCGGGTCGTTCTCCTTGAGGTACTCCAGGCAGATGCGGATGTTGTTCGGGTTCAGGATGCCCTGGCCGCTGCCGATCGGCGAGCCGGCGGGCATTACGCTCGTGGCGCCGGCGTCCTTGAGTCGCTTCGCAATGATCGGGTCGTCCGACGTATACACAAGTACGGTGAAACCGTCCTTGACAAGGCGCTCGGTCGCCTGCAACGACCCGACGGGGTCGGGCAGGAGCGTCCTCTTGTCCGCCAGGACCTCGAGCTTCACCCAGGCGGCGCCGCGGTTGCCGAGGCCCTCCAGAAGCTCGCGCGCGAGGCGGGCGGCGCGGACGGCGTCGTCGGCACTGAAGCAGCCCGCCGTATTGGGCAGGATCGTGTATCGGGCCGGATCGATGTAGTCGAGGATGCTCTTTTCCTTTCGTGTGCCGTCGGGCGAGAGCACGTCGCGCCGCACGGCGACGGTGACGACCTGGCAGCCGCTGGCCTCCAGCGCCTCGGCCATGAGCTCGAACGTTGCGTATTTGCCCGTCCCCACAAAGAGCCGCGAGGTGAACTCGAACGGCCCGATCTTCAGGGTGCTGTCCGTCATCAACCGCCTCCTACGAACGTAACGATTTCCACGCGGTCACCGTCGCGGAGCGGCGTTTTCTCGTAATCGCGGCGCGGGACGAGCTCCTGGTTCACCTCGACCGCGACGCGCGGCGGGGCGAGATTGTACTTCGCGATGAGCTGCGCGACCGTCGCACCGTCGTCGAGCTGTTCGCGGGAACCGTTGACTGTGACGCAAATCATCCTTTCACCGTTCGCCGCCATTATAGCCGCGGGAGGATTCCCCGCGAAGCGCAGGGAATGGGAGAAAGGGCCGGTTGCTTATGGCGCGAATCGCCGCTCTTCCGGCGGCGCCCCGTCCGTCGGGGTCAGAGGTCGGCGTAATCGATCGGAGGACCGGCGGCCCGATCCGTGAGGACCGAAACGATGAACGGGTAGTACTCGCCGGCGAGCGGGTGGCGGGCCTTGCGGAACGGCTGGCCACGGCCGACGGCAAGGTACAGGATGGAGAGCCCGGCGCAACGGCGCAGTGGCGCAGGCCGGAAGGAAAGCTCGTCCGTTCCGCGTTGCCGAAGCAGGCTCCGGCCCAGGGCGCGCCATGCGAGGTCCGTGACGCTGAGATCGACGACATCGCAGCCGTGGCGAAAACGGATCCGCGCGGAAAGCTTCTCCGCGTCGTTTCGCCGGAACGTGACGCGTATCACACGTCCGGGCCGGAAGAGGGCCAGACTGCGCCCACTGCCCGACAGGAAGCCCTCCATATCGTTCTCGCAGAGACGGTTGCAGAGCTGGAGGAGCTGCGGGCGGGGGAGGGTCTTTTCGAATTGCGGTCGGGCGGCGCCGACGAAGACGTCTTCGCTGTGCACGTCGCGGGGCGCGGGCGGGCCCAGCGTCCAGCGCACGACGTTGCCTACCTTCACGACGATGCGCCCGGCGGAGTCCTTCAGGTCATCGACCGTGAGTTGGCGCCAGCCGCTCGCGTTTTCGCGTGTGGGACGGACCCACTTGCACTGCTCGTTCAGGCAGGCCGCGCATACGCCGTCGCTCAGGCGCGTCACGGCCAGTACGAGCAGTCGCGATGCGGGCGGCATGGCGTTTCGCTACAGGTGCACGACATCGATGGCCGCCCCGGCCTCCTTCCGGATATGCTCGGCGAGCAGTCTTCGGTGGCATTGGTCCGGGGCCGGCTCCGTGCAAAGCAGGCACACGCGATCGGTGCCTTCCGCGTGTTTTCGGAAGAGCTCCATGACCGGCCGCGCGGCGATTTCGTCCTGAAAGCGGCGGACGTATTCGGGCCAGGCGTCGGGATCCTTCCGGTTCTTTTTGATGCGGGCCTGATAGTCGCGAAGGAGCTCAACGGACGGGGCGAAATCGGGTTCGTGCACATATCGAATCCCGGCGAGTCTCTCCAGGAAGAAGGGCAGGTCGCGCCGGCGTGTGAACCCGCAGTAGAGCGTGTTGTTGCTCCGCCGGATGTCGATGAGCTTTTCCACGCCGGCGTCGCGCAGCTTCGTGAAGAACTGCTCCGCCGATTTGCCCGCAAAGCCGATGGTGTAGATGCGCATCACCGGGTCTCGAAAAGGGGGAGTTGTCCGCCATCCCGCCGGAGTTTCATCTCCGCGTGCGTTTCGGTATGCCCGTCGTGCCGGATGTGCAACACCTGGTGGCCACGGCGAGCAAGCACTTCCGCCACGAGCAGACTGCGGTGGCAGCGTGCCGGGTCTTCCTCGGAACACAACAGGCACACGCGGTGCGTGCGGGCCAGTTCCTCGATTGCCTGTATGCCGCGCTCGAAGTGCGGCGTGCCCTCCATTCTCGCGTAATCCGGCTTCCCGTTCGGAAGCATCATGGCCGGGTCGGCGGGCCGGCCCCCCAGCTCCTCCCCGAAAAATACGTATTGGACGCCGCGGCGATCTGCCACCGCCGCGAGGACTTCCCGGTTCGCCTGAGGCGCATACTGGCTGTACGGGCTGCTGCGAACGTCTGCGAGGATATCGACCCGCTGCTGGTGCAGCAGGTGAAACAGGTGATCCACGTCGGCGGAACTGTGCCCGAGGGTCCAGAATGTCAGGCGTTCTGCCATCTCGCGTTTTTCCGGGCACTCACGGGGCCGTACGTGCCTGTGCACAGGGATTATAGGTTCCCGGCGCGGATGCCTGCAAGCTTCTGCCGCCGCCGCCGGCCGGTGTTTGCCTCGCCAGGGCCGCGCGCTATCATACCGGTTTGAGCCATAGCCGCCGAATCCCGCGGGCCTATCGCGGGAGCGGGGGAACCGATTCTGGGGCGAATCGTCGCCGCGCCGTTGCGCGGAGGCGTAGGGCAACCTTCTTCGGCCCGAGCCCGTCAGCTAACCTCGCAGGCGTCGAAGGAGGAGCACCTGCCGGAAGGGCCCGGAGGTCGATCTTCTCCAGGTCGGGCTCCGGAGGTCTGCACTATGGGTGATGATCCGGGTACGGGTCACGACAAGTTGCGCAAGCGGTCTGATTCCGCAAAGCCTCTGAGCCGCTCCGCCAGGATCCGGCGGCTGCTGTTCGGGGCTCCGCGCGATCTGTCCGACCGCTCGATCCTACGTCACATCTCGCTGATTCCGGTCCTGGCGTGGATTGGTCTCGGGGCGGACGGCTTGTCGTCGTCGTCGTACGGGCCGGACGAGGCGTATCGCACGCTGTTTACGCTGCACCACGGCAGCCACACCTATCTGGCCGTCGCGCTCGCCGGGCTGACGGCACTGACCGTCTTCACGATCGCGGCGGCCTACAGCCGGATCATTGAGGAGTTCCCGCAGGGCGGCGGCGGCTATGTCGTGGCCACGAAGCTACTGGGGCCGCGGGCGGGCGTCGTCTCGGGCTGCGCGCTGCTGGTCGACTACATGTTGACGATTACGGTGTCGATCGCCGCCGCCGCCGATGCGCTCTTCAGCTTCCTGCCGCCGGCAGCGCCGGGGTATGAGGAGTACCGGCATGCGTCGAAGCTGGCCGTCGAAGTGCTCGTGATCCTTTTCCTCGTTGCGCTCAACATCCGCGGTGTGCGCGAATCGGTACTCACGCTCACTCCGATCTTCGTCCTGTTCGCGCTCACGCATCTGGTGCTCATCGTGGGCGGCGTCGCGGCCCACGTTCCCGAGATTCCCGCCACCGCCCGGTCGGTATACGGGGGCTTCTCTCAGGGCCTTACCACGCTCGGCGCCGGCGGCATGTTTCTCCTCTTCGTCCACGCGTACTCGCTCGGCGGGGGCACGTACACGGGGATCGAGGCAGTCTCCAACGGCCTTCCTGTGATGCGTGAGCCGCGGGTCCAGACCGGCAAGCGGACGATGCTCTACATGGCCGTCTCGCTGGCGTTCACCGCCGGCGGCTTGCTCGTGTGCTACCTGCTCTGGGACGTGGCGCCGGTGTCCGGCAAGACGATGAACGCCGTCCTGGTCGAGCGGCTGGCGGGCAGGCTTCCGTTCGGCCGTACGTTCGTCATCCTCACGCTTCTCTCGGAGGGGGGCCTGCTCGTCGTCGCGGCGCAGACCGGCTTCGTCGACGGACCGCGGGTCCTGGCGAACCTCGCCGTGGACAACTGGGTGCCGCGGCGCTTTGCGGCGCTGTCGGAGCGGCTTTCCGCGCAGAACGGGATCGTGCTGATGGGCACGGCATCGCTTCTCGCGCTCTGGTACACGCACGGCGACGTACGGCGACTCGTCGTCATGTACAGCATCAACGTGTTCCTCACCTTCTCGCTCTCCATGTTCGGCATGGCGCACCTCTGGACGCGAATTCGCGCCGGCCGGCCGACGTGGAAGCGGAAATCCGCGCTCTTTCTGTGCGGCTTCCTTCTCTGCGCTACGATCCTGGTAATCACGACGGTGGAGAAGTTCACCGAGGGGGGGTGGATCACGCTTCTGGCGACGGCGAGTCTGGTCGTGCTGTGCTTCCTGATCCACGCGCACTACCGGACCGTTTCCAGCAAGCTGGCGCGGCTCTACGCGGAGCTCGAAAAGGTGCCGCACACCGCGACGAGCCCGCCGGGTGATCCCGATCCGACGCAGCCGACGGCGGCGCTGCTGGTCGGCGGATACAGCGGCGTCGGGATTCACTCGATGCTCAACATCTTCCGTGCCTTTCCGGGCTACTACAAGAATCTCGTGTTCCTTTCCGTCGGGGTGATCGACTCAGGCGAGTTCAAGGGGGAGCACGCCATCGAACGCCTGCGGAACCGGACCGAGCAGACGCTTCGGAGGTACGTGGATCTGGGTCGCGGCATGGGAATCCCCTCGACCTATCGGATGGCCATCGGCACCGACGCGGTAGACGAGGGCGAAAAGCTGTGCCTGCAGGTGGCGAAGGAGTTTCCACGCGTGACGTTCTTCGCGGGCAAGCTGATCTTTCGTCGCGACGCGTGGTATCAGCGGTTGCTCCACAACGAGACCGCCTTTGCCATACAGAAGCGGTTGCACTGGTCGGGGCTCACGATGGTCGTGTTGCCGGCGCGGGTGGAAGGATAGCGCCGCACGCGAAACCGGCTTCGCGAGAGCGGCACCAGGTCTGCTGGTCGCGAATCGCGGGGCAGCACCTGCGTTTCCGAATCGCGGTCCGCTTTTTGCAACTTCGCGCATCTTCCGTCGTATACTGGATGGGACCGCGTGCGCGCGAGGCGCGGGTGGAAGGATCTGCAATGGCAATGCGACTGATCCTGGCGTCGGCGAGCCCGAGGCGGGCGGAGTTGTTGCGGCAAAGCGGTTACCCATTCGAGGTACGCGTTCCTCCGTACGCGGAGCCCGATCCTCAGAGCCCGCGACTCTCGCCGTACGAGCACGCCGAGGCGTCCAGCTACTTCAAGGCGCGCAGCGTGGCCGCCGGCCTGCGCGAAGGACTGGTGCTCGCGGCGGATACGATCGTTGCCTACGCGGGACGCATCTTCGGCAAGCCGGCGGACGCGGACGATGCCCGAAGCATTCTGCTGGTTCTGGCGGGAACGACGCACGAGGTGATTACGGGCGTGACGCTGCTGGATGCGGCGAGCGGCCGGCGGGTGATTCGTCACGACGTCACGCGGGTGACCATGCGGGCGATGCCTCCAGCGGCGCTGGAGCGGTACATAGCCGGTGGGGCGTGGCAGGGCAAGGCAGGGGCCTACGGGATTCAGGACAACGGCGACGCATTCGTGGAGCGGATCGACGGCAGCTTCTCCAACGTTGTAGGTTTGCCGATGGAGCTGCTCGCGCGGATGCTTGAGGAGTTCGGCTGGGCGGAGCCCAAGGCGGCGGCGACGGCGGGCCTTGCGCAGAAGCCTCCGCCTCGTGAGTAGCCTGTCGGCGTCCGAGACTGTGCGATGGCGTTGGCTTGGCTGGGCCGGTGCCGATCCTTCTGGCGGTCCCACGGGGAGAGGTAGGGCGATAACGCGAAGCCGGAATTAATATGTTTTAGATGTATCTCGTCGCGTCCGCTTGGCTGGTACTAAGCACCTACTGGCCGGCGCGCAAGAAAAACTGCGGATTCCTAAACTTTTAGTATTGTCATGCGTCCCATAGCACGATAGCATACATGCGCCAGCGCAGCTCGGCTCGTGCAGTGCGTTCGGCCGAGCGTAGCGTCAAGTCGTTGCGAGGCGGCAAGCATGGTTTCGAAACGGCGAGAGCCCGATCCTGGTCGTCGCACGTGGAGACGCGCGGCTTTTTCTCGCTGCGCGTTCACGCTTATCGAATTGCTGGTTGTGGTCGCGATCATCGCGCTGCTCGTGGCGATCCTTCTTCCGTCGCTGGCGGTTGCCCGCGACCAGGCGAACGCCGCCGTGTGCGCGGGTCGGATGAAGGAGTGTACCCGCGCGACCATCGTGGGCATGCTGGAGCGGCAGCAGGAGCGTGCCTCCTCGAACTTCGGCTGGGGCACACCGGCGCTGGCGCAGTTGTCCGGCGTCACCGGAGTATTCCGCTGTCCGAGCGACGAGGCCCCGGATCCTGTTCCGGCATTCCTCGACTGGCAATACCAGGACGGCCAACTCATGGCGATCGCGTCGCCGGACTCCCCGTTCAGCACTTTCCAGCAGCTCACCGGCGACCGCTGGAGATTCAACATTCAGGATCAGATCACCGGGTCTTCGCTGGGGGCCGACCTCGATACGGATCTGGTGTTTGAGTACGACGCACCGAAGGGGGCGACGGTCACGAAGGTCAAGCTTGTCGATGCCTCGGTGGCATGGGGCCACACAATCACGGACTATCGGAGCCGGACGCTCGGGGACAAGACGCCCGGCCGGGAGTTCACCGTGCCGCTGATGTGGGGCAGTTATGCAATGAACGCCTCCGCGGGCCTGCGGAACCAGAAGAGCAACAATCTCATCCTGCTCATCGAGTACCGCAACCCCACGCGGAAGTGGGCGGCCGTTCCGGAGAATCTCGGCGGCTGGCCCCGCGACGCCAACCTCGGCAATCTGGTCCAGTATCGGCACGGCGGAAAAAAGCGGGTGAACATCGGCTTCATCGACGGTCACGTCGAGCGCTCCGGCGACAAGAAGAAACTCAGTCTGCGGGACTCGTCCTGGTGGCACCCGCCGCGTCCAAAAGGTTGGGTGGCGGAGTTCTGATCGTCCGGGCGGCGCGTCTTTCGAATGCACATTCTCGAACGCGCGGGCAATAGGGGGGCACAGACTCTTCGCGGGGCGACTGGGCACATCGCGCAGGTTCTGGTCACGGCCGGCTGTTGGCGCATCGGAGTCGACGTTACCGGACTGGGGCCGGCGGCTGTGGCGTCCGCTCAATCGAGGGCCTTCCTCAAACGCCGCCCTCGGGCAACCGGGCAAAACGATTCTGCGGAGAACGGGTGTGCGGCGCATCGGAAGTGCGGCCTCCTCGAGTGTGGTTCCGGCTCTTTGGTTTCCCGGCCCCTCGCCGTTTTTGCTTTTGTTGAAACCGGCGCGGAGCGCGACGCATCAGCGATCGACGCGCCGTTTTCATCCTGATGACGGTTGCGGCGCCAGGAAATCTTGGCGCGCGACCTAAATTTTTTAGATACGCGAGCCGCGTTTACGTCGTCAGATGTAACTCCCCTTGAGATAGGATTTTACGTTAGTGATTATCGGACGACGTTGGGGCGGGCACCTCACGTTTCTCGGTTTTTTCCTTGACGGTTTAGGATGGGCGCGATAGAATGCGTCAAATCACGTGGCGGGCTGCCATAGCGGGCGGTTCGGCATGTGGTGCAAGGGCGGGCGAGAGCGAGCGGCGCAGTAGAGGTCGGGCGCGACTTTCGGCGCCTGCGTACGGAGGGTCACATTCGGGATGATCGGCCTTGCGTGAAGGCCGGTCTCTTAGCGAGATCCCGTAACTGGTCAGAGGCGAAAGCGCATCAATTCCACTTACAGAAGGAGGAGAACTATGCGCAAGACACTGTTGGCTCTGGTAGCGGTCGGGTGCATGGCCACCGTGGCGATGGCTGTGCCCGGCGAGCAGTGGATCCTGCCCATCCATCACCTGGACGGTGGCGGGTGGACGGAGTATCCGGGTGCCGGCTACGGCGGCACCAGCGCGTGGGGCGCGAACACGATGGACGGGGTCCGTCGCGTGTACTGGCAACTGAGCGGCACGGGGAGCCTGGGGCATCCTGTGCCGGCCACGACCGAGCTGTACTCGATCGAGTGGTTCCGGCCGACGGCGGGGAACGCGGGCTGGCAGCCGATCGAGTCGCAGATCAAAGGCGTGGACGGCGAGACGTATCCGATGGAGTCGCTGATTCCGTGGGCCGGCATGTGGGGCACGAATCACGAGTATATCGGCGCCGAGAACGGGACGCCGGGCACGTGGGTGGCCGCGGGGCCCGGTCCGCACACGCCGGAGAGTGCCGACTATAACGCCGGCGCCAACGGCATTTACATGTGGCTGGGCGGGTGGCAGTCGCCGTCGTGGCTCTACGCGAAGTGGGACTTCGGGTGGCCGATTGACCACACCTGGAGCGCCCTGAGGCTTACACAGATCACCCCCGAGCCGATCAGCATGCTGCTCTTCGGTCTGGGTGGTGTGGCGTTGCTGCGTCGCAAGCCGAGAGCCTGAAGGCGGAGCGGCGCGAGTCTCGGGTGATTGAAGGGAACTGACAGGGCAGAGCGGGGACGGCACAGAACGGTCCCGTTCTGCCCTTTTTCTGGGTTCCGCGAGGCGTCTTCGCGGAGGGGGCCGGCTGCGGCCGGCAGGATCGGCGAGGAAAACAAACCATGAGAAAGGCGTCTGTTCTGGCGGCAGGTGTGGTCTTGGCGGCCTGCGGGCTTGTCTCGGCGGAGGTCGTGTTTTTCGATGGCTTCGAGTCCGGCACGTCGAACTGGATGGGTTGGGAGGATGTGAGCTGGTATCCCGACAAGGTGTGCAACTCCTGGTGTCCGTGCGGCAGCCCGCGGAACTGCTTCGGGCCGTTCATGGTTTACCAGTCGAACAACCACCCGTACAGCGGTGTGTGGTGCGGTCGGCAGGAGCAGGCTCAGCCGTGGTGGTACGGCAGCAAGACGAAGGACTACGTGCTGCCGACGCTGCCGGCCGACAGAAGCATCCGCCTGAGTGTCTGGCAGTTCGAGGACTACAATAAGCGGGATCCATTTTCCCCCCCGGGCAGTGTGGCCCACGATCAGGTGCAGGGCTGGGTTGCACTGATGGGCGATTTCTACGAGGACGAGACCGAGTTCCTGGCGCTGGGGGTGCATGCGCATACGGCCAGCCCGACGCCGATCGAGGACTGGTGGCACAACGTGGCGTGGTCCACGGCGGCCGAGGGCTGGAACCTGACCTCGCCGTTGACGCCGCGGGCGCAGGGTTTCCGCCATCTTGAGATCGTGGTGCATCCGTACACGGGCAACGTGGGCGACGTGGAGTTTTTCGTGAACGGTGCGAAGGTCGGCGAGGGCAGCCGCACGGCCGTCGATGGGACGGTGGTGCCCATCAACCGGATCGCAATCGGATCGAGTCCGGCCCACATGACCGAGGACTACATCTCGAACACGTATGAGTTCTTCTGGTACGACGATGTGGAGCTGTCCGTGCAGGACCGGGGCGATTTCGATTTCGACGGGGATGTGGACCTGGCCGACTTCGGTACGTTCCAGAGCTGTTTCAACGGTCCAAACCGGCCGCCGAAAGCCGCGACTTGTGGAGCGGCCGACTTCGACGGTGACAACGACGTGGATCTGGCGGACTTCGGCGTGTTTCAAGCTTGTTTCAACGGACCGAACCGGCCGCCCAAGGCCGGTTGCAACGGCTGATGCCGTCCTCGGCAGAGGCGTTTGGGCTGGGGGGTTGACGGAGGCAATCCTGTCGCGAGGCGGCATTGTTGTCCCGTGAAGACCCCGCGGCCTGCGCGAGGCATTCAGAAGCGGGTGGCACGCTCGTCCCCCAGGGAGGCGGCTCATGCGGTGCATGTACGCGGTCGCGAGCATGCTGCTGGCGGTTGCCGGCGGGACGGTGCAGGCCGAACGCGTTTTCTATGACGACTTCCAGACGTTCGGCGCGCCGTGGATGACGTACCAGTGTGCGGCCACGCCGCTGGGCTGTCAGTTCGGGCCGACCAAGTTCGAGACCTGGCCGCACGAGTGGAACCACTCGGCGGATTGCGTGAATCCTCCCGGGTGCGATCCTCGCGGGGAGACGGGGCCGCAGTGTCCGTGCACATCCGCGAGGCAGTACGAGCACAGCCAGGCGTGGCTGGGCTGGGAATTGAGGCAACCCCCGCCGCTGCCCGCCGACAGGGGCGTTCGCTACAGCGTCTGGTACCTTGATCTGCTGTATCGCACGGATCGGACGCAGGTTCCGTTCGTACACTTTCAGGTGCAGGGATGGATCACGATGCTCGACGTGGTGGACACGGACCATTTCTGCCTGGGCATCCACGCGCATTGGACGAATCCGGATGAGAACTGGTTGTACTATTCGTGGAAGACGGCCGCCGACGGTTGGCACGTTTCGGCCATTCCGCGGAGCTACGGATGGCGGCACTTCGAGATCGTGGTTCATCCGTATACGGGGGCCATGGGCGATGTGGAGTTCTTCATCGACGGCCAGAAAGCGGGCGAGGGGCGGCGGCAGCCGGTGTGGGACATCGTCTGGCCGCCCGGAAACATCCGGATCGGCGCCGACCCGGCTTTGATGGAGGAGGACTACGTCGCGAACACGTATCAGAATACGTACTACGACGACGTCGAGTTGTTTGTACAGGACCGGGCCGACTTCGATTTCGACGGGGATGTGGATCTGGCCGATTTCGGGCATTTCCAGGCGTGTTTCAACGGCCCGAACCGCTCGCCGAAGGGTGCGAACTGCCGAGACGCGGATTTCGACGGCGACAACGACGTGGATCTTGCCGATTTCGGTGTGTTCCAGGCGTGTTTCAATGGGCCGAATCGTCCGCCGCGGGCCGGATGCAACGGGTGAGCCGCTGCGCCTGTTCCCCGATGGCGGCTTGGAGTTTTGCGGAAACCAGACCGGCGACGGGCCTACGGTTATCCGAGATCCCGTCGCCGGGTTTATTGTCGCAACGCCTGCCGGGGGCCGGGGCTACTGGGCGACCTTAAAGTTCTTCACGTCGTCGCGCGTGCCGTAGACGCCATCCGCGCCGGGAGAGAGCAGGATGAACGAGTCCGCGTTGTAGGGCTTGATCGCGCCCGAGGTTCCGCTCTTCGTCGCGTTGAATACGTCCGGATTGTAGAGCTTCTCGTTGAAGGTATTGATCCTTGGCTGCTGGTTGGCAACACTAGGGTCACCGGTGGCTTGGACGTCGAAGTCCTTCATGTTGTGGAACTTACCGGGTTTCAGATCCCAGCCGTTCTTGCTGAGGGAGGTACTGCCGGTAAAGTCGGCGTTGTCCTCCTGGCAGTAGGTTCCAAGGAGACTGCCCGCCTTTCTGCTTTGCGTGAAGGCGATCTCCGCGCCGGGCTCGGCGCGGTAGTAGAGGATAGGGAATCCGTAGCCGTCGAGCAGGATGAGGCGGCCGGTATTCGGCGCGTTGGATGAGCTTGCGTTGGGGGCCTTTTCCGGGTCGTTGTCGCGGACGGCCGGGGCGGCTTCAAGCTGGATGTAGGGTGCGCGGCGCTCGTAGTTCTTCTGGTAATTCGCGTAGGAGATCGCGGAAGCGGTCGCGCTGAGCGGCTTGAGGGCGGCGGGATAGTTGTCCCCCGGCTCGCCCACGTCGATGCCCTGGAGGTCGCCGCCGACCATCGCCCGGGCCAGCCAGTGCGCCCCGCTGAGCACGTTGTTGCTTCCGGCGTTGGGCCAGTCGCTGATGCGGTCCTGCCCGCGTGCGGAGTAGGGATACTGGTCCCGGTTATCGTTGCGGAACATTTCGAGGCCCTTGCCGATGGCGTCGATCTGGGTCTGGACCTTGACCTTCTTGGCCTGGGCCCGTGCCTGGGCGAGCGACGGCAGAAGGATGCTGATCAGCAGGGCAATGATGCTGATCACCGTCAGCAGTTCGACGAGTGTGAAGCCGCTCGCCTTTCGAGGTCCTGTCCGGGTCATGGTAACTCTCCAATCACGTATGCTATAAGGCCACGTTTCGCGGGGCCGCGCCGCACGCGGTCCCCTGTATTATCTTATCCGGCAACGAGCCGGAGTGCTAAGGGCGGAGTGTCGCGTGCTACGTTCCGCACCGCGCCCACGCCTCGCACTCCCGCACGGCGTTCTC
>Ga0272448_1005796_pt1 | contig 13522 bp, 11 predicted proteins | sample YNPCB0191_FD_202220 | JGI IMG/M metagenome (GOLD analysis project Ga0272448, IMG submission 202220) | Hot spring sediment microbial communities from Yellowstone National Park, WY, United States - YNP-CB-019-1 | ecosystem: Environmental > Aquatic > Thermal springs > Hot (42-90C) > Sediment...
GAACGAAGGACGAAGGATGAGGCACGACGAGCCGAACGCGACTCCCCGTCCTTCATACATTGCCCCTCCGAAGTCAGGGCCGACGGGACGAAGTAAAGAGGAAGGCACCACGGGTTGCGCGAAGATGGACAGACGACTTGCCGTCCTCATCTTCGCCTTCCTATACTGCCAGTTCCTCGTCTACTATGGCTGGATGTTCGTGCCCACACAGAATGTTGACTTCCCAACGTTTTACTGGTTGGCGAAGCTGCTTGTCGAACGTGATCGCTCGCCGTACGACTACGCGGAGCTTGCGCGAGCAGGGGCAAGTTCAGGTCAGCAGATACTGCCCTGCACGTATCCGCCGCCGACTCTCCTGGTGTACTGCCCGTTGGCCACGATGTCCTACCAGACTGCCAAGACGGCATTGCTCGTTGTCAACCACGTGTGCTTCCTATTGTTCGTCTGGCTGTTCTTTTTCAGGATCATGCGCTGGAGTCTGGCCGACCCGTTTGTGGTATTCGCGGTCGTTTTCACCTTCCTGTTCTATCCGATCGTGCTGACGCTGAACCATGGGCAAGTCAACCTGATCGTCCTGGTGTTGTTGTGCCTGGCGTGGTATGGGCTTCGAGAGAATCTCCGCGCGTACGCGGTCGCTTTCCCGCTGTCGCTCGCGATCCTCATCAAGACCTATCCGGCTTTCCTTCTCCTGTATCTACTGTGCAAGAGGAGGTGGGGGGTGGTCCTGTGGGCGATGGGATTGCTTGCGCTGTATGCGGGGACTGCCTACGCCGTCTTTCCGCGAGTCGTGTGGTCGGACTGGTGGCGAGGGGTTGTACCTTCGGGGGGCTACGGAAGGGAGCACTTGGGCGTCATCTCATCGGCCTCGCCGTGGAACCAGAGTGCAAACGGATTTCTCTCCCGCATCTTCCTGAGCCACGGGCGGAGGGAAGCGCTGTTTCCGAGCGGGACAGCAGCGCGGTCGGCACCCTACCCGGTCGCCGTGTTGATGACGATGGCAGTCTGTTGGCTTGCGCGGCGCAACACTGGAAACGATCGTCCCCTGCCGCCCTGGAGGCTGGATATCGAGCTCTCGCTCTGCCTGGTGACGATGTTCCTCGTGGCTCCGTACTCGTGGCTGCACCACCTGGTCCTGATCCTGCCAGCGCTTCTGGTGGCCGTGCGCTTGTTCGTGGATTCATCGGACGCGCGGGCCCTCGGGACGGCGGCAGTCGTGGCGGCGTTCGTCCTGGCTTGGAACATCCCGTGCGACGCGGCGATCCTGCAGCGGGGCGCTCTGAGCCTGTTGATCTCGACGGACTTTTTCTGCGTGACGGTGATCTGGTCATATCTGGTTCTGCGACTGCGGCGCGCAACGAGCCGGGCGGCAGCGGTTGACTGACGGCGGGGACTGCCGTTTCAGTCCCTGAGCCGCTCCATGATCCTGTAGATCAGAGGCACAGCGTTGAGGTGGACGACCTCGAGGTTGAATGCGAGGGCCGAGCCCTGGACATTGCCGCCCGAGAAGCTGATCAACTCGCCGACGCCGGGCGAGGGGCGCGAGCTCGTCCCGGCGGTAATGATCGAACGCAAGAACTGCTCCGGGTCCTCGCCCCGGATCGGCGTCCCTACCTCCTTCAGGCCGATGACATCCGCACAGTAGGAGTCGATGATCTGGTCGCGGAGCTTCCGGAAGAGCGAGCCGTTGCAGAACGCATCCATGCCGGCGATATGGCCGTAGTGGAGCACGATTACACCGACGCACTCCTCCCAGACGGGGAAATGGCTTCTGTAATCGCTGAGCGCCGTGGCCTGCTTCTCGTAGACTCGCAGAGCGTCCGATGTTGCGTTCACGGCTCCAAGACGCTTCAGGTCGGTGCTGACCTGGCTCCAGACCTCCCGTTGGGAGTCGGAGTACTGGGCCTTCGAGCGGACCGCGGCATTCGGCAGAGCAGAGCGGTCGAACCTCGCACCGCCCGACCAGCGCTGTTCCTCGATGCAGTAAGTGGGGAGTTCGACCGGGCCGCTGTGCGGGGGCAGGAGCACGTCCTGACGCAGCGTCCGGTTCTGTCGTCCGCCGGCGAAAGCCTTTCCGCCGAGGAGGAAGACGTATCGTGCGCAGTGATTCGTTGCGATCAGCCGCCCGACCGTGCCGGTTTCCTCGATGCTCAAGCAGCCGGCTGCCAGGGCTTCGTCGGCCGTAAGGTAATTGGTGTTATCCAGGACCTGTCCAAGATAGAGGGGGTAGATCGTCACGCCCCTGTAGGACGCAGGGCTGCCGAGCCGGAGACGTTGGACGAAGTCGGCCACCGGTTGGGGCCGCGGGGCGGGTGGTATGATGGGCCGTTCGGGCGGACGTGCCGGCGGCCTTGCCGGCTGCTCGCCCGTGAGGAACGCTCCGAGGACGATCAATGGGACAATGGCTCTCATAGAGACCTCCGTTGGTTAGACGCGGGCCGGCGGCAAATGTTTCAACGCGGTCGCTCGGCCGCCTGGCCGCTCTATTCGCAGGGCAGGGCCGCTGGTCCCTGGCCGTCCTCGTGCCCGAGATTCTCGCAAACGGTCTGGTTTTCCGAGTGCCTCCCGAGGTCGTAGCGTCCGATCCTCTTGCGGGTCGGACGCTTCTGGCCGGAAGGACGCCTGCTCGTTCCCCACAGCCGGCTGGCGGCCCTGCGGGTGCTGCCGGCTCGCGGCGTCTCGTCGGTTCGAGGCAGAGCTTCGCTGGGGGGACTACTTCGCCGCCGTCAACTCCATCACTGGCGGGGCCACGGTGTGAAGCGAGTCGCCGATGACGAGGCGCTCGCGGCAGCCGAGCCGCTCGTAGAGCCGTGTGATCCAAGTCGTTCGGACGTACCTGCTGTTGACGAGTCCGATCGGCCTGGGTGCAATCAGTCCGAGAGCCTGTTGGATGTCGAGCACCTCGAGCACGCCCGGCAGGAATGCGCCTTCGCGGTGGCTGGCGGGGATGTCGTGAGCGAGCACGGAGGCGATGGTCTCGTCGAACGCTGCGGCATAGACGCACGCAACGCCCGCGTCGCCGCTGCCGTAGAGCGTGATCCTGGAGTCCCTGTACTCCGGCAGGCTCCGGGCCCACTGGACGAGCTCGGTGACGTCTCGAATCCAGAGGAGCGTCTTGGTCAGGCCGACGGACAAGCCGGCTCGGATGATAGAGACCTTGCTCGCATCGCTCGGCTCGTGAGGTCCGGTCGCCCGCGGCTCGACGAGGACGGACGCACACTCGCCGCAAGTCGTGCCCAGACGTTGGGCGACGGATCGTACCGTGTCGCCCGCGCCAGCTACGCCGATGACGAGCTTCTCTGTCTTGCCCGGAGCGAAGCGGGACTGAGCGTAAACCTCCATCCCGCCGATCTCGCCGAGGTAGCTGCGGTAGCGGGCTCCCGCGATCCAGTCGCCAAGTTGCTGCATCGTGAGCGTCTCGGATTGATCGTCGAGCCAGTGGAGGACACGTCGCCGAAGCCTGGCGAGCAGTTCCTTCTTCTGCACGGCCCACTCGTTCGGGTCGTTCGGAAGCTGGACGGTTCCTCGCTTCGTCAGGATTTCGGGGAGCTGCGGCAGGCGGTCGGGTTCCGGTGGTGCGCCGTTGAAGATCGTGGTCGTGCGTTCGTCCTTCTCGATTTCTGGAAGCTCTATCGGAGGGTGGGGCTTGCCGGCGACGTGTGCGTCGAACCAGTCGTTGATCGTCCGGATCGCTTCGGGCGAATAGGAGTGGGGGCCGGGATACTCGAAGAGCTTGCACTTGTCCTCGACCCCGTGAAGGCGATAGATTCGGCGGACTCGCTCGACCATCCGGTGGTAAGCGCTGCGCTCGAAGAGTGCGTCCTCGCTTGCGAAGGCGAAAAGGAGCGCCCGCGGAGCGACGAGCGCCGCGAAGTCGGTCATGTCGCGCTGGTAGAGGTTGTACGGGAACATACAGTCGCAGTGGCCGTCGAGCTGGCGCTTGCGGACGTAGGGAACGACGCCGTCAACGCCTGCGACGGTCGCGGTCGCCCGTATGCGCTCGTCCGCGACGCCGACGAAGAAGCTCAGCGCCCCGCCGCCCGATATACCGGTCACCCCGACCCGGTCGGAATCCACGAACGGGACGGAGACGAGATAGTCCAGGCCGCGAATCGAGTTCCATAGCTCGCCGCCCGCGGCGTTGAACCCGTAGGAGATGAGGTCGAAACGCTTGCCGAAGTAGACCTCGTGGTGGTCGCCGGGGTTGTCGTTCTGCTCGATCGTGTCCAGGATCAGGCAGGCGTAGCCGCGCCGTGCCCAGAGGATCGGGTGCATCTGGAGGTAGTGCGTTCCGATGCCCGCGTGGCCACTGACGTACAGGACGGCCGGGAGCTTGCCCGGCGGGAGTGGGTCTGGTCGGTACAGAGTGCCGGTGCTCCAGACATCGTCTAAGAGCTGATAGGCGAGTTTCCGCGCGACGTAGCCTGGGCCTGCGAACTCGCCGTAGTCGCGGACCTTCAGGTCGCAACGGTCCGGGAGCGGGTCGAGTCCCATGGAGTGCATATACTCCTGGTAGCGTCGGGCGCGCTCACGCTTCCAATCGTCGAGGGTCTCGATGCTCGCGAGGGACGCCGCCTCGATCCGATCCGCCTGTCTCGAGTAGTACTCCCATAGCGTGATTCCCATCCTCTTTCCTCCGTGTGCTCTGTGTCTTCTGCTGTGAGGATTCTACCCTTTCTCCGCCCCGGAAGTGCCGTAGGTCCAGGCGGGCTTGCCGGGATGCGAGTTCACTCCGAGATACATGCGCGTGAAGCCGCGCTGAATGTCGAAGCCGTACCTGGCGACGATCTGGAGGGCATGTTCGTTCGGATGCGGCACGTCGAGGAAGATTCGCATTCCCGCGAGCCGGTCGAGAACGCGGGCGAAGAGCTCCTCGGCGAGCGACGCCGAGTTGCTGACCCAGGGGCCGATCTGGTACGCCTCCCAGCCTTTGCGGGCGATGATGTAGCCCGCAGGGGCGCCGCTTTGCGAGCGTGCGATATAGGCGAGGTCCGGATTCTCCGCGGCAAGGCGCGCGACGACCCGCGCTCGGCTCGCGCCGAACGCTTCGGCGTCAAAGCGGATCAGGTCGGCGAGATCGCCCTTCGAGATATTCGGGAAGTGCGGCGCGTCCGTGGTAACGCCTGCGCCCTGTCTCCTGTCGAGCTCGTACTCGTCGCAGAAGCCCATGGGGACGTAGACCTTCTTGCCCATCGGCGTAGCGTCGAGTTTGACGGTCTCGACGCCGATGCGTCGCAGGTAGGCGATACCTTGTCGAAGGAGAGCGGTGCCGATCCCCAGCCGCCGGCGAGCTGGGTGGACAAGCACCATTCCGACCCAGCCGAAGCGCCCGGCGTAGTCGATCGTCGTAACAGTTCCAGCGGGTTTGCCCTTGTACATCGCGACGAAGCAGCCCTCCGGCTCGTACCGCCGGTAGGCCTGCCAGTCCGCAGGCGTCTGGTTCCAGCCCGCGATGTTCTTCAACTCCATCCCGAAAGGAATGTCGGCTTCCTCGAGCAGGCGGAATGTGATCGGACCTGTTTGCTCCATTCGAGAGGCCCTCATATTCTCGTCCACGTCTTCTTCAGTTCCCGTTCGCTGAAAAGGACCACGAAATCCTCGATCCCGACGGCCCGACTCAACTCGCGGATGAGCTCGAGGCAGGCCCGTCGCGTCCGGGCGTGGATCATCGTGTAGAGATTGTACCGCCAGCCTCTCACAGCCTTGCGGGCGTAGCAGTGGCTGACTTCCCGGCGCTCGGCCATCCGGCACCCGACCTCCGCGAGCCTGCTCGGAGGAACCCGCCAGACACACATCGCGTTCGCTGCAGCCCCTGCTTTGCGGTGAGCGATAGATGCCGCCATCCGCCGGATCACCTCGCGCTGCCGGAGCCTCCGCAGCCGGTCGAGCAGTTCCCTCTCGGAGATTCCGAGCTCCTGTGCCTTCGCCGCGTAGGGCCTCTCGCAGATAGGCAGCCCGTCCTGAACAGCTTGGAGGACCCTCCTGTCTTCCGGCGTCAGCTCGTATCCGTGCGCTTCGAGCACCTCAATCGTCCCCTGCCAGATCGAACTGCACCTTGATCTTGAACATCCTCGTCGCCGGGAATTCGACAAGCTCGACGCGGGCCTGCTCCGCAATCTTCCTCCGGAGCCGCCCCAACTCACCCCGGCTCCCGGCGGAGAGAGTGAACCACATGTTGAATGGACATCTACCTGCGTGGGGTTTGCGAAGGTAGTTGTGGGAGACCTCGGCCAGTGCGTTGACGATGCGGGCCACCTGGCCGATCCTGCGGGGCGGGACCCGGGCGGCGACGAGCGTGGAGACCCGGCCGCTCTTCGCCGGATCGATCACCGGGCCGATGCGTCGGATCAGTCCTTTTGCCAGGAGTCCCCGCGTGATCTTGAGCACGTCCGATTCCCGAAGAGAGAGCCGTCGGGCAAGCTCCGCGTACGGCCGCTCGACCAGGGGGAAGTCGTCCTGGAGCTCCGCCAGCACTCGTCGCTCTTTTTCCGCCAGCTTCAAGCTCTGCCTCGCTCGCTCTCGGTCTCGATCCCGCCCTCGGCGGGCAGCCCCGACTCTGCGGTACCGAGGAAGGGATTCACGCGGGAACCGGCTCACTCGACGGAACGTTTGCTGAGCAGGAACGAACTGCCGACGACGGAGGCGCAGCTCAGCGTCATGCAGGCGGCTGCGACGGCCGGGCTGAGATAGCCGAAGGCAGCCGCCGGAATCGCCGCACAGTTGTAGACCAAAGCGAGAAAGAAGTTCTGGCGAATCTTCCTCATCACGACGCGGCTGAGGCGGATCGCGGTGGCAACGCCCCTGGGGTTGGAGCCGACGAGAGTGACAGGGGACGCTTCGGCCGCAATGGCCGCACCGGAGCCGATCGCGATCCCGACGTCCGCCTCGGCGAGCGCGGGTGCATCGTTGATCCCGTCGCCGACCATGGCGATGCGCCGTCCTTCCGACTTCTTCCTGCGTAGGACGGCAAGCTTCTCTTCGGGTAGGAGACCGGCGTAAACCTCGCTTATGCCCAGTTCTCTCCCGACCTGCTCGACTGTCTTCTGATTGTCTCCGCTCAGGAGGATTATGTCAAGACCGAGAGCCTTGAGTTCGACCACGGCCTCCGCAGATTCCGGTTTTACGGCGTCCGCGACGGCGATAACGCCGAGCGGCCGTTCGCCACGGGCGACGAAGATGACGGTCTTCCCCTCGGCCTCCAGCCCCTGGGCGGTGTCCAGGAACTCGAGGAACGGGATTCCGCGCTCGCTCATGAGCCGCTCGTTGCCCATGAGGATCTCCTGACCGTCGCAGGTCGCGCGGATGCCGAGGCCCGGCAGTGCTTCGAAGGATTCAAGATTGAGCGGCGAGGACCGAGGATGTGGCTGTTCGTTTCCCCCCGCCGGATCGTGGGCCGTCGGGTTGTCCCGGATCGGCAGGCGGCCGGAGCTCGATGGCAGACGAAGCCGGGAGTCGGCCTCGACGATCGCCCTCGCAACAGGGTGCTCGGAGTCCCGTTCCGCTGCCGCGGCGATCTGGAGCACCTCCCGGCCGCCGATCACGTCCGTGACGACCGGGCGGCCGACCGTGAGCGTACCGGTCTTGTCGAACGCGACTGTGTCGAGCCTGCCGGCGAGCTCCAGGGCCTGAGCGTCGCGGATCAGGATACCGCGACAGGCTCCCATGCCGGTCCCGATGGCAATGGCCACCGGCGTCGCCAGTCCCAACGCGCACGGGCAGGCGATGACCATCACCGAGATGGAGTTGAGCAGTGCGTGAACGACGTTGCCCTTGTACGCATACCAGCCGAGGAATGTGGCTGCCGCGATAGCCAGAACCACCGGGACGAAATAGGCCACGATCCGGTCGCCGAGGCGCTGGATATGTGCACGGTTCGCCTGTACGGTCTCGACGGAGTCAATGACGCGGGCGAGAAAGCTTTCCGAGCCGACGCGGGTCGCCCGGATTTTGAGCGACCCGTAGGTATTGACCGTGCTGCCGATCACCATGTCACCGCTCTTCTTGCCTACGGGCATGCCCTCGCCCGTCGCGATCGACTCGTCCACCGCCGACCGGCCCTCGAGAACGACGCCGTCAACGGGGATCTTCTCGCCGGGCCGGACGACGACGACCTCGTCCGTCCTGACCTCCGAGGCGTCAACCTCGACTTCCTGTCCGTCACGGAGCACTCTGGCCTTCTTGGCCGCGAGGTCCATCAACATGCGGATGGCGACCGACGCCTTCCCGCGCGCCCTCGCTTCCAGGTATCGGCCGAAAGAGAAGAGCGTGAGGATCAGCGCCGCGCAGTCGAAGTACAGGTGATGGTGGCCACCCCTGGCCCATTGTGCGATCGAGAGGAAGTAGGCCGCCAGCGATCCGAAACTCGCCAAGAAGTCCCCGGTCGGATAGAGTTGCTTCAACGAGTAGTAAGCACCGCGGTAGTAGCCCATACCGACATACACCTGGACCGGCGTCGCCAGGAGCAGGAGCAGCAGGGCACGTGCGTTGTAGGGTATCTTGACATTAAGGTTGGGAAGGATATATTCGAAGACAAAGAGGAGGAACGAGAGAATCCCGCCGACGTAGATTCTCCGGCGCCAGCTATCGGTCTCCTCCTCGGCGGAGATCCGGCGCTCGCGGGTCGCCTCGTAGCCGGCGCGGCCTATGGCTCGGAGGATGTCAGCTTCGGACACCGCGTCGGGATCGAAGAGTACTCGGGCTCGTCCCGAAGCGAGGTTGATTGAGATGTCGGCCACGCCTTTCAAGGCGAGCACGGCCCGGCGGACGTTGTTCGAGCAACTCGCACAGTCCATCCCGGAGATCGAAAGCGTCAGTTCCTGTCGGCCACTTGCGTTCATCTCATCGCTCTGGTTTCAGTCGTGATCTCCGTCTTGCCCTCGATCCCTCTTTTTTCTCCCACGCTCAGGAGGAGGACGAGAACGATCCCGGAAAACCGCGTGCACACCAACGTCCCACACACCCTACACGTTCAATATAGCGCCGATCCGCTTCCGGGGCAATCGGGACCGTGCGCCGAACACGTGAGGGCAGCCGGCTCCCTCGGCCCGCCGGAGCCGGGCAGGGCTTGGTTGCAGCCGGGAGCCGGCTTACAATAGGGAACAGTTCGATGGGTAACCTGGTTCTCCTCGTGATCGCAGTCGCCGTTGTGGGGGGATACCTCCTGATCAAGCGGCTCAGACAGGGCAACCGCCCCAAGCTGACGCGCGAGCAATCGCTCGCTTCCCTCCCGGTGAAGAACGCCGCGATCGAGGAGTTCATTGACGACGCCGGAATGGTCACGCTTCGAATCCCGCGCCGGAAGGCGTGGTGGATCTCCGTCATGGGCTTCTTTTTCTATATGCCCGAGGCGCGAACGATCGCTCTCGACGAGATCGGTTCCTTCGTCTGGAAGCTCTGCGACGGGAAACACACGGTTCGCGACTTGATCGCAGAAGTCAGCAGCAAATACCAAATCACGAAGAAGGAGGCCGAGGTCTCCCTCGTCGCCTACCTGCGTATGCTCGGGAAGAAGCGACTCGTCGCTATCGCCACGCCGCCGGTGAAGAAAGAGCCGGAGGGCTGAGTGGGTGCCGGCCGCTGTTCGCGGTCCGCCTCCCCGTTCCTCCCCTAAGCCTTCTTCTCTCCGTGCTCGTGCTCCTCTGCTTCGTGGGCCTTGTCTTTGGGGAGCCAGTCTGGCCATTCGCCCTTCTTCCGAAAGTAGTCCTTGATCGCCTCGTGGAGAGCTTCGGCGGCGAGGTTCGAGCAATGGAGCTTGTGGGGCGGGAGGCCGCCGAGTTCCTCCGCCACTTTCTGGCGGGTGATCTTGATCGCTTCCTCGAGGGGGCGCCCCTTCGCCATTTCCGTCGTGATCGAGCTGGTTGCGATGGCTGCCGCGCAGCCGAGCGTCTTGAACCTGATATCGGCAACCTTTCCGTCCTCGACCTTGATGGTGATCTTCATCATATCGCCGCAGACCGGGTTGCCGACCTGGCCTGTGCCGTCGGGGCTCTCGAGTTCCCCCACGTTTCGCGGGTTCTGGAAGTGTTCGAAGACTTTCTCAGAGTACATGGCTCACTCCTGTCCGGCCGAGATCGGGGGCCGTCCCTCCAGTGCGCAGTGCAATGCCGATTCCTCGATTCTCGCTCTCAATTTCTATTTCCTGTATGTCGGCGACATGTCGCGCAGGCGCTTGACGATGGTCGGGAAGACCTCGAGGACGTAGTTGATCTGCTCCTCCGTGTTGTCGCGTCCGAGGGTGAAGCGCAACGAACCGTGAGCGACCTCCGGCGGGAGTCCCATTGCGATCAGGACGTGGGACGGTTCGAGCGACCCCGTCGTGCAGGCCGAGCCACTGGAGACGCAGACCCGGTTCATGTCGAGGCAGAGGAGCATGGACTCACCCTCGATCCCCTGGACGCAGACGCTCAGGTTGTTGGGCAGCCGTCGTTCCGGATGTCCGTTGAGGCGGACGTCGGCGATCCGGCTGAAGATGCCCTCGCGGAGCTTCTCGCGAAGCTTGCGGATCGGCTCGATGTGTGCGGGCATCTCCTCGAGCGCGATTTCGCATGCCTTCCCGAGGCCGACGATGCCGGGGACGTTGTAGGTGCCAGCTCGCTTGTTCGACTCCTGCCCGCCGCCGGTCATGTACTTGTCAATGCGTATGCCTTTGCGAATGTAGAGTGCCCCGATCCCTTTCGGACCGTAGAGCTTGTGGGCCGAGACCGAGAGCAGATCGCAGCCCAGTTCGTTCACGCTGAGAGGATAGTTCCCCACGGTCTGGACGGCGTCGACATGGAAGGGGACGCCGCGTTCGCGGAGGATTCTTCCGATCTCGGGGATCGGCTCAATCGTGCCGACCTCGTTGTTGGCGTGCATGATCGAGACGAGGATCGTGTCTGGACGGAGCGCCTTCCGTACATCGTCCGGGTCGACGAGACCCGTGCCGTCAACTGGGAGGCGTGTGATCTCGAAGCCGTGCCTGCCGAGCCACTCGGCGGTGTCGAGTACGGCGTGGTGCTCGATCGAGCTGATGATGATGTGCTTGCCCTTCTTCTCGCTTGCGTACGCTATGCCGCGAAGCGCCCAGTTGTCGGACTCCGTCCCGCCGCTCGTGAAGTATATCTCCTCCGGGGCGGCTCCGATCAGAGCGGCAACTTGCTTGCGGGCTGCTTCGATCGCACTCTTCGCCTCCACGCCGACGGAGTACATCGAGGAGGGATTGCCGTAGGAATCTGTGAACCAGAGCGACATCTCCCGACGGACGAGCGGATGAACCGGTGTCGTCGCCGCGTGATCCAAGTAGATGACGCCTTTTAGCATCCATTGATCTCCTGCTCATTCCAGCTTAACCACAAGCGGGAACGGAGTCAACATCCGCGCGACCGCAGCCTGACAGATGTTCGGAGGTTGCGGAGATACGGAGGACGCTCTGTGCTATTCGACGGGCGAGCAGCTCCTCGTGCTGCGACCGGTGCACAGGACAAAGACGGAGCACTACCGCAGCAGCGAATACTGGATGGGGGACGCGGAATCCGGGGCGTCGGCATTTGTCGTTCGGTGCCGGGCATCGTCCCGTCGGTTTCCCCACCTCCAATCCGGCCCCCTCCTCCCATTCTCGAGAGAGGCGACGGGCGGATCACGTATCTTTGATGCCCATGTCGGGTTTGGCCCCGTTGTCCTCCGGGATGTCGGCCCGCGTCGAGGTCTCACCACGCCTGAGCCTCGGAGAGCGCACCTTCAACTTGCGTTTGCAATTGGGGCAGAAGAGCTCCGCTCCTATGGCCTCGAGCTTTAGGATGAGCTTCTGCCCACAGACACAGTTGATGGTGAACCGCTTTACGTCGGCGTAGGCATCCGGACGAACCTTCTGCGCATCCGGTGGAGCCTCGATCGGCTTGGCACAGTTCGGGCAGATCAGCGTCTCGCCCACGAGCGAATCCGGCACGATGATCTTCTGTCCGCACCGGCAGGTGAACTTTAGCTTCTGCACAGTACACTTATTATATTGCACCATGCCAGTCCATGTCAAAACCGGGCACCGACTCCGGCGGGGGAGCTTGTTGCCGCTGGGGGGAGTTGGTACGATAGGGACGATGCTGGCTAAGGTGCTGAGTTTTTCGGTCTTTGGGATAGACGGCTACAAGGTGGAGATCGAGACCGACATCACCCAGGGGCTGCCGAAGCGGATCATCGTTGGCCTGCCGGACATGGCGGTCAAGGAGAGCGCCGAGCGGATTCGCTCCGCAATGGGCAATTCGGGCTTCTTCTACCCGGCTCGAAGGATCGTCATCAATCTGGCTCCCGCCGACGTCAAGAAAGAGGGGACGGTCTTCGACCTCCCGATCGCTCTGGGCATCCTGGCTGCGAACGAGCAGCTCAAGGTCATCCCGGAGCGGTTGGAGCGGTTCGCGTTCATCGGCGAGCTTGCGCTCGACGGGAAGGTCAGGCGTGTGAGCGGCTGCCTGCCGATGGCAATCGCGTGCAGGGCGGAGGGGCTGAGGGGGATCGTCGTGCCGCGGGAGAACGCCGACGAGGCGGGGATCGTCAAGGGGATCGACGTCTACCCCGTAGACAATCTGGTCGACGCGACGAGGCTCCTCGTGCAGGAGGAGCTTCCACCCCCGCACCGGACGGACGTGGACGCGCTCTTCCGGCAGACGGTCCTGAAATACGACCTGGACTACGCCGAGGTCAAGGGCCAGGAGGCCGCGAAGCGGGCGATGTGCGTGGCAGCCGCCGGCGGCCACAACATTTTGATGATCGGTCCTCCGGGCGCCGGGAAGACGATGCTCGCGGAGCGGCTCCCGAGCATCCTGCCGCCGCTGTCCTTCGACGAGGCACTGGAAACAACGAAGATTCACAGCGTCGCGGGCGTGCTCTCGGAGGGTCTGATCGCTGTACGCCCCTTCCGTGCGCCGCATCACAGCGTGAGCGACGTCGCGATGATCGGCGGCGGATCGTACCCCCGGCCGGGCGAGGTCTCGCTCGGTCATAACGGCGTGCTCTTCCTCGACGAGATGGCCGAGTTCCCGCGGAAGACGCTCGAAGGTATGCGGCTGCCGCTGGAGAGCGGTCATGTCGTGATCTCGCGGGCAGCGGCGACGATCCGCTACCCGGCCGAGTTCATGCTCGTCTGCGCCACCAATCCCTGCCCCTGCGGGTACTACGGCGACTCGCGGAAAGAGTGCCGCTGCTCACCGTTCCAGATCCAGAACTACATGGCGCGCATTTCAGGGCCGCTGCTCGACCGCATTGACATCCACATCGAGGTCGCATCCGTCGCCTACCGCGACTTGCGAGACGAACGGCAAACAGAGAGCTCGGAGCAGATTCGCGAGAAGGTGATGCGCGCGCGGGAGATTCAGCGTCGCCGCTTCGAGGGCACTGGCATCACGCTCAACGCCCGGATGAACACCAAGTTGATCAAGAAGCACTGTCGTCTCGCAGGCGAGGCGGAGGAGATGCTAGGCCAGGCGATGCGCCAGTTGGCCCTCTCGGCGCGGGCCTATTCCAGAATCCTCAAGGTAGCACGCACCATCGCGGACCT
>Ga0272448_1005797_pt1 | contig 13522 bp, 15 predicted proteins | sample YNPCB0191_FD_202220 | JGI IMG/M metagenome (GOLD analysis project Ga0272448, IMG submission 202220) | Hot spring sediment microbial communities from Yellowstone National Park, WY, United States - YNP-CB-019-1 | ecosystem: Environmental > Aquatic > Thermal springs > Hot (42-90C) > Sediment...
GATACCCTTCTGGGAAAAGTACTTCGGAACAGAGCTTTTTAGATTATGTAACAAGATCATAGAAGACTACGAACTAAAGGCAATTTCGAGGTGCAGGCCATTCGAAGACGTCAAACCTGCCTTCGAATTCTTCGAAGGCACAATATATGTTGCGTCGATGCAATCCCAGAAAGCCCTCGAAGAGTTCTTCGTCACGAATGGCCTCAGGCAACATCTAAAGGAAATCCTCGGCAGAGACGATTTCGGAAGCAAGCCAAGGCAGATACGATATATAATAAGCAAGGAAAAGGATCACAGACACATAGTTCTGGTAGATGATATGCAAGAAAACGTCGACGTCTGTGGCAGACTCAACATCAGAACCATATTATTTGACAGAATGAGAGGAGATAACCTCTATGAGTTGGTCAAGAGACTTTAGTCAACAAGATCAAGTACTAACCTTTTTGAGCCGACTACATTCTAATGGAGAACGATAACTACTTATTCTATAAGTCTTGTATGATGTGCTGAAAAAGGGAAAAGACGGCATGAAAGCGTTGATTGTATATGGCACCCGCTATGGGGCAACCGCCAGCACGTCTGAAGAAATATCGAATGTATTGCGTGAGCAAGGCTTCGATGTAACCGTGGCCGACGCAAAAGAAACCAGAATCCGAGATATATCAGAATATGAATTGATTCTCGTAGGAAGTGGCATCAGCATATCAAGGTGGACCAAGGAAACCGAACGTTTTCTTGAGATGCACAAGATGGAGCTGGTTAATAAGAAGGTCGCCCTCTTTATCTCCTCTGGCTCATGGCCTATATTTGTGAAAGAGGGAAAGAGAGAAGAATGCGATAATATATATCAAAAGCAACTCTTGGAAAAGGCGTCAAAGTATTCTCTAAAGCCGCTATCAATGGGTTTGTTCGGAGGCGTCTGGAACTTTACCAAAATGGGATTGCTTGCACGAAAGACTTTGGGTGGGCTCAAGCAGAAGCTGGACGCGTTAGGATTCAAACAAAAGGACGGCATATATGACATGCGAGACATGAACGCTATCAGAGAATGGGCTGAAGAGCTTGCCCGTAAAGCACGTGACGATTAGCATTCTACAAGATGAAGCAAGGCCTCAAATTAAAGGTTGGTGCGAATCAGCCAATTCTCCGCCGAGAACCTTATAAGGAAGTAGACATTAATCTTCGAATCAAAATCAATGAATTAGTCCTCGTTTAAGAAGAGCGAAGGAGCACTCGCTACACTCAACTGCAAAATATCCAGATTGGCTTACGGTCTCTGTTCTGGAACAGGCACAGATTCTATCTTGGAAATTGTAAGAAGGGTTACGACGCGTACAGAAGATTATCGTAAAGAAAACCTAGATTATGTGAATTCTCTGTACAATATTTGACGTTGCATCTGGTAGAACAGTTAATTAGTGGTTTTATTCTTTACTTGTCCTATGATCAAACTGGCCAAGATATGTAGTATTTCTGGCGCCATAGTTCCATACATGTTCATCGTGACATCCATTGCACTTTCACCGTGGTTTGATATTTACGATAATGCCTTAAGCGACCTCGGTAGCATATCGCGAAATGGATATGTTGCTTACGTCTTCAATTCTGGACTTGTGATCTCAGGCGTGCTGGTTTCCCTGTTCGCCTTGATTCTGTCTAATCTGAAACGTTCTTGGAAGTTCTTAGCTTGGACATCCCTTCTTCTAATAAACTCAGTCAGCCTGTCACTCATAGGTATCTTCAATGAAGACGCGGGAAGAATTCACGGAATCACATCGGTAATGTTCTTTGTGACGACAATTATACTAATGTTAGTCTACAGTTATCTTTCGTGGCCTCTTAACTCTCCCCAAATAGGAGCATTAGCTCTTTTCTTCGGGCTCTTTTGTATATTCATGTGGTTCGTAGAATGGCCTTGGAGTAATGTGGCCATACAGGAATCGGCGACGGCAATAATGGCTTCCATTTGGCTTATACTAGTTTCTCTCAAGAACGTATGAGCTGATGGGATGTGGTCCGATCATGGGCCCTGGTTCGTCACAGGAATTAGATGGCAATGGTTATAATCTTCGTCTTAGATTGGTGACGTGAACTCCATGAATAACAGGGAGAGAACAATGGCGACCTTTGGCCACATGAAGGCTGATCGCCTAATATGGCAGCCTAGACTTCACCACTGGTATGAAGTGAATAAGGCCAGAGGCCGACTACCCAAGAGATATGGGACATGGAGCCTTATCCAGATATATGATGACGTTCACGCGTCACCAAGATCATATCATTACTTTGACAGAACAATAAAGACGATCGAAGGCGACAAAATAAACGTCAAAATAACGGAAGATGATAGATTTGTATTCACAAAATATGTTACCCCAAGAGGAAGTCTAACCCAAGTGGAAAAAAAGAATCTCTGGGGAACGAACAGGTTTCGTGTCGAATATTTTCTAAAGGGCCTCGAAGACTTCCACGTCTTAGAGTACATCCTCGAAAGCCAGAGCTTCGAATTCGACGAGGAAACATACAATATAATGGACGAACTTTTAGGTGATAGATGCGAGCCGATGGTAAACGTCAGCCATGGCTCCATACAGAGGTTCTTCATCGAATACATGGGTTTAGAAAGGGGGGTGATAGCTCTATGGAAGCACAGAGAAAGAGTTGAGAAACTCTTAGACGCCTTCAAAAGGAACGACGACAGGAAGTTTGATCTAATCAAGAAGACACCCTTTAAGATAATCAATTTCGGAGATAACATCGACGACGCCCTAGTGCCACCACAGATATTCAAGAAGTACATGCTCCCATACTATCGCCTAAGGACAGATGAGCTCCATCAAGCAGGAAGAATCTGTACCTCCCACTGGGATGGAAAGATCAAGCTTGCCTTAAGATTCGCAAGGGACACCGGCCTTGACGGACTAGAGTGTGTTCCTCCAGAACCACAAGGCAATGTCACATTAGAAGAACTCAAGATGGAACTTGGAGACATGACCCTGGTAGACGGAATCCCGGCAACACATTTCATGCCATACACCAGCGAAAAGGAGTTGACGAACTTTGTGCAGAAAATACTTGACCTCTTCTCACCAAACATCATCTTAGGGATATCAGATATGATGCCTCCGGACGGAGACATCGAAAGAGTAAGGAAGATTAGCAAAATGGTGGAAGAATACAAGATATAAGAAGCCTAATAGATTTCTCCTATCACAATATCATATCTTCTTTCTTTACGAGACTGTGATGAGAAAAGGCGACTTCTTCAAGTTGCAACTTGAAGAAGCGCTATCTTTGTCTTTCTTGACACATCCTAGAGCAAGAGCGTTTACCTACCGTTACAAAGATAGCGCCTCATGGAGATAAGGGTTATACGTTGGGATATGGATACCCCTTATGGAGATCAAAATGCCAGTGGTACAAATAAGTATGTGGGCTGGAAGAACAGAAGAGCAGAAAAGAAAGATGATGGCAGGAGTGACAAAGGCGATATGCGAGTCCATAGGCTGCAAGCCAGGGGATGTGACGATAATAGTCTACGACATTGACAAAAAGAATTGGGGAAAGGAAGGAAAGCCTGCATCGGACCTGAATTGACGAGCCAACAATATGCAGTGCTAGTGCACTGAAAGAAACCCCTCTTGCCTTCAGCCAATAAGTTTGAAAAAAGGATAATGCGGCTGGCACGCGCCTCAGCCAACGTCGGTTTCGATGACCACACATGAACTTGGGTTAAAAATATTCAAGATCATATTCATAAATTGACGGAAAGAATTCTATTGGAAATGGCATCAAGATAAAACTTCACAAGAAAGCTTGCCAAGAATCTGGCATGTGATGTGAGAGCCGCTCTTGTTGAGAAAGAAAATGGCTTCAAAGGTATCTTATGAACTTGAAGATATGCGTTCAAGGAGGCTGGCCAACAGAGGATCCACTAAATAATGGCTTTAACAAAACATATTATAAACAGGTAGAACTGGAGACAAAGGCGCGATAGGTCATGCCATATTGCATAAGATGCGGGAAGCCTATACCGGATGATGCCGTCTTCTGCCCAAGTTGCGGCGCTCAATTGCAAGAAAAGGCCCAAGCAACTTCGACCTTAACCGAAGTTCCTTCTGGAACACCTTTGAGTGGTATCGATGCTATAAGAAAAAGCCAGCAGGCCAGAGATTATTGGATAAGAAGAGTGGTGGCCTTAGTAATCGACTCTATTGTGGTCTCTATAATCATAGGTGTAATCGCGGCAATCATGTACATACCATATGTCATATCTCAGGTGATATCCGGCGGGTTCTTCAAAACCCCTTCAGCCTTGCTACAATTCTGGTCGTTTCCATTTGTCGTGGGAATCGGGTTGATATTGTACTATCCGCTCTCTGAAATAACATGGGGTGCAACCCTTGGCAAGTTCATTATGGGTTTGAAGGTGACGACAATAAACGGTGAAAGACCGAACCTTGGACAGGCATTTCTCCGTAACATAAGCAAGATATATTGGCTTCTGCTCCTCTTAGATGTCATCTTCGGTCTCGCAATTCAAGCCGATTACAGGCAGAAGTTAAGCGACAAGTACGCTGGAACAGTCGTTGTCTCAAAGTAGGCCTGTCATTGGTCTAATATTCTTCTTTGATCGTGAAAACCGATATTTCAAGTAAGATTTCACATGGAAACATACAGCCGCAAGCAGCTCGAATGTGGTCGAACTTTGGCAAGATACGCTAAAACTTTAATAGAAGTGAAGAGCCACGATTGTGGTTCAATTGCTCTTAATCGGAGGATCTGCATCAGACGTGCTTGCATTGAAGGTAGCCCGAGAACTTGGCATAGGGGTTACAAAACTGCAGGCTAAGAAGTTTCCAGACGGAGAAAAATATGTGAGAATATTAGATGATGTTAAAGGAAAAGATGTTGTAGTGATACAGTCTATGTATCGTACCCCTGATGAACACTTATTCGAATACTTCCTTCTCGTCAAAGCCCTAAAAGACTTGGGAGCAAGAAAAGTCGTCGGCGTTATTCCCTATTTTGCGTACGCGCGACAAGATAGACGGTTCAATCCTGGTGAAGCAATAAGTTTTCAGACCGTAACTAGGCTGATCGAGAATGTTGGAACAGACGAGCTCCTCACAATAGACACACATCTCCACAGAGTTGACGACATCTCTGAGGTCTTCAAGATTCCAGCCCAAAACCTGTCGGCAGTTCCGCCTTTGACCAGCTACGTTAAACAGAACTTCAAGTTGGATCATCCAATTGTCATAGCACCAGATGAAGAAGCCGAACAATGGGCGAAGATAGCGTCAGACATCTTAGGCTCAGAATACGACGTGCTTGAGAAGATAAGGCTGGGACCAGACAAGGTCGAAATCAAGACAAGACTACTGAGTGTTCGAGACCGGGATGTCGTCATTGTAGACGACATAATAAGCACAGGGGGCACAATGGTCGAAACCGTAAAGATCTTGAAACATTATGGTGCAAACAAGATTATTGCAGTATGTTCACATCCTCTTCTTGTCGGAGACTCGCTTGCTAGGATTCTGGACGCGGGTGCTGAAGCTCTAATAGGATCTGATACAGTCCCGAGTCCAGTAAGCTTCGTTAGTGTCGCACCAGTCATAGCACAGGCCCTTAAGGGAATGCTTTAGCCCACAGAACGGGCTGACTATAAGAGCCATGAACCATCGAGAAAATGGAAGCTTTTGATTATGCCTCCTTTGAAGTATTACAGCAAGAGGTGTAGGTTGTAATCAAAAGAAATTATGTCTTCTCGAGACTAAATGTTGAAAGTCAAAGTTTATGGTGTTGTTTGTGACGCTATAGAAAAACGGGCAAGTTGGTGCAAACGGGGCTTCAAGCTAGTAGTTGATGAGAGAGGATGAAGAATTTTTGATAATTTTCAATTCAAATATCACGCGAGGATCGTAGCTTGCGACGAACATTTAAACATGTAAAGGGTGTATTAGAACCTAATGTACGAACGGTGTCGATCATAAGCATGTCAGTCGATATCTGTACCAGATGGTTACAAGATGCTAGATCGTCCCTAACTCCCTGATCGCTTTTAGAGCCCAGTCCGGATCACTCATAAGCTGCCTTCCTACAGCTACGAGATCAACATCTCCGTCTTCTATTAGTCTATTTGCATACTTGAAATCTTTGATGTTTCCGACTCCAATGACCGGAATATTCACTGCACTTTTGATCTTCTTGGCCTCGGGTATAAAATAGCCTGGAATATCTTGCAGCTCCATTGGACGACTGCCACATAAACCTCCGGATACATCGATTATGTCGACACCTGCTTCCTCTAGTGCCATAGCCAGTCGGATAGAATCCTCGATCTTTGTCCCACCTGGGGTAAGGTCATCAGCACCAATACGATAAAGGAGAAGCCGTCCACCAATCTTAGCCTTAACCCTCCCAACGACCTCTAATGGAAATCTTATCCTGTTTTCCAATGAACCACCATATCTGTCTCCACGTCTGTTGGTCAAAGGCGAGAAAAATTGATTAACTAAGAACCCGTGTGCGCCATGAACTTCAACCCCATCGAAGCCGGCATTCAAAGCTCTCTGAGCTGCTTGTGCAAACTCGTCCAGTAACCGATCTATCTCGCTCAGTGTGAGTTCGCGTGCAGACTCTGTTGCCGAAGGGGCGACTGGCTGAAAGCTTCCTGAGCCAACATAAGCCTTCGCACCGGCGTGGAAGATCTGAACAGCCACCGGTGTACCTTTCCCATGAATGGCTTGGGCGAGCCTCTTCAAGCCAGGAATAAGGGTGTCGCTATAAATTCCCAGCTGTCGTTCGCTCAGGCTGCCTCCCGTTGACACGTAAGAGGCTTCCACTATCAGAAGGCCTAACATACTGCAACGCCTAAGGTAATGTTCAATAAGCCTATCTGTAACAGAGCCGTCAGGGGCGGCCAGATTGGTGAGCATTGGAGGCATAACAATACGATTGCGTAGAGTAATCCCTTTGATTGTCAGAGGATCAAGAAGACCAGCCATGAAGGCCTCAGACCGTCCAAGAGAAAACCCCCATCTAATTTAAGTCTTCTGGACCTATGTGGCCCATTTCAAGACAAGCCAGATGAATAACTTCCAACAGCAGAAAAGTTTCTGGATCCTGTACATGTACTCCTGACAACAGACGTGGTTGTCTTCAAGAAATTCCTTAAGTTGTTCAAGTGAAACGAGATCTTGTCGAAAATGACTTGAAGATCTCCTACCCCCAACCTCTGTTCCACGATCTTCTTGAAATTGAAAAATAAAGTCAAATGCATTAGGTAAGAAGCTGTTCTGCCACAATAACAAACGATAAGATTGAACGTAACCTGGTCATCTAAGAGACAAGACGTACGATGTCTTCATAGGTCTGTAGGTATCTACCAACGTATGTCATGTTAGGAGGAATCACCAGAGACGGGTTCACCTTTGTGTTAGAAAGCTTACATCCTGCACCGATGCGGACAGCGTTGCCTATTACAGACAAGGACTCTATCGAAGTCGGATTCTTCTGATTCGATTCGATGACTACCTTTCTTCCTATGATACTATCAGAGATTTTGGCGTGATCACCTATCCTAACTGCGTCTAGGACGGCAGATCTAACTATCTCAACATTTTCCCCTATTATACAGAAGTTGTCGACATTTGAGTCCACGATTCTTGTGAAGTCGCCTATTCTGGTATGTCTTCCAATCAAAGCAGCTCCTTCAAGAAACAACCTCTTTTCCCGATACTTTTTCACAGTCTCCAGTCTCCTTCTAACAGATTCTTCACTGTATCCTTGAACCCAAATGTTCTTCCCGGGAATTATCCTCTCTTCTGTAACTCTTATGTTGAGTACGCCATAAAGAACGTCATGCATAGCTTTGAGGTATCTTTCAGGAGTTCCAATATCATACCAAACCTTTAGCTCATACGAGTAAACAGGGTAACCCTTTTCGATGATATATGGAATCAAGTCGTAGCCAAAGTCCAATCGATGTCTCTCGGTTAAAATCTGGTTTACTTCCTCATTTGACGCTATTTGTCTGACTTCTGGAGAAAGCAGGTAGACCCCAGCGTTGGCCAAGTTACTCGGAGCATTTCCAGTTTGAGGTTTTTCAACAAATTGTCTAATTCTACCTTCTTCATCAACATCCGCTATGCCAAATTCTTCTGTGTTCTCGACTTTAGCGAGAGCAATTGTCATTACAGCTTTTTTTCTCTCGTGATTCTCGACAAGGCTTTTTAGGTCGATATCAAATAAACTATCACCTTGGACGACTAGAACAGGGTCTTTTATGTCATAATATTCAACATTGAGTCTATAAGAATCAGCGCTGCCAAGATCATCTAAATTAGGCTGATGCTTAATATGGACTCGAGGCTCAATTCTATAAGTGGTCGAAAACCCCAACCCTTCACCGTAATGATCAAAGAGGTTCGAGTAGTTTGTGTAACCATACTCTCCAAATATGAAGTGTCTTATACCCTGTTCAGCCAGAGTGGCCATTGAAAATTCGATAAGGGGCCTATTTAGAAACCTAACGCAAGCCTTAGAGATATCTTGAGTCAATGGCCTGAGCCTTTTGGCTTGACCACCGATAGGGATAAAACATCTGATCGCTCCAATTTCCATACACAAATGTAAAATAGACGCGAATATAAATACAATTTTCTAACCTTAATGGATAATGGCGTTCAGCAAGAGGAAGGCACGGGTCGGTTTTATGCGATCTATACTTTAATGGTGAGCCGCTATCATTTTGAATGATGTTAGGTCGTCTGCTAGTCTTGATCTTTAAGAGGCTTTAGGGATTGCAGATATGTTCATGTCGTATCTGCCAAAACCGAGAAAGGTTTCAATCATATTTGATCTAAGAAGACCGAAGGCTATACTAGATTCCAGTTGCAGGTGCCGTAGATTGGTTTCATTTTTAGTGGTCAGACCTGGTTTCAAGTCTCCTTATTCTATTCTCCATCTTTCTTCTCTGCCGCTTAAGCTCTTGCAGTCTGGCTCTTGTCATGTACAGTCGTTCCTCCAGCATCTCCTCTAATGTGAGACCTAGCTGTCTAGCCCTCTTTAGCCTCCTAACTTCTTCCAACTCACTTCTACGCATTGTCATGCAATCGGCACTTGTCAATTATAATCCATCAGAACAAAATTCTTATACGTTCAACTCTGTTCTTCTTTAGCTAGGGTGAATAAAGAGATCTCATCAGTCCTCTTTCAGAATCTCTCTAGCCGCCCTTTGATAAACCTCAAAATCGGTCTTACTGAACAGGACAAATATCACCATGTCGATGTCGTTCACCTTCTTCAGAAAATCCTTCGTCGTCGATAAGGCTATTTGGCTTGCCATCTCAATAGGGTACCCAAATGCCCCAGTGCTTATCGAAGGAAATGAGATTGTCCTCAATCCCTTTGACACAGCCAATTCCAGAGAGTTACGATACGCGTCGGCCAAGAGTTCAGGCTCACCTTCACCTCCCCCACGCCATATCGGCCCAACGGTGTGAATAACATATTTTGCTTTCAGATTTCCTCCTGAAGTGATGGCCGCCTTTCCCGTGGGAAGGCCAGCAGGCCATTCTTTAGCCCGGATGCGTTTGCATTCTTCCAGTATTTTCGGTCCACCCCTCCGGTGGATAGCGCCATCGACGCCCCCACCCCCCATAAGGCTAGAATTTGTAGCGTTCACAATAGCATCGGTGTCCTGATCAGTTAGGTCTCCTTGAAGTATACGAACTTTTGCTTTGCCAACGAGATAGTCTGGCAAATCGACCATGAACATTACTTGCATGCCCCCTTTTATCTATTTAATCCCTATCTCATGTGACTCAGCTGCACGGTTAACGCTGGCAGAAACATCGGATCGTAAAGGCAACTTTAAGTCTATGTTTATATATTATAACATGACTCTAGGAGCATATACCATGCCTATAGGCAAGATAGCAAAAAGAGATGGAAGAATTGTAGACTTTGACTCGAATAGAATAAAGGATGCTGTCCACAAAGCTTTCATCGCCGTCGAACTCGGTAACGGAGAAAAGGCTGAGGATGTAACAGCAGAAGTGGTTAGAATTCTAGAGGAAAGACATCCGACAGAAATCCCCTCCGTCGAAGAAGTCCAAGACCTTGTGGTGTATGTCTTGAGGCAAAAAGGCTATTGGAACGTAGCTGAAGAATACCAAAATTATAGAAAGAAGAAAGAAGAGCTAAGAATGCTCAAGAAGGAACTTGGTATAGCTGAACCAAAACTGACAGTCAACGCCCTAGAAGTCTTAAGCAGGAGATATCTTCTGAGCGATCTCGATGGGAGGTTTGTGGAAACACCAGCCGAGATGTTTAAAAGAGTCGCAAGAGCTATTTCGAAGGCTGACGAGAAATATGGGGGAAACCCTGAAGACAGCGAAAACATCTTCTATGGCATGATGGCAAGGCTTGAATTCATTCCAAATTCACCAACCTTATTCAATGCTGGAACAGAGCTCGGCCAACTTTCCGCATGCTTTGTGCTTCCAATCGAAGACTCGCTGGAAAGCATCTTTTCCGCGGTCAAGAATACAGCGCTGATCGAGCAGACAGGAGGGGGAGTAGGCTTCGACTTTTCAAAGCTGAGGCCAAAAGGCGATATCGTCAGATCAACAAAAGGGGTTGCATCTGGCCCGGTAAGTTTCATGCGAGTCTTCGACACGACAACTGAAGTCATAAAGGCAGGTGGCAGACGAAGGGGGGCGATGATGGCCATTCTCAGAGTCGACCATCCTGATGTAGTCGAATTCATAACATGCAAGCGAAACCCAGGATTTCTCTCCAACTTTAACATCTCAGTTGCAGCAACTGATAACTTCATGGAGACACTAGAGGAGGATGGAGAATATTGGTTGGTTAACCCAAGAAATAAGGAAAAGGTGAGAAAACTCAAGGCGAGGGAAGTCTGGGATACAATAATGAAGTCCGCGTGGGAGACTGGAGACCCTGGCGTGATCTTCATAGATGAAATCAACAGGCATAATCCGACACCTCTGGTTGGCAGAATAGAGTCTACAAACCCCTGCGGCGAAGTCCCCCTACTTCCTTACGAGTCATGCAATCTTGGTTCAATAAATCTCTCGAGGATGGTGGAAGGGGGTCAACTCGATTTTGAAAAACTTAGGGAGACGGTGAGGAACGCGGTTCACTTCCTAGACAATGTAATCGACGTAAACAGTTACCCCATCAAAGAGATAGAGTTGATGACCTTAGCTAACAGGAAGATAGGTTTAGGCGTCATGGGATTTGCGGACATGCTGATAAAGCTTGGAATCCCATACGATACCGAAGAAGCCTTAAGAGTCGGAGAAGACGTCATGAAGTTCATCGAGGAAGAAGGCCGTAGGGCGTCAGTGGAGCTTGCTGAAGCAAGAGGCTCCTTTCCAAACTTTGATAGAAGTATCTGGAAGGACAGATATCATGCCATAAGAAACGCTACTGTCACGACCATAGCACCTACAGGAAGCATAAGCATAATAGCAGGATGCTCGTCAGGGATCGAGCCAATTTTCGCAATATCGTTCATAAGGAATGTGCTCGGTGGAACAAGGCTCTTTGAAACCAACCCTCTGTTCGAAATGGCAGCTAAAGAGAGAGGTTTCTACAGCGCCAGACTACTTGAGGAGATAGCGAAGACTGGCTCAGTTCAAGGAATAAAAGGGATACCAGAAGACATCAGAAAGCTCTTTGTCACCGCCCTAGACATTCGACCAGAATGGCATGTCAAGATGCAGGCAGTCTTCCAGAAGCATACAGATAACGCGGTTTCCAAAACAGTCAACCTGCCAGCAGACTCAACCGTCGAAGATGTTAGAAAAGTATATGACCTAGCGTGGAAGCTCAAATGTAAGGGAATCACTGTCTTCAGATATGGAAGCAAGCCTGAGCAAGTCTTATACGTGGGAGAGATCAGGGCCAAAGAAGGAAGATTTCTTTCTGTACAATCAGAGTATTCAGGCGGCTGTCCAACTCAAACCTGCCCATTCCCCGGATGAACGAAATCCGACGAAAGAAACATTTGTGACTTAAGGCATTATATAATTCCATGAGCTAAACAGCAAGACATATGATGTCAAGCCTATGTGAACCTGCCCGTTCAGCATAGGAGAGACAAATCCTGTTTATATTTCAACTATGAAGCTGCCTTCACCTTTTACCCCATAGAAGTCGCATACCAGAATATCAGACAGCTTATGCTCAACTTGGGCATCATAGTCCATCTTTATGAGACTTTTTGCGCACACAAGCTCCATAACCGAGTGGTTTATCTTTACAAGATTCACCATGTAGAGCCTTGGCAAGCTCATCTCTGATAGACCTCAGTTTAGCATGTGTCCTGGCGTCTTCTCCAACAGACGCCCTACGCATGACATCATCTAAATCCTCGCCAAATCTTCTGAGGGCCAAATCAGGGCGGTTATAGTCAGAACGCATATAAGAACTCGAGTTAGTGGACGGCCTGATCAGGACAAGCGCATGTCTATGTAAGTAGTCTTGCATTACATGGAAAGCTAGATGAAGAGTTGCCAAATCAAGATTCTATTCTACTATGACCAGTTCCAGAGGAGCGGTCAGCCTCCATGGATACATCTGCCCAAGTCCCCTTGACACATAAAGTGTTCTATGTCCGTTCTGTATGTACAGGCCACGAGTAAAGAGTGAATTAGACAATTCCATCCCAGCTATAACTATGCCGCCGTGAGTGTGACCAGAAAGAATCAGACACCTGCCCGATACAGCCAAAGCCGCATTTGGATCATGAACAAGCACAACTCCATCGGATCGAATGTCTGGGTAATTCCGGTCTTCCCTCCAATCAATCCCAAATACTTCCCCAACCATGCTTGCGTGACTTGAATCGTAGAGTGTGATGAATCCCTTGGCTTTTAGAACTCTGGCTAACTCTTCCGCTTTACCGCTCCAGTACTCGTGATTGCCCATTACAGCGAACTTCTCCCTCGCATTCAAAGCCCCAAGGTATCTTGAAACTGTTTAAGTCTAATGTGAGCTCGTCCACTGTATCCCCTCCCAACATGATCACGTCAGGATCCTCTTTATCGAGAAACTTGATAATTTCTTCTAGAATGCCGCCTAACATGTTGATATGTATCGGTCAAGAAGGCGACCTTGGCTCCTATTCCCATGTCAACTCTAGTTACTTCCACTCTTCTTGTTTCAATAAATCCTATTCCAAGGCCTACACCCAATAGAGAGGCAATCGAAGCATAAATTAACCGTCGCCTTGTAAGGTTTAGCATCACTGTCGACGGCAGAAAATAAGATTACACCTTATTATTGCTTTAATTTACGGCCTGCCTTTATTTGGTGGACTAGGTTGAGGGAAAGCAGCCAGCAATATCAGCTCCTTCATAGGCAAATTTCATGTTGGAGTTTATACATTACATTTATGAGCAGAATGTGCTCATAATACGATGGCTAAAAGGGGCCATCATTGAGGGTCACAACATCCTAAGAACAACCGATGACGTAC
>Ga0272448_1005798_pt1 | contig 13522 bp, 13 predicted proteins | sample YNPCB0191_FD_202220 | JGI IMG/M metagenome (GOLD analysis project Ga0272448, IMG submission 202220) | Hot spring sediment microbial communities from Yellowstone National Park, WY, United States - YNP-CB-019-1 | ecosystem: Environmental > Aquatic > Thermal springs > Hot (42-90C) > Sediment...
AAACTTAAAAGCTTCTCTGTAAGCGAGAGTAGCGATTATTTGAGTAGCATTGGCCGGCCCACCTTCTGTTAGCACCCAAATAATAGCAAAATCACCCATTGTCCAAATTGTTGACAAGATGGTACAAATTACGTACAAGCGTTTAATTAATGGAAGCGTAATATATCTGAAGGTCTCATAGCTCCCCGCGCCATCAACCTTCACCGCATCATACAGCGCGACGGGTATACTTTGTAGACCAGATGAGAGGATCAAAGCCCAAAAAGGAAGGTTTGTCCATATGTGTATAAATATCACTGAGCTCAAAGCAAGTTGAGGATTGATCAACCAACCTACAGAAGATAAGCCTATACTTTTTAAGACTTGATTTATTATGCCGTAATCTGCATCAAGCATCCATCTAAAGTTCAATACTGAAGGAACTACTGGAATAACCCAGGGTATCATTATCAAGGTCTTATACAATCGTTTACCTTTAAAATCTATTACAATTAATGAATTAGCTAAAAGAAGGGCTAAAAACATTTTAACATTGACGCCAATACCTACATAAAGAGCTGTATTGATCAGTGATTCTATATAGCTTGGATCTACGAACAATCTTCTGTAATATTCTAAACCCACAAATTCCATTTTCGTATTAAAAAAGCTTATGAAAAACTCAAAGCCTAAAGGAAATAATAGGAATAAAAACAAAAAAATAATGAATGGAAGCACCAACAGGTAGCCTACTGCTGCTTCCACCGATCTTTCCTTCATGGTTCTATACCGATATTCCTACTCACCGTACTGTTTTGACAGCTCTTCTAGTCTTGAGAATGCTGTGTCAACAGCTTCGCTTATCGATTTGTTCTTAACCAAAACGCCGGTCATCATGTCGCTCCAAACATGTTCACCATAGGAAGCTTTTCCCCATACAGGGTTTACATACCTGTAATCAGCAGTTCCGCGCTCAAGATAAAACTTTGATGGGTAAACATTGTGATCGTTAGAATTGGTATATAGCGGCAGAGTCTCGAGCGATGGCTTCAGTACCGGTAGGTATCTGTATCCGTAACCCAGGAACCATCTGTTGTAATTCTCAGGTCTCATGAAGTACTCTATAAACTGTTTGGCTCCTTCAGTATTCTTTCCATCTTTCATTACGAAAGATACAGTTCCTCCGATCAGTGATAGTTTGTATTCATTGCCATATGGACCTTTTTTCGGAAAGTCAGCCCAATATATGTATTTATCATAGTTCTCCTTTTGATTTCTAGAGAACCATAACGGAATAGACAAGCTGCCGTTACTATATGTCATAATAACCTTTTTAGATTCAACTGCAACATTGTTGCTCGAGTCATCCCAAGCAGTCGCGCCTGGAGGGACATATCCATTTTTGTAGAGCCCGACAATAAAGTCTAACGTTTCAGTCACAGCCTTTTTGAAGCCTGCATCCTTATAATTGACTTTACCATCCCCCGTCAATGGGTTCGCCCCGTACGCAAACATTGTCTCGCTAAATGCGTCTTCAGAATCACCGCCTGCAGAATACAGACAGAATGCGATTGCGTACATCCCAAGATCTTTCATGGCACCATTATCTTGCGCTTTCTTAAATGTGCCCCACCAGCCATCCCAGTCTTCAGGTGGTTTACTAGCACCAGTATACTTTTCGAGTACATCTGCCCAGTAAGTATTAACGAAAGGCTGTAGCGCATGGGGGACCTGGTAATAGGATCTCTTCTTGCTTACACCATCAACTATATAACAGTCTTCTAGTGCGACTGGAATTAAGTCACCGGTCTTCTTTAAATCCTCTATTACATCACTCACATCTAGTAATGCACCTTCCCATGCCAAACGTGCTCCAAGTGCAGTGCCTATGTCATTTGACATATCTGGAACCTGTCCCGTCTTAATTGCAGTAAATAGCTTTGCTTCTGCCGCTTGAAAATCATAAAATGTTACATGGACAGGTATTCCCGTCTCCTTTGTGAAATCATTAGCAATTTCCATGAAAGCAAGCTGTTCTTCTGCGAAGAATTCTGTCACCCACCATATCTCAATGGGCTTTGCAGCAACCGAAGATGTTGTTGTCGCAGTGCTAGTGGTCGATACTGTTGTTGTTGTTGGCACAGTTGTTGTAACTACTGAAGTCGTCGGTACCGTTGTCGCCGTCGTAGCCGTAGTAGTTGCAGTTGACGTGCTTACAGAAGTTACTGTTTCAGCAGGCTTTGTCGCGAGATATAATGTCGCACCTCCGAGGACGATTATCGCAGCGCCGACACCAGCGTATAGAAACTTCCTTCTATCTACTTTCTTAGGTTCAGTTGACATATCATTTTCAATCCAAATACAAAGAAGGGCTTTGATATAAACGTTTCTGGCAATTTGAGTGTTATTGGTGGAACCTACGATTTACCGCAACATTAAGTTGCTGAACTTGTATCATCTTAATGAATGATCCTTTTGAGAGAAAATGTTAGTTCCCTGCGATAACTTTTAGCTCAATATTAGGTGGGCATTAATATCGACATCTTGAATACCAATTATCAATAAGCTTAAAGCCTTACAAGAATATTTAGAGTACTTAAGCGGCGAACGAGCATGGATACAGTCATACTTTATCTTGTTTTGTTCTCCGCTTTTTTTGTTGCTTTTACATATTTGGCTTACAAGTTCTATCAAGAGAACATATGATGGGAACGATGGGTTCAAGTTGGGCGAGTTGTCTGGGGAGTGCTGGGTTTTTTGATGTCTCCAGGCGGAGAAAAAAGAAAAGGAAAAGAAAGAGAATTTCTGGGAATATCGTTAATATGACTTTTGGATTGGCTATGGCATTTGCAAATACTTCACTCCTCCTCTCATATCACATTCAAAGTGAACTTAGAGTAAAGAGGTTCTTGGAAGCTTTTGATAGCTTCCATGCTTTAATATCTTCTGCCCAAAATCCATGAAAACCCGTTGTAGCCTTGAAGAAGAACTGCTACAGCTATGTACTCTTCTTTCACGAAATGGCGTTTGCGTCTTAAATAGGCAGCATCAAACTCGATATCAAGCTCGATACCAGTTCAAAGATCATAGCGTCTATTCTTATATATAAATATAAGTTCATTTCTAAGTTTCTCTGGAAGGCGCGGTTATGAATCATATGTGACTTTATTTATCTTTGATAAGAGTTGATTTGAAAGGTTAGACCTGGGCTTAACTGAACTTATATTTATATATAAGAATGGTCAATCTTAGACTATGATGCTGCCACTAAACAGGAAGCTGAAGAAGAGGTTACATAAAGCGATAGCTTTAGCCCAAGACATAATGATTATGGAGGTTTATGACATGTTTCCCTCTGCCGTTATTCACGGTGGTACTGCAATATGGCGTTGCTACGGTAGCAACAGGTTCTCTGAGGATGTAGATGTATATCTTCCTGAGGGATTGGAAATGACTTATTTTAAGAAATTTGTAGAAGCTCTTAAAGATAAAGATTTTTCTGTTGCGAAATTTGAGAAAACAGAAAACGCTATATTTTCGAAATTCTCTTTTTCCGATTCAATTGTGAGATTTGAGGCAATCTTCAAAGATGTGAAAGACTATGTTTCTAGGCGATATGAAATGATTGATGGCAACTTTATGCTTGTCAACACTCTGATGCCAGAAAACATAGTCGAAGAAAAGATTCCCACATATGTTGAAAGGAGAAAGGCCCGAGACCTGTACGACATATTCTTTCTTTCCAACTTAGTAAAAAGGAATGAAATAAAAAGTGAACTGTTAAAGGCGATTGAGAATTTCGAAAAACCTTTAGATGAGAAAGAGTTAAAGACCTTAATAATTTATGGCAGCATTCCAACAGCAGACACACTTTTGAATGAGGTGAAAGCATGGGCAAGTCGATCTATATAGAGCATGTTAGAGAGTTCATGAAAAACACTATAGTCTTCAGAGCGAAGGATGTCGAGATATTAACCAAGAATAGGCGATACGGCCACCTGCTTTTACACAAGCTCGCAGAGAGAAATGAGATAAAAAGAGTTGTAAAGGGATGGTATAGTGTATACGATGATCCAATGGTCGCAGTATTCTGCTTCAAACCAGCATATGTCGGCTTACAGGAGGCCTTAAGCTTACATGGACTATGGGAGCAAGAAACAAATGTTATCATCATCACAACATTAAAGGCTAGAACTGGTGTAAGGAAGGTTTTCGAAAGCAACACCATATTACATAGAATTGACTTAAAGTATTTTTTTGGTTATGATTATCTAAAGTACGGGAACTTTTTCATTCCGGTATCAGACATAGAAAAAACCTTAATAGACCTAATATACTTCAACGAAATCCCCGACGAAGAAGTTCTCGTGGAAATCAAAAAGAAGATGAACAGGCAAAAATTATACAACTATCTCAGAAAGTTTCCGGTAAAAATTAGAACACGTGTAAAGAGGATGATATGAACAACCTACTGGAACGTGTTAAAAAAAGTCAAGCAAAAATCTAAGAGCTCAACGAGGCGGAAACTAAGTCTAATCGAGTGTCGATTTGGCTTTCTTGATAGAGTAGCAAGCAAAAATAAAGATTTATCTGATAGCTTAATGGGTGTATGTGTGAGAAAAGATATAGTTTGGTAGACAAATGTGCTATTTGCGGAAAAAACGTCAACACACATAAAGATAGATATTACAAACTTAGTGGGGGACGAGATGGAATAGCCTGCAGCTTAAAGTGCTACAACTCATACCTAGAAAAAAAGAAGACAAGTCACCAACCAAGTACTACAACAACAAAGTGAGGAACCAGATCGAACAAGTAATTCTTCGTTCCTCTATTGGACTTTGAATTCCAAGCTAACATATGTTCCAGTCGGTGTTGTTCATAACCATTTAATACTGCCAGCAGGACAGTAAGGCGTCTTAGATTGACTGGGCATACAAAGATGAAGAAGAGGCGGAGGAACAGGAAGAACAGATACCTCTGGGGAAAACGAAGGTAGCCAATGCATATCTCTTTAAAGTGAGAAGGATGAACAAGCTGCTTATCACCAAGAGATTGCACTACTTGAGGAAAGTTTAGACCATAAGTGCTAAAGACAATGACCTATAATTTAATCCGGGCAATAATGACAAGTTTATTCTTGCTGCTGGTTGGCTATTGCTTCTTCTTTTAATATGACTATTCCTCTTCCGTCTATTATTGCTCTTGCAAGCTTTTCCCTAGCATTTTCAATAAGCCTCCACACAGTATTTCTTGATACGTTCATTCTTACACCCGCTTCTTCAAAAGAAAGTTTTTCTAGTTCTATCAGTTTTAGAGCTTCAGCTTCAGCTAAATCGAGGTATACTGGATCTATCTCTTTTGCTGGTATTGGATCGAACTTCTCAGCTATTGGAGTGGAGGATGTTATGATAGGTTTTGGCATTCTGCCAGCCATACCTCGCCTCCGTCTTCTGCACCAATAGGGGCACATGAACATTAAATGAAAAGAAGCAATAGCTTTTAAAAATAATTTTTATTCTTTCAATTAATTTTTATATCTTAATATGGAAATTTGCGCCATCATTAGTTGAATACCCTTTTGGAACTTTTAGTTAAGTTATCTTGATAAATTCAGTCGTGCTTATTGCTGCAATTTTCTTTCTTGAAGCGGTTAATAATTTTTCGTCGTCCGTGACTAGAGTGCCTTTAATCTTTTCAGCTATGGTTAAATATATTGAATCATAGTATGTTATGCCTAAATCTAATGCGTTGGCCAGCACTCTTTCTCCAAAATCTGAATTCTTAGCGTCTAAAACCCGCATGAGACCTGTTAAAGATCTGATGAAATTTAGAGTTTTCGCCGCCTCCTTGGCTGATAGCCTTCGGTGTAAATGGCATTCCTTCCAGAGGGCGTTTCCAATTTCATAAAATGCAAGATCCGCTGTAACATTTCCTCTCACAACATCAACCACTTTTTCTCCAATTTCTCTTGTTAGTGTCAGTATGCTGTTCGCGTCAAAAATGTAAATCATCTCTCATCCCTTGTCTCACGAACCAGTTTTACAATTTCCTCCTCTGGGACATTCTTTAATATTTGGCTCACTTCACTAGCATCTTCCCTTAACTGTGCCTCTTCTCTTCGTTTAACTTCTTCTTCAAGAGCATTCCTAATTAGGCGGCTGACATTAACTCCCATTCTATGCAACTTTTCCTTAAGTTCTTTAGGAATCTTTGCAGAGATTGTTACTGCATTGCCCAAAGTATCACCTGAGAAGTAATACAATGCTGTATTTAAAAAGTTTTACATACCAACCACCATTAAATGTTATGTAACTGCACTTTTGGTAGCTCTACTAGATTGATCTTTGAAAGGATCTAAGTCTTGGTGCCCTGTTGTTCACTCTTGCTCGCAGATTCTTGAATTAAATTCATGAAAGAATCTCTTACAGGTTCATACACTTTCTTGAAAAACTCGCTTCGACTTTCTAGGACGGCTCTTGGGAAACGTCTCAGATAATCTAGGGTAGTATTCCACGCTATTTCAAAAGATACTATAGCTTCTATTTTTTGGGCGATCTGACGGTCAAACTCTATTGGCGTCTGGACAACATTTCCGAAGACGAACCAACCGCTTTCTGTGATCGGAGCCTCCTCATCGCCAATCTTCTCAAATTTCAACACTTCACTCTTTAACATATATGGTGTAAGTGAAGATGATCTCTGGCGAACTTGCATCGACCTAGAATGCTTAGCCCAAGCATAGAATATGGCTCGGTTCAAACCAAATGACTTCGCCCTCTCAAGATCGCCTTTTAACAAATAGTGCCTCGCTGCTTGAAGCAAGGCCATCACCTGAAATCGGCCTATTTTACCGGGCTCAATCGTTACCTTTGCAGCTTCTACAACTGCCTGCTTAACTTTACTTTCACCAGTTCTCTTTCCGAACTTCCCGAAATATCCACCAACTTCCTCTATCGCTTTTCTAGCGAGCTCGTCACCTTCACCCGACACATACTCCCTCCAACCTTTATCATGCTTGAAGCTCTGGGGGTCAGCCCATGATAGGTCAAACTCGTGAACCCTATCTGGTTTGAAGCATACTGAAACCAAATCTAGTTCCCTGTGAAAAGAAAGTGGGGCTGTGAAGACTCTTTGAACATCTATCTTGTTTTCGACCCTAAACGGCCTTTCCAAAGAGCCAGCATCTTTAGCCAAAGAACCGATTTCATCCCAGGTTTTCCTCAATATGAATTCTACTGTGGAATATGCGATGTCAAGCGGATGGAACTTTCCAACAAGTTCCTTTGAGAAGGCTTTTTCGTTAACGTGTATGTGTAAGCCTCGACCAGACCATTTTAGATAAACAGACTTGCTCAAGCCATGCCTTTCCAGTTCATCAACAATGACCTTCGCAGCATCAAGTGTGAGTTTTACGTTAGATAATGAACCGTCAACATCCCAAATAGGCGTAGCACCAATAATATTATCTAAAAGATCAAAATCTTCTCTTTTCGTGAGGCTCTGGTATAAGTTTACTGACGCGTAAAATGCCCTCGGATAGAGTTTCACATACCTCTTAACAAGACGTTCAAAGGAACTCCTGTCAGGGAAAGATAGAGGAGGGCCATTCCTCCACCAATACCTAAAGAAGGTTCTTCCATTGCCGGGCTTGACTTCTAACGCAACCCACCTCATTCTAGAATACTCTAAAATTTCTTCAACTACAAAATCTCTTGAATAATGTTCCAATACCTTATCGGGATCCAACATTTGCAAACATAGACTTCCCATTTAAAAATCTTAAGAGCCTCCTATTTCCTAAACATACAGAATGGTTGGTGCAATGGCAGTTTCATAAACATTTTTGTTGAGGAAAGTGTTTAGTGGCGCACAAGAGGTTTTTTGATTATATTAATCAAAAACTAGATGTCATCGAAAGCGTTTACAGGATGATCGACTCAAACCTTGTCTTAAGAGTCTTGGTAAAGAATTACAGTAAGTTTCACCTGCCCATCTACTGTCTTGCTCTTCGATATTCTCCGGTAAATGGTGCCTTCCTATAGTCGCATTTAGCAGGACAATACTGGCAATCGGAGAAATGGCCTTCTATGGGGGCATACACTCCCGATGACGATTTCCTAGGCACCATGAGTAGGCTTGGCAGAAGGCGTACGCCGATGTTATCCGCTGGATCAAGAATCTGGAACAGTACTTTCTGCTGTTCAAGGCTAAACAGTCTACCAGTTCCCCCTCCAGGCTCAAACCTAGAAATCTTGCCCAACTGTTGTGCAATTTTTGCCTCTATACTACTGCGAGCTTTTCTAAGAGCAAAATCACCGACTCTTTCGAGTATGAATGACTTTAAGACACTAGCTTTGGCATACCTTGAAGCCTGCTCTTCTAGCCTAGGTCCAATTGTGACCACCAACAAAGCGACCGTCTGATCAGGTCTGAGCCTGTCCGCGAGAACCATACTCTCCAGCTTATATCCCCCTTCCAAACCAACTTCGTCGTCTCCAACAGATATCACCCTCATCAATGAATAGACTGCTTTGGGTTCAACAAGTTGACGTCCCTCTTCAAGCATACCTTTCACCTCCTCTTCTTGAATTCTTCCCAGTTTTTGGCTGCCCAGGAATTCCCCAAGGTTCAGTTCAATAGGGATATTGTCAACGACTATCAGATCACTCACCGCCATCACATCGCCGATGAATGGACCTGCTATATATTGATTCTTTTCCCATCCATTCCCATTCGATACGTTGATAAAATAGGCATTCACGTGAAAAGTTATAGTAATATGCCACCTTCGAAGAAAGTCAGAAACCACAATTATGGAAATATGGAAAACATTTAAGGCTTACATAGAATCAAAGTTTGCAAATGTCAAGAGAACAGTGGGAGGCCTTGGACAAAGAAATCGTAGGCTGCTGCAAGTGTCCGAGAATCGTCGAATGGAGAAACCATGTTGCCTGCAACCCACCTGAACGCTTCAGGGGACAAAAGTACTGGAGCAAGCCACTTACCGGCTTCGGTGACAAGAATGCGCCTATCTTAATCGTTGGCTTGGCACCGGCAGCTCACGGAGGCAATCGAACAGGACGAATGTTTACAGGAGACGATAGCGGTAAAACCCTCATGAGTGTATTATATGAAGTGGGTTTGGCGAATCAGCCCCATTCGGTCTCCCTAGATGATGGACTGGTCTTGAAAGGTGTCTTCATAACCGCGGTGCTCAAGTGTGCACCCCCAAACAACAAGCCAACTTCCGGCGAATTGGACAACTGCAGACCCTATCTCTTGAGGGAAATCCTTTTGCTAACAAATGTGAAGACTGTTGTATGTCTAGGCCGAATCGCTTACGAAAACCTCCTTAAGACCTACAAGCTCATGGGTTTCAGAGTCGAGGACATCAAGTTTTCACACGGTGTCTCGTGTAAGATTTCGTCAAATAAGGGTATTCAGATAACGGTTTTGGCATCTTATCATCCAAGCAGACGCAATGTGCAAACAGGGAGAATGGATGCTAGCATGCTCAGGGCAGTATTAAAGCGAGCAGTTGACATAGCTTAGAAGGTCTAACATCAGTTTGGAGAGGAGTTGCCAACATATCAAGATCGATATCAAGTTTGATTCCACCTAATGTTGTTGCATTAGGGGGCAGACTGGTTTAGAAAGTTTAAAGCCGTCAAGAACTCTTCTTACGTTCAAATTTCAGGTCTATCATCAAAAATTGTGGAATAGAATCTGGAAGTGGGTGTTTTTTTAGCAACACGTATGCTGCCTTTTCTCTATGTTGTTATGATCACACTTTGAGCCGTCATGTTCAGGACAACTTCAGCGATGTCGCTTGCCAGCTCAGCCGTTCTCCTTATTCCTTCGATTATTGGGCGTATTGTGTGTAAAATCTCTTTTGTTCCCTCCTTTTCTAATCTTTCTATAAAACTCTTTTCCAATTCATTTAACAGCTTTGATTTTTCCACCACTTGGTCCGCTATGTTGTAGTCGCGCTTGAAAAGCGCTATACCGGATTCCTCAAAGACCTTCAAAGAAAAGTCGCTAAGCCCTTTTAATTCAGAATATAGTCTGGCGTCCAGAGGCGACTTAATTGTCATAACCTCTTGAGCTATTTTGCTTGCGTGATCTGCTACTCTTTCTACACTTTTAACTATAAGCCTATACCCTAAACAATCTCTGGCTGAAGTTAACCCTATCTCCTGCAAGACACGGTCTCTTTGAATAGCCATCTTAAGTTGACGTACGACATAAAGATTGAATCTATCTACTTCATCATCTGTTTTGATCACACCTTCAGCAAGGTCAAAGTCAAGTTTTTCAAGTGCTGTCATAGCGTCTCTATGCATCGACGAAGATATCAGAATCATCCTCCGCAAGGCGTTTTCTACACTTAATTCGAAAAAGCTAACCAGTACTTGTATTGTTATTTCTTGAGATGAATCAGCCACGACCTCCGCTCCGACAAGTCTTGTCCGCACCAAGTCCTTTATACCATTTTTTTGAGTTGAAGTCAAAGTACCACTTGAAGTCGTTATTTGAATCAAATTATACCCGAGTAGATATGCAGATACAATCTTTCTAATGAGCGTGCTTAAGCTTTCTCCCTGTATGACTCTAATCACAGCATCATTTTTGATAACATGTGAATCGTCTCCTCTAGTCGTTATCATAAGCGAATTATCAGGTTGTTTTGACACTACGACTTGATCACCCGGATGGAGCCCCATCTCCTCTACCCATTTTTTAGGGAGGGCAAGCATGAAAGACGATTTACCGGAAAATTGTATCTTTCGCACTTCTTGATTACTGCTCTTAGTCACCTTAACCACCGCTCCTTCAATATGTAGCCATATTTTGGCCAGCTATATATATGTTCCCCTTGCGACATCAATATATATCTTAGAAAAACACTATCAAAGATGGGAATATGCCAAGATATTCAAACTCCAGAGCAAACAAGAAAGCCCTTAATCGTTCGACCCTAGTTGTCATAGTCGCAATCATCATCGCAAGCGTTATCGGAACTTACATGCTTAGTAATCTCTCCACGTCAACAGTTACAACAACTGCGACTACCACCACATCTCAAACTATATCCCTAAACGGTGCAGGCGCTTCATTTCCCTACCCACTTATCTCAACAATGATTGTTCAATATAACAAATTATATCCTAATGTGCAGGTCAACTACCAATCAATAGGGAGTGGAGGGGGGATAAGACAGCATACCAATAAAACGATAGATTTTGGGGCGTCTGACGCTCCACTAACTGAGGCGCAAAGAAGTGCGGCGCCTAACACACTTCATATGCCGATTACAATTGGTTGTATTGTAATCACCTACAACATACCGGACGTACCTAAAGGTTTAAAGATGACTGGCCAGATCGTAGCTGACATATTTCTAGGGAATATCAAGAAATGGGATGATCAAGCAATAAGAAGCCTTAATCCTGACCTCCAACTTCCTGACAAAGACATTCTTGTAGTCCATAGATCTGACGGTTCTGGTACAACCTTTGTATTCACAAGCTATCTTTCAATAGTTAGCCCAGAGTGGGAGGCGAAGGTTGGGAAAGGGACAGCAGTACAATGGCCGACTGGACTTGGGTCAGCAGGAAACGAAGGGGTAGCAGGTTTAGTTAGAGGAACACCATACACAATTGGATACGTCGAACTAGCATATGCCATACAGAATAAAATGGCTTACGTCTTCCTTCAAAACAAAGATGGCAACTTTATAGAACCTACGCTTGAATCGACAAGTGCTGCTGTGACATCGGTCGCTCCAAGTCTACCTAAAGGCGATGCAAGTTGGTCCAATGTCAGCCTTTTGAATGCACCCGGCTCAAATAGCTATCCAATAGTGAGCTTCAGCTATATACTTGTCTACAAGGAACTCTCAGTATTACCCGCGATGAACAAAGACAAGGCTCAAACATTAGTGGACTTCCTCTGGTGGGCTGTTCACGAAGGCCAGTCTTACGCGCCAAATCTAGACTATGTGCCATTACCAGACTCTGTGGTCTCCATTAACGAAGAAACAATAAGGTCAGTAACCTTCAACCGCCAAGCTCTTAAAAGCTAATGGGAGGACAGAACGTGAAAGGGTTAAATCTTCTTTTCTTCCAAAAGATGGTAATAGACGTTATGGTGATCTCCCTAAAAGAGATAGAGAACAAATGTTAGGAGACAAGATTTTCAAATATTCAATAGCTACCATATCTGCCTCTGTTATTTTCATCTTAGCGTTGATGATAATAGAATTGTTCAGAGGCTCTTTACCAGTTTTGAGTTTAGAATTTGTAACTGGGGTGAACTGGAACCCAGTTGCTGGAAGCGAAGAATTCGGTGTTTTACCATATGTCTTAGGAACGCTAGTAACATCTCTCATAGCTTTAATTGTAGGTGTTCCCATAAGCTTGGGTATAGCGATATTTTTATCTGAAATGGCACCTAGCTTTGTTAGAACTCCGTTGTCATTCATAGTCGAGCTTTTGGCAGCTGTTCCAAGTGTTATCTACGGGTTATGGGGTCTTTTCGTATTCAGGTTTTGGGTTAGAGATTTCATAGAAGTTCCTCTATCAACATATCTTGGTTTCATACCGATATTCCAAGGTACTACACATGGATTAGATATCTTCACCGGTGGGATGATTCTAGCGATTATGATAGTTCCAACTGTGGCATCAGTGTCCAGAGAAGTTCTAATGGCCGTACCCAATTCACAAAGGGAGGCTGTCTACAGTATTGGGGCAACAAAGTGGGAGGTCATAAGATTAGGTGTTCTAAGTTATGCGCGTTCAGGCATATTTGGGGCAGCAATTTTAGGTTTAGGACGCGCTGTTGGGGAAACTATGGCGGTAACAATGGTTATTGGAAACACCATTGGAAAAGCTGCTTTACCTACATCATTGTTCAAAGGAGGTCAGACAATGGCCTCACTAATCGCAAACGAATTTAATGAAGCTGATCCCGTGTCTCTACACCCATCAGCTTTAATCGGGGTCGGGCTGATTCTATTCTTTTTTGCGTTAATGATCAACTTGATCGCCCAATTATTGGTATGGCGTGTCTTAAAGGTAAAAGGAGGTGCTGTTGAGTAAATGCAGGGTTATTCGATTAGAAAGTTTAAGAATAAACTCGCCTACATCGCGAGCTTACTTTGTGTAGTCGCTGCAATAATTCCATTGGGAAGCATATTAGTCGAAGTAGTAAGGAACGGCCTTCCTGCTGTTAGCATAGAGTTTCTCACACAACCTCCTGGAGCAATTGGGCAACTTGAAGGGGGGATTGCAAATGCAATACAAGGCACTTTAGTACTAATCGGTTTGACATGTGCAATTGGTATCCCGCTGGGTGTTTTTTCAGGGATTTATCTTGCAGAATTTGGTGATAATAAATTTGGAATGCTTGTTAGGTTATCAAATAACGTGTTGGCGCAGTTTCCATCAATAGTGATAGGAATATTTGCCTACCTTGTTGTTGTGTTAGCTTTAGGAAGCTTTTCTCCTCTCGCTGGTGCTATCGCACTATCTATTCT